>Ga0182744_1001568_pt1 | contig 19776 bp, 16 predicted proteins | sample eDN3rd30CKraftMG_FD_128525 | JGI IMG/M metagenome (GOLD analysis project Ga0182744, IMG submission 128525) | Enriched Miracle-Growth compost microbial communities from Emeryville, California, USA - eDNA 3rd pass 30_C Kraft MG (version 2) (version 2) ...
CAAGGCGCAGTTCGGTGGGCAGCGCTTCGGAGAGATGGAGGTGTGGGCGCTCGAGGCGTACGGCGCGGCGCACACGCTGCAGGAGATACTCACCGTCAAGTCCGACGACGTCAACGGACGGAGCCGGGTGTACGAGGCGATCGTGAAGGGCCAGAACCTTCCCGATCCCGGAATCCCGGAATCGTTCAACGTGCTAGTGAAGGAGTTGCAGGCGCTGGGCATCTGGGTCAAGCTCGGCGCCGCCGATGGCGACGGACTGGATGGCAACGGCAACGGAGAGGAGTAGGACATGATTGACTTCCGTAGCGTGCGCGAGCAGCGCAGCTCGAGTTTCGACTTCATTCAGATCCGCATCGCGTCGCCCGAGGAGATCCGCGGGCCGAAGGATCCCAAGGAGCGCGAGCGGCTGGAAATGTCCGGTCTCCGGACCTGGTGGTCGTGGGGTGAGGTAACCAAGCCCGAGACCATCAACTACCGCTCGTTCAAGCCCGAGAAGGACGGTCTCTTCTGCGAGCGGATCTTCGGTCCCGTGAAGGACTGGGAGTGCCATTGCGGGAAGTACAAGCGGATCCGCTATCGCGGCGTGATCTGCGACCGCTGCGGCGTGGAGGTCACGCTTTCGCGCGTCCGCCGCGAGCGGATGGGGCACATCGAGCTCGCCGTGCCCGTGGCTCACATCTGGTTCTTCAAGACGCTTCCGAGCCCGATGGGGAACCTGCTGGACATCACGCTGCGCGACCTCGAGAAGATCATCTACTACTCGAACTACGTGGTGATCGAGCCGGGTCAGCAGGAGGTTCGCGCGAACCAGCTCCTGGATGAGGACGAGTATCTGGAGCTCCGCGACAAGGCGCGCGAGGCCGGCGACACCGAGTTCAAGGCGGACATCGGAGCGCCCGCGGTGCGCGAGCTGCTGCGTCGTCTGGACATCGACAAGATCTCCGACGAGCTCCGCGCGGCGGTTGCCGTGGAGACGTCGCAGCATCGCAAGAAGCAGATGCTCAAGCGGCTCAAGATCATCGACGCATTCCGCGGGTCGGGAGATGCGGGCGGTACGCGCAACAAGGCGGAGTGGATGATCATGGACGTGATCCCCGTGATCCCGCCCGATCTTCGCCCGCTCGTTCCGCTCGATGGCGGCCGCTTCGCCACGAGCGATCTGAACGATCTCTATCGCAGAGTGATCAACCGGAACAACCGGCTGCAGAAGCTGATCCTGCACCGGGCGCCCGAGGTCATCCTGCGCAACGAGAAGCGCATGCTGCAGGAAGCGGTGGATGCGCTCTTCGACAACGGCCGCCGCTCCAAGGCGATCCGCGGTCGCGGGAAGCGTCCGTTGAAGTCGCTCTCCGACATGCTCAAGGGCAAGCAGGGCCGCTTCCGGCAGAACCTGCTCGGCAAGCGCGTGGACTACTCCGGTCGTTCGGTGATCGTGGTGGGCCCGGAGCTCAAGCTGCACCAGTGCGGTCTGCCGAAGGCGATGGCGCTCGAGCTCTTCAAGCCGTTCATCATCCACAAGCTGGTGGACAAGGGGATCGCCGAGACGGTGAAGCGCGCCAAGAAGATCGTGGAGCGCGAGAGCCCCGAGGTATACGAGATCCTCGAAGACATAATTCGCGACCACCCGGTGCTCCTGAACCGCGCGCCGACGCTCCACCGTCTGGGCATCCAGGCGTTCGAGCCGGTGCTCGTGGAAGGGAAGGCCATCCGTATCCACCCGCTCGTCTGCGCGGCGTTCAACGCCGACTTCGACGGCGACCAGATGGCCGTGCACGTGCCGCTCTCGTTCGAGGCGCAGCTCGAGTGCCGCCTGCTCATGCTCTCGAGCAACAACGTCTTGAAGCCGTCCGACGGCCGCCCCGTGGCGGAGCCGAGCCAGGACATCGTGCTCGGCTGCTACTTCCTCACGAAGCAGCCGCAGGAGTTCGCGAAGGAGCTGGAGAAGGCTCCGCGTTTCGCGACGCTCGCCGAGGTGGAGATGGCGCTCGCCCTCGGGCGGGTGAGCTTCCACACGCCGGTGCACTTCCTGGTGGACGACATCCACGGCAAGCGCTGGGAGGCTACCACCACGGGACGCGTGCTGTTCAACAGCATCGTGCCGCCGTCGCTGGGCTACCAGAATCGCGAGATGAAGAAGCGCGCACTCTCGGAGCTGGTGTTCGACGCGTACCGTACGGACGGCCTCGCGGCCACCGTGCAGTTCCTCGACCGGCTCAAGGAGTTCGGCTTCCGCTACGCCACGATGGGCGGCGTGTCCATCGGCATCGAGGATCTCGAGATCCCGGCCGACAAGGTCACCCTGCTCGGCGACGCGGATGCACGAGTGGAGCGCTTCCAGCGCGCCTACCAGACAGGCAACATCACGAACGGTGAGCGCTACAACAAGGTGATCGACACCTGGACGCACGCCAACAACGACGTAGCCGATGCCATGGTCAAGGCGCTGCGCGAGTCGAAGGGCGGGCTGAACCCGGTGTTCATGATGTTCGATTCCGGCTCGCGTGGTTCGCGCGATCAGATCCGGCAGCTCGCCGGAATGCGCGGCCTCATGGCGAAGCCGCAGAAGAAGCTCACCGGCGGCATCGGCGAGATCATCGAAAGCCCGATCAAGTCGAACTTCCGCGAAGGACTGTCGGTGCTCGAGTACTTCATCTCGACGCACGGCGCGCGGAAGGGACTGGCCGACACGGCGCTCAAGACGGCCGACGCCGGCTACCTGACGCGTCGTCTGGTGGACGTGGCGCAGGACGTGACCATCACGGAAGAGGATTGCGGCACGATCCTCGGCCTCGAGGTCGGCGCGCTGAAGGAAGGCGAAGATGTGATCGAGCCGCTCGGCGAGCGCATCGTGGGTACGGTGGCCGCCGAGGACGTGGAGGATCCGCACGAGATCGACGAGTCGGGTCGCCGCCTTCTGCTGGTGGAGGCCGGGGAACTGATCGACGAGGAGACTGCGCGCGCGATCGAGGACGCGGGAATCGAGACCGTGCGGATTCGCTCGGTGCTCACCTGCGAGGCGAAGCGTGGACTCTGCCGGATGTGCTACGGCCGCAACCTGGCCACCATGCAGATGGTGGATCTGGGCGAGGCGGTGGGAATTCTGGCGGCGCAGTCGATCGGCGAGCCAGGTACGCAGCTCACGCTCCGTACCTTCCACATCGGCGGCACTGCGGCACGCATCGCCGAGCAGACGGCGCGCAAGTCGAAGGTGGGCGGCGTGATCGAGTTCGGTGAGCGGCTGATCTACGTGACCAATGCCGAGGGACAGAAGATCGTCACCTCGTACGAGGGAGAGATCATCATCCGCGCGTCGAAGGACGAGAACGCGGCCGTGCTCTCGCGCTTCCAGGTGCCGCTCGGCGCGTTCCTGATGGTGGAGAACGGGAGCGAGGTGAAGCGCGACGCCGTGGTGTTCACGTGGGACCCGTACACCACGCCGATCATAGCGGACGTGGAGGGCACGGTACGCTTCGTGGACATCATCGAGGACGAGTCGGTGTCCGAGGAGCTCGACGAGCTCACCGGTCTCCGTCAGCGTGTGATCATCGAGGACCGCGAGAAGCGCCTGCACCCGCACATCGAGATCGTGCAGGAGAAGAGCGGGAAGGAGAAGCGAGTTCGCGACTTCGTGATCCCGGTCGGCGCTCAGCTCATCATCGAGGACGGCGAGCAGGTGGGCGCCGGCACGGTGCTGGCCAAGATCAGCCGCGAGGCGTACAAGACGAGAGACATCACGGGCGGTCTGCCGCGCGTAGCGGAGCTCTTCGAGGCGCGTCGCCCGAAGGATCCGGCCACAATCTCGGAGATCGACGGGGTGGTGCGCTTCGGCGACATCAAGCGCGGCAAGCGGGAGATCTTCGTGCAGCCGCTCCGTATCCTGGACGACGGGACGACGGTGGTGGACGACACGCAGCCGGCGCAGCTCTACGAGGTGCCGGCGGGCAAGCACCTTCGCGTGCACGAGGGCGACCGGGTGAGGGCGGGCGACCGTCTCTCCGAGGGTCCGGTGAACCCGCACGACATTCTGAGGATCAAGGGCCCGAGGGCGGTGCAGGAGTACCTGCTGAACGAGGTTCAGGAGGTGTACCGACTGCAGGGCGTGAAGATCAACGACAAGCACATCGGCGTGATCGTGCGTCAGATGCTGCAGAAGGTGAGGATCCTGGAGCCCGGCGACACGGAGCTGCTCGAGGGCGAGCACGTGGACAAGGGGACCTTCCGCGAGACCAACGATCGGGCGATGAAGAAGGGCCAGCCGGCCACTTCGGAGCCGCTCCTTCTCGGAATCACGAAGGCGAGTCTCACGACGCAGTCGTTCATCTCGGCGGCCTCGTTCCAGGAGACCACCCGAGTACTTACCGACGCAGCGATACGCGGATCGCGCGACGACCTGCTCGGTCTGAAGGAGAACATCATCATCGGTCACCTGATCCCGGCTGGAACGGGCCAGTATCGCTACAGCCAGGTGGAGATCGAGGGGATGGAGGTGCCGGCTCCCGCGGAGGAGCCGCTCCTCCCCCCCGCCGATGCCCCCTTCGCGCAGCTACTCGGCAGCGCCGGAGTCGCAGGTGGCGCCGGGTTCCCGGGTTCGGAGGAAATCTAGGGGAAAGGAAACAGGGAACAGGAGACAGGAAACAGGAACTGCCCCGCCGTGGGAAGCTCTCTTCGCGCGATCTGGTAGCTGTTTCCTGTTTCCTATCCCCTGTCTTCTTGCATTCATCTTGACCCTCCCTCCCGTCTCAACTAAGTTCAACTTTCTATGCCCACGATAAACCAGCTCGTCCGGCGCAGTCGCCAGGACGTTGAGAAGAAAGAGAAGGCGCCGGCGCTGAAGGGGAATCCGCAGAAGCGCGGAGTGTGCACGCGCGTGTACACCACGACACCCAAGAAGCCGAATTCCGCGCTTCGAAAGGTCGCGCGTGTGCGACTCACGAACGGCTTCGAGGTATCCGCATACATCCCCGGCGAGGGGCATAATCTGCAGGAGCACTCGATCGTTCTCATTCGCGGCGGCCGTGTGAAGGATCTCCCCGGCGTTCGCTATCACATCGTTCGCGGAACGCTCGATGCTTCGGGCGTCAACGGACGGAACCAGAGCCGTTCCAAGTACGGCGCCAAGCGGCCCAAGGCCGGCGCCGGAGGTAAGAAGTGAGCCGCCGTCAGAAGTCCATCAAGCGTCCCGTTCTACCCGACGCTCGCTACGACAGCCAGACCGTCTCCAAGTTCATCAACACGCTGATGATCCAGGGGAAGAAGTCGATCGCCGAGCGAATCTTCTACGGGGCGATGGACATCGTGGAGTCGCGCACCGGGCAGCCGGGCGTGAACATCTTCAAGCAGGGCCTCCAGAACATCAAGCCGGTGGTCGAGGTCAAGAGCCGCCGCGTGGGTGGTGCGACGTACCAGGTACCGGTCGAGGTTCGCCCCGAGCGCCGCACGGCGCTGGCCATGCGCTGGCTTATGAGCTACTCGCGCGCTCGCAGCGAGAAGTCGATGGCCGAGAAGCTGGCCGCCGAGATCATTGCCGCGTCGAAGGGCGAGGGCAACGCCATCAAGAAGAAGGACGACACGCACCGTATGGCCGAGGCCAACAAGGCTTTCGCGCACTATCGCTGGTAGTCCGTCCTGCTGTACGAGTGTCCCCGTCGGGTGCATGGCGCCCGGCGGGGATTTCTTCTCCGGGGGCCAGACGCTCCAGTCTGGCCGGGTTGCGTGGTCGTCCCGCGGTACCCATCATGAATGCAGGAGTATGGGCTACGGCAGAGTCCCCTACGCACGCTACTTGCTCAATGACGGCTGTCAGTCAACGGGGCCGTTCGTTCTCCCCCTCCGGAAGCTCTCCGGCGGCGGGAACCGCGAGGTAATGTTGCGGTAGCGCTTGCTGTGTTGCGGGGGTGCTACGAGCGGTCACCGGTGTATGATTCAGGACGTCGTGGTCGTGGCCGTATGCGGGCCGCGCGTGGCTGAATCGGGTGGTCGTCCCGCCGTTCTGGCGGAGTGGAGGTATGGCATGGACGATGCTCGCACGGTAGGGCGTACCGTACCCTCGTATCGGAGCGGCAGTTACTTCGAGGCACTCGGCGCTGAAGGAGGCGCATTGGTGGATGTGGAAGTCCAGTCCGGGCCACCGTTTCCATTCGATGGGGATCGAATGCTACCGGTCGTGAATCCCAAGGTGATCTTCAAGGCGCTGTCCGATGGTGCCGTGCTCTTCTCCACCGAAGATGAGGTCTATTTCGGGTTGAACGAGGTGGGCGCTCTCGTGTGGCAGCTCCTGCCGCCGAAGCTTTCTACTCTGGACGAATTGTGCAGGGCGGTAGCCGAGCGCTATCCGGATGTGGATTCGGACGTCATCCGTCAGGATGTGACGGAGCTCATAGCCGAACTCACTTCCAACCGCCTAGTCTTCCCGCGTAATGCGGAACCAAGCGATGACAGCAGTCTCGAGAACCCATCTCAGGAAACTGACCAGGCTGAGTCCGCGCGAGTGGGCTGACCTCATCGAGGCGCAGCTCGCGTTACTCGTCGCACAGTTCCGGGTATGGACTCGTCCCACCGGGCGGCTGGTCGCGCACTCGTCCGACGCGGCCAGCGAGTCCGTCGAGCGGGTGCCGGCGGTCCCGCCAGTCCCGCCGCGCGCGGAAGCGCTCGCGCTGGCGGTGGGGCGCGCCGCGGAGTTCGGCGTCTTTCGCCCGCTCTGCCTCGTGCGCGCGGTCGCGCTCAATCGCGTTCTCGAGCGGCACGGGATCTCCGGGAGCCGCGTCCGTGTCGGCGTCCGGATGCGGAACGGCCGCTTTGCCGCGCATGCGTGGGTGGAGTATGGCGACCGCGTGCTCGGCGACAACGAAGCGCATGTGGGGTCGTTCGTCGAGCTCTCGGAAGTGCGTCTGGTAGACGCGCGATGAGCGGCATCGTGGGAGTCTTCGCACCGGCGCGCGCCGGGGGTGCACCGCCACATGAAGTGGGGGAGCGGATCCTGGCGGCGATGCGGAAGCGCGGCGCCGACCACTCCGAGATATGGCGCGACGAGGAAGGCGCGCTTCTCGCCGTAGCACGCTACGATTGGGAGCTCGAGAACTGCTGGCCCGACCGGACGCTGGTACTCGCGGAAGACGACGTCGTGGTCGCTGCGGACGCGGCGATCTACTACCGCGATGATCTCAGGCGCGCGCTCGAGCGCGAGCGAATCGTCCCCGCCGGGGACGGTGCCAGTCACATGATACTGGCTGCGTATCGCGCGTGGGGGAAGAATTGCGCGGCGCACCTCGAGGGCGACTTCGCCTTCATCGTGTGGGATCGTCGAACGCAACGGATCTTGGCGGCGCGCGATTTCGGCGGGAAGCGCACGCTCTTCTTCGCGACCGTCGATGGCGCGCTGGTCATCGCATCCTCGATGAGCGGGGTGCTCGCCTATCCGGGGTGCTCGCACGAGGTGAACGCAGCGGAAGTACTCGCGGCGGCAGGTGGGCTGTTCGGAGCCGAGCTGCCCACCGCCTACACCGCGGTCTCCACGCTCCCGGCGGGGATGACGCTGAGCGCGGAGCGCTCCGCCAGGCCCGAGCTGGAGCGGCACTGGAGCCCGCCGTACCCGACCAGCGGATCCGCCGTCCCATCGTTCGAGGAAGCCGCGCGCGAACTGCGCGCCCGGCTGGAACGCGCGGCCCTCGAGCGCGTCCCGGTGCGGGGCGACATGAGCGTCTGGCTGAGCGGAGGGTGGGACTCGCCGGCGGTCTTTGCTACGGGTGAGAACGCACTTCGCCAGGCGGGGGAGACCCGCCGGCTTCTTCCCGTGTCGATCAGCTACCCGGAAGGTGACGCAGGGCGGGAGGACGAGCTCATAGAGGCGATCGCCGCGCGCTGGGATGCACCGATCCACTGGCTGGACATCCGCGACATCCCGCTCTTCGACCGGCCCGCGGAACGCGCCGCGGAGCGCGACGACCCGTTCGGCCACGCCTTCGAGATGTGGCATCGGTCGCTCGCTCGCGGCAGCAGATCGGTGGGTGCGCGCGTAGCTTTCGACGGGGTGGGGGGCGATCAGCTCTTCAAGGTATCCGAGGCATATTTCGCCGACCTGCTGCGCGGCGGGCATCTGCTCGAGTTGCGCCGCGAATGGAAGGCGAAGGGGATGACCGGGACCGGCTTCCGCTCCTTCTTCCGACACGCGGTGCAGCCGCTCATGACGGGGCGGTCACACAGGCTCGCCACCGCGATGCGCAACGGGCGCTCGCTTCAGGGGTATCTGGAGCGGCGTGCGCCGAGCTGGCTTCGGCCGGAGCTGGTGCGAGCGGCCGGCTTGGATGCCAGGGAGCGGCGGGCGGCGTTGCCGCGACCCCGCATCACTTGTGTTCGGCATGAAACAGATTGGTATCTTATGTCTCCCTACTTTCCTCGAGTCTTCGGTGTGGCTTCGGCCATGGCGCTCGAGGAAGGGGTGGAGCTGAGATCGCCCCTGTACGACGCGCGTGTGATCGAACTGGCGCTTGCCAGGCCGCGCTGGGAGCGTTGTTCGGGGGCCGAAACCAAATTGCTTCTTCGGAAGGCGGTGGAGGGCCTGCTCCCGGAGCATGTTCTGGCGCCGCGGCCGGCGAAGACGGGCACGACGGGAGCTTATTTCGGAAGGTCCATGCGGGAGGGCTTCCCGTCGCTATGTGAAGAATTTTTACGAAGTTCGGAGCTGGAATCCGCTGGAATGATCGATGCAGATGAGCTCCGACGATCGACCACGGCGTACTTGCGTGGGGCGGCTGGAGGGCAGACCGGAGTCAACCTCTTCTTCACCTTGCAGGCGGAGTTGTGGTTGAGGGCGCGAAAGCGCTCGGTCGAGTTGCCCGAAGGCGAGGTTCCTTGCGAACCTCTGGAATCGGTGGTTGGGTAGCGGTGGCGCTGGTCGATGCAAGATGTACCATCTCACGGCCATGGGGGCCGTGGTTCCGCCGGGCGAGTGGTCCGGTCACACACGACACGGGAGGCGTCGCGTGTATCAGAAGCCTAAAGTGGAGCGGTTTGGTACGTTCCGCGAGTTGACGCAGATCGGGTTTCAGGGTTCTTCGGATGGCTACACGATTTGTGGAGACACTCCGGGAACCGGCAACGATGTCTGCGGCACGGAGGGTAACCCCTGTCCTTCGAGGGGCTCCGTCGCTTAACGCTCCACTGGAAGGAGGCCACCGGCTCCGCCGGTGGCCTCCTTCCACTTTTTCCCCTCCCTGAATGCCCGATTACTCGATCTATGGCGGGTGTCTGCGTTCGGACATCGCCTTCCCCGAGCTCCGGGAACTGTCCTCCGAAACCGCCAACTGGACGTTGCATTCGGTGGACACCATCGAGGAGATGCAGCACGCGGTCCTGCTCAGTGAGTCGGAGCTGAATCCGGAGCTGCGCATGCGGCTCTACGAGCACGCCGCTGGTCTTCGCTTCGTTTACGACGACACGGGCGTCTACGACATTTCCGCTGACGGTTCGAGCATACGGTGGCTCGCCGGCCCGCACCCGGCGCCGGAGGGCGTCCGGGCGGACGTGACCGGACGCGTGCTCGCCACCGCGCTGCACGCCGGCGGCCGGCTCTGTCTGCACGGGAGCGCGGTTGCCACTTCCAACGGCGGGTCGCTCGCGTTCGTCGCACCCAAGTACCACGGCAAGTCGACGCTCGCCCTCGCGCTCACGCGCGGCGGCTATCGCTTGATGACCGACGACGTGATTCCCGTGGACCCGGGCCCGCCGGCGCGCGCGATTCCAGGCGTCCACCAGGTGAAGCTCTGGGATGACACGGCGCAGCTCTTCGATGTGAGCCGCGGCGCGCGTGCCCCTGGCGATAAGCATCTGGTACACGAGATCCCCGAGGAGTCGCTGATGTTCGACGCGGCGCCGCTTTCCGTGGTGTATCTCCTCAGCCCTTTGACCGGCGGCGAGCGCAGGGACGATGCGGCGCGTCGCATCCCGCTCCCATCGGTGACCGCGGCGCTGGCGCTCGTGCGACACGCCGCGCTCAGCACGATGCTCGGGAGCTCACAGGCAGCGCGGATTTTCGACCAGGCGGCTACATTGGCTTCCACGGTGCCAGTGTATCGACTCGAGACGGTCGCCGGTCTCGAACGGCTCAACGACGTGGTGGCTCAGCTACAGGAATGGCACGGAGCGGCGAGCGTCCCCCTCCCCCTCCCGCCGGTGGCGGCGGGCGAGGGTACGTGAGGGAGAGCCTCATCCCGACACCTGGCCCCGAACGGGCACGCCAGACCGAAGCGGCGCCGGCTGTCGTGCTCGATGGCCTCTCGAAAAGCTTCCCGACGAGACGCGGCTGGCTGGAGACCATCCGTCACCCGCTCGGCACGCAGTATCAGCGCGTGCTGCAAGGGGTGAGTTGCGAGGTACGCGAGGGTGAGTTCTTCGGACTCCTCGGCCCCAACGGCGCTGGCAAGACGACGCTCTTCAAGATCCTCGCGACGCTGGTCCTCCCCGATTCGGGAACCGCGACCATCACGGGCCTGGACGTGGTCCAGGACGCGCGCCAGGTGCGACGCGTACTCGCGCCGGTGATCGCGGACGAACGCAGTCTTTACTGGCGGCTCTCGGCTCGGGAGAATCTGGAGCTGTATGGCGTGCTCCAGGGGCTGGACCGTCGCGCGGCGCGCAGCCGCGCGGGCCAACTGCTCGAGGTCGTGGAGCTCGACGACACCGGCAGCAAGCTGGCCGGGTCGTTCTCTTCGGGAATGAAGCAGCGACTGCTAATAGCGAGGGCGCTCATCGCCTCACCGCGCGTGCTCCTGCTGGATGAGCCGACGCGAAGTCTCGACCCGGTCTCGGCGCGGCGCTTCCGCGCGTTTCTGAGAGAGGAGATCATCGGCCGGCAGAAGTGCACCGTGCTGCTGGCGACGCACAACGCCGAAGAGGCGCTCGACCTGTGCGATCGCGTGGCGGTGCTGAACCGCGGCGAGCTGCTCGCGGCCGGTACCGCGCAGAGCATCGCCAGCGAGATGGGGAACGACCGCTACCGCCTCTGGACGAGCGAGCCGCGCCACCCGGGGATCGCGGCGCTCGCCGAGCGCGGCGTGGTGGAGTCGGTGGCGGAAGTGGAGAGCGATGCGCCGGGATGGGCGGTGGTCGAGATGGACATACCGGGTGGACTCGAGCGCGCCGCGCAGGTAGTGGCATTTCTCACGGAGCAGGGCGCGCGGATCGCGCGCTTCGAGTACGTGGAGCTGTCGCTGGCGGATCTCATCGAGCGAGTGGTGGAGCAAAGGGGAGGGCAGGGACGAGGAGAAGAGCAAGAGAAAAGAGGCGGTATGAGCATGGAACCGGTCATCGATGGAGGCAACGCCGATGCGTGAGGTATTCGCGCTGGTCAGGGCGAGCTTCAGAACGGCGCTCAGCTACCGCCTTTCGATGGTGCTCTCGCTCGGTTCACTGCTGTTCACGGTGGTGCCGCTCTTCTTCGTCGCGCGCGCGCTGCAACCGACGATGGCGAAGTCGATCTCGACGGAAGGGGGTGTGTACTTCGCATTTCTTCTGGTCGGGATGATCGCCTACACCTACATCTCGGTAGCGGTGAACGCGATTCCCAACGTGGTGTCGTCGGGTGTGGGGACGGGCACGCTCGAGGCGCTGCTTGCCACGCGCGCGCCGCTCCCCTCGCTTCTACTGGGGCTGACGGGTTACAATCTCCTCTGGACGACAGTGCGCGCCGTGGTGCTTCTCATAGCGGGGATGTTCTTCGGGATCCACCTCGCGTGGAGCCAGATCGGCGGCGCCTTCGTGGTCCTGGTTCTGATAGTGCTCGCGTATCTTCCCTTCGGCCTGATCGGCGCGGCGCTCATGCTCGCCTTCCGCACGTCCGGTCCGCTGGCGTCCGTGGTGCTCATTCTCTCGGGGCTACTGGGCGGCGTGTATTATCCCACCAGTGTGATTCCCAAGGGGATACAGGAGCTCTCGGCCGCGGTGCCGCTGACCTACGGACTGCGCGCGCTGCGACGGACGCTGCTGGAAGGGATGCCGTTCTCCGCGGTGGCGCCGGACGTCATCACCCTGATCGGGTTCGTAGTCCTTCTCACCGCCATCGGTCTTCTCGCGCTCACCGAGGCACTGCACTACGCGCGGCGTGCCGGCACGCTGGCGCAGTACTGAATCGCGATGTCCACTTCACTCTCCGTGCTTTCACCCGAGGCGGAACTCCTCCTCCTCACCGCCGGCAGCGCGAGCGTCGGTGGCGGAGGCGGTGCTGCCAACGGTGCAGGTCCGGCCCGCAGCCATGGGAGGGGAAGCGAGCGTATCCGCGAGCTGCTTCGCGGGCCGCTCGACTGGGAAAAGCTCGGTTGGCTCGCGGAGCGCGAGCGCGCTGCGCCGGTGCTCTGGGGGTTGCTGCAGGGAATCCAGGGGGGCGAAGGAAAGCTGCCGGAGGAAGCGGCGCATCTGCAGCGGCTCGCCATGGTCTCCGAGTTCCGGATGATGCACCTCGAGCAGCGCCTCGCCGTCTCGCTCGATGCGCTCTCGGCGGCAGGGATCGACATCATGCTTCTCAAGGGAGCAGCGCTCGCGATCACGGTGTACGGGTCGTTCGCGCGCCGGCCGATGGTGGACGTCGACATTCTCGTGCACGAGGACGAGGCGTTTCGCGCGCGCGAAGTGCTGCTCGGCGAAGGGTGGATCTCCACGGAGACGGAGGAGCTGGAGAGCTTCTATCGTCGTCACCATCACCTCCCCACGCTGGTGGATGGCCGGGGGATGGAAACGGAGCTCGAGCTGCACACCGGCCTGTTCTTCGAGGGCAATCCCTTCGACTTCCCGATGTCCGATCTCTGGAAGCGCGCGGTGCCGGTCACCAGTCGCGGGAGCCGTGTATTCGTGCCCAGCCAGCAGGACCAGCTCCTGCACCTCTGTCTGCACTTCGCGTGGTCGCACATGATGGCGAGCGGGGCGTGGCGAACGTTCCGCGACCTGCGCGCCCTGATCGCCACGCGTGAGCCGGACTGGGATGCCTTCGTCGCGCTCGCGAAGAAGAGCAGGGGAGCGAGCTGCTGCTACTGGACGCTACGGCTCGCGCACGATCTCGTGGATGTACGGGTACCCGAAGAGGTACTGCGCGCCCTGCGGCCGCCGCTCTCCGCCGCGATGCTCGATCGCGTGGAACGGCACTTCGCCTACACGCTCCTCCCCTTCGAGGTGCCGTGTCCATCCGTGTTCGTGGCGCGGACGATGTGGCGTACGGGAGTGCAGCCGCGCTGGAGCGGCCACGGATCGGTGCGTCCGTGGGAGCGCAACGAGGATCTGCTACTCGGCGGCAATCGCCCGGATTCCTTCGGTCGCCGTACGCTGAACCAGCTTCGCAACACGAAGGCCTGGTGGCGCTACGCGCGTTCGGTGCTGCTCTACCGCGGCCAGAGGTAGACGTCCACTTTCACGTCGCTGGCCTGCCCCGCGAGATACGACCAGCCAGACGCGTACGACGAACCCGAAGGCGGAGCCGCCTCGACGATGTAGTAGCCCGCCGCGAGCCCGCTCACCGAATACGCGCCATCGCCGTCCGACACCGTCTCCGCTGCCAGCTCCTGCGTGGCTGCGCCGTTCACCAATACGTTCCGCACGATCCGTATCGCCGCGCCCGCGAGGGGCTCGAAACTCAGCGTATCACCGCCCGCGGTGGGCTGCGTCGCCGCGCTCACGCCGAGGATGCGGCCATGCACCGTGAAGTCGCCGGCAAAGTAGTGCGAGGTGTCGCCGGGGGTCGGGTTCGCGCTCTCCTTCGCGAGAGGAGCGGTGGGCCCGCCAGTGGTCTGATCCGAGCACGCGGCCACTGTCGCGAGTGCGATGGCAGCGAGGGCGCAACTGTATTTTCGCATCGTTCGTCCTCCAGCATTTCGAGATACCCGGGCTCCAACGAACCCGGCTGACCGTGATACTCTCCGGTGCGTCGTGGAGTCACACCCGTGGTCGCGCGCGCTACGGGATGCGCCGGCGCGGCGAATCGCGTGGCACGTCGCGCCTGCCGGTGAGCTCGGGATCCGCGAGGATTCGCCGGGTCCACTCCTGCGCAGCCGAGCCGGGCGCGTCCCCCGCGGAGATGTCCCGCTCGATCCCGACGCGCAACTGGAGGAACTCGCGGTCGGCCACGTGCCGGTCGAGCAGTGCGTCCACCGAAGCGGTTGCGGCATCCGCCGGCACTCCGCGCGTGATGAGATCCGCCAGCACGGTAAGCGGTACTGCCAGCGAACCGGCGGCGTCTCGAGGCTGGCGGGCGTGCATGCGCCGCAGCTCCCGGGCGGTGAGTCCTGCGTGGAGCGCGCTCGCGCCCGCAACGAGCTCCGCCGGGTCGGCGCCAGTACCGAGCGCCGTGTGTGCGGCGCGGAGCTCTCCGGCCAGCGAGCGAACGGCCCGCACGATGCGCTCGTCGCTCGCCTGCTTGAGCACTCCTTCGGCCGCCTTCGAGTAGAGCGGTGAGTCGGGGATGCCGTCGGCGCGCAGCGAGTCCGCCAGCAGCTCGATGATCGAGCGCGCCGCCGGTGCGATGCTTTCCGGAAGCTGCGCGTGTGGCGACTGGCTGCCGCTCTGTTGAGCGCGCGCCGCGAGCGGGCTCGAGATCGCGAGCGCTGCAGCGATGAACGCCGCCGCGATCAGCGCCGCTGCGTCACGCCTCGTGACGACTCGAGCGCGGTGCGTCCGAAATTGTTGCATCAGTTCGAGACCGCGACGAGCGCGACCGAGTTGGGGAAGCCGAAGTCGTCGTCGGCGGCGCGCGGCGCCGAAGGATCGGCGACGAGCTTTCCATCCACGACGAACGCGTAGACGTGCCGGCCCGGCGGAAGGGCGAGACGAACTCCCCAGCTCTCTCCATCGCCCAGGCGACTGAGAGGCGTGGCACCCGCCTGCCACCGGTTGAAGTCTCCCACGAGCGAAACGCGCGCCGCACCGGGTGCGGCTATGCTGAAATACTCGTTGACGGTTACCGGTGATGGCGGTACCGCGGCTCGCGTCCGTGTGCCACGCTCCGAAGTGCCGTAGCGGATCACGCCTGCGGCGATCAGAACGGCCGCTGCGACCGCTCCCAGCACGAGGCGTCCCCTCCGCGGGCGGTCCGCATGAAGTTGTCGGGCACTCAGCCGAGGAGTGCGCGCATCGACCCCGAGCACGCGCGGCGTGGTGGAACGTCGCGGAGTGGGAAGCGACTCCACTTCGCGCAGCACCCGCGCGCGCCAGGCGTCGCTCACCTCGACGTCCGTGCGCAGCGAGTGGATCGTGTCGCCCAACGAGATCGTTTCGCCGGCGTCCATGTCATGGTCGGACATCGGGATCCTCCTCGAGCAGTTTTCTGAGCTTCTCGCACGAGCGCCTCACCCGCATCTTGAGCGCGGAAACACCGGCACCAGTGGCAGCGGCCATCTCCTCGTAGCTGAGCTGCTCGACATGCTTCATCAGAAATGCCTCTCGCTGTGCGGTATCCAGTCGCATGAGCGCGCGCTGGATGGCGTCGCGCTCCTCCGTGCCGTCGCTCCCGGCTGTGGCCGGGGCACGTGCGACGGTCGCGCCATCCACCACCAGCCATCGGTCGCGCCGACTGCGGCGCAGCAGCGCGGTGCGACAGCAGTTGATCAGGATGGCGAAAAGCCACGTGCGGAAAGCGTTGTCGGCGTCATAGCGGCCGAGCGCGCGATACGCGCGCACCAGCGCCTCCTGCGTAGCGTCCTCCGCATCTTCGCGCGAGCCGAGCATCCGCGTGGCGAAGCGGATGCACACGCGTTCGTGGCGTCGCACCAGCAGCGCGAACGCGCGGCCATCGCCCGCGAGGACGCGCTCGACCAGCGCGGAATCGGGTTCGTCATCGGCCCCCCCGGCCATGGCTGGTTCATCCTCCGGGTCGTCGACCGGGAGAGTGGCGACCGGGTGCGCCGGAGTCACGTTACCGTACCACCACGAGGCCGACGATCCCGGAGAATTCGTCGCGTACCTGCGGCAGGCCGGGAGGAGCGTTCCATTCACCGCCGTTCACTCTGAGGCTCACGTGGTAGGTGCCGGGCTCGATCGGCAGCGTCACGCTCCAGCTATCGAGCGCGTCGTGCCGGAGTGATACCGGACGCCAGGCGGTGAAGTCACCGCTCAGCTCGACCGTGCGCGCGCCGGGCACTCGCACCTGGATTCTCGCGTGCCGCGCATCGGCGCGGTGTACCTGGAAGGCAGCCGCTGCTGGCTCGATCGCGGGGAGCGCGCTGTTCCGGAGGGGCGCGCGCGTCCAGCGGAGCCCCATCGTGAACTGCCGGCGATCGGGAGCGAGAAACGCCAGCCGGGCCGGGGCGAGGCCGGCACCCATCACGACTGCGAGCCGCTCGCCGAGCATCATGCTGGCATCCAGTCGCGTCCAGGTGCCGCCGGTTTCGCTGCCGGTCACCGGGGCGCCGAAGGCGGCATCCAGCGACCAGCGACCGCGCGACCAGTAGACCCCCGCCTCGGCCTCCGACCAGCGGTCCAGCGTCGGCTGCACTACGGTGTCTACCACGTAGCTCCCGGAACGCGGATCGTAATGGAGCGGGCCGATCGCGACGGAGCGCGGCGAGCCGGCACGTGCGGAGAGGGAGCGTGCGCGCGTGGTGAGCCCCACGCGGATCAGTGCGCCGCCCACCTGTCTCCATGCCCCGACCTCGCTGCTCCATCCCGCTGGTAGGAGTGGCGCGGCAGAAGCTGTGGCATCGTCCCAGGGCGCGCCGCCGAGGCGCGCGGCCCCCCATCCGCCGCCCGCCCAGAGGCCCCATCCGTCGTGCGCGTACGCCAGTCGCACCACGCTCTGGCTCTCGAGCGCAGTTCCGTAGCCGGGCGCCTCCTGCCTCGCAGCGGCGAGCGAGAGCGAAGGTCGCAGCCCATGCCAGGACGGCGCGAAGAGCGTGGCGTCGAGGATGCCGCCGAAAGCCCACGGCGAGCGACCCTGGCCCGCGATGGCACCGGCGGCTGTGGCGCTCAGCCAGGAGCGGTCGAGATGCAGCCACGCCACGGCGTCGGAAGCGGTGCGCCAGTCGGGACCGGCGCCGTCGTCCACCGCGCCAGTGGAGAGCTGCATGCCGGGCGAGAGCTGGGCTTCCAGCGTGCCGGCCGAGAGCGCGAGGGAGAGCGCTACGGCGAGCAGGGCGGCGAGGCGTCCGCGGTGCGACGTCGAGATCGGGCGGAGATTCATCGCGCTGCGCGGCACCGGGTGACGGAGTGGGGAGTGGGTGGGGGTGGGCGGCCTTCAGGATCGCCGCTGTGATACCCTCGGAACGGGCGCGGAGTCACAGCGCGCGGCGGAGATCGAAACGTCACACCGCAGGCATTGACACGATGCTTTCTCGACTTACTTTTAACAGGCTAAGCCGCGCCAGTGGTGCAGTTCGTGGCGCGGTGGACAACGTAACTGCCGGGTGAGTTCGAACGGCCCGGCGCGCCCTTGGGTCCCCGTTCGTGCTGCAGTGGCGATCGCACCCGGCGGCAGCGGATGAATACCGGCTCCACGAGGAGCGCCCGGTTCATCCGCATTTTTGCTGGCATTTACACGTCGGATCCCCGCTGCGAAAGCTGAATACATATGGCACGCAAAACACCGCTAGCGCACTATCGCAACATCGGCATCATGGCACACATCGATGCCGGGAAGACCACCACCACCGAGCGCATCCTCTACTACACGGGGAAGAGCTACAAGATCGGTGAGGTGCACGATGGTGCTGCGACGATGGACTGGATGGAGCAGGAACAGGAGCGCGGCATCACGATCACGTCCGCCGCGACCACCTGCTTCTGGCCGCGCAATGGCACCGAGTATCGCATCAACATCATCGATACCCCGGGCCACGTGGACTTCACGGTCGAGGTCGAGCGTTCGTTGCGCGTGCTCGACGGCGCCGTGACGCTGCTCGACTCGGTGGCCGGCGTGGAGCCGCAGACCGAGACGGTCTGGCGCCAGGCCGATCGCTACCACGTTCCGCGCATCATCTTCGCGAACAAGATGGACCGCGTCGGCGCCGACTTCGATCGTTGCGTGCGGATGATCCGTGACCGGCTCGCGTCCAAGGCGTACCCGCTGCAGCTTCCCATCGGTTCGGGCGAGCTCTTCGTCGGCCACATCGACGTGCTGCGCAACGTTGCCGTGGTGTTCGACGAGAGCACGCTCGGCAAGACGTTCACCGAAGAGCCGGTTCCCGAGTCGTACGTGCAGGCCGTGGAAGAAGCCCGTCACGCCGCCATCGAGGCGGCGGTGGAGCACGACGAGGAGCTGCTCGAGAAGTATCTCAACGGCGATGAGCTCACGTTCGACGAGATCCAGCGCGCCATCCGCAAGGCCACGATCGCCGGTCAGTTCGTGCCGGTGCTCTGCGGCGCGTCGTTCAAGAACAAGGGCGTTCAGGCGCTGCTCGATGCGGTGATCGACTATCTCCCGTCGCCCACCGAGGTGCCGGCCATCAAGGGTCACCTCCCGCTCAACGACGAGACCTTCGAGGAGCGCGAGGTATCGGACACCGCGCCCTTCGCTGCTCTGGCGTTCAAGATCGCCACCGATCCGTTCGTGGGTAAGCTCACGTTCTTCCGTGTGTACTCGGGCGTGCTCGAGGCCGGATCGTACGTGTACAACGCCACGAAGGACAAGCGCGAGCGCGTCGGCCGTCTGCTGCAGATGCACTCGAACAAGCGCGAGGAGATCGAAGAGGTGCACGCCGGCGACATCGCCGCCGCGATCGGCCTCAAGGACACGCGCACCGGCGACACGCTCGCCGACGAGGACAAGCCGATCATCCTCGAGGCGATGAAGTTCCCGGCGCCCGTGATCGACGTCGCCATCGAGCCGAAGACCAAGGCCGACCAGGACAAGCTCTCGATCGCGCTCGCGAAGCTCGCCGAAGAAGATCCGACCTTCCGCGTGCACTCCGATGCGGAAACCGGTCAGACGATCATCTCCGGCATGGGCGAGCTGCACCTCGAGATCATCGTCGACCGCATGCAGCGCGAGTTCAAGGTGGACGCGAACATCGGCCGCCCGCAGGTGGCCTATCGCGAGACCATCCGCGACCGCGTCGAGAAGGTGGAAGGGAAGTTCGTCCGCCAGTCCGGTGGTAAGGGTCAGTACGGACACGTGGTCATCAACATGGAGCCCTCGGGCCCCGGCAATGGCTTCGTGTTCGAGGACAAGATCGTGGGCGGCGTGATCCCCCGCGAGTACATCGGACCGGTGGAGCAGGGGATCAAGGAAGCGATGGAGAACGGCGTGCTCGCCGGCTATCCGGTGGTCGACATCAAGGTGCAGCTCGTGTACGGCTCGTACCACGATGTGGACTCGAGCGAGATGGCGTTCAAGATCGCGGGCTCGATGGCGTTCAAGGAGGCGGCCAAGAGGGCGAAGCCGGTGCTCCTGGAGCCCATCATGAACGTCGAGGTAGTTTGCCCGGCCGACTACATGGGCGACATCCTCGGCGATCTCTCCTCGCGCCGCGGCAAGATCGGCGGGATGACGCAGCGCGGCGAAGCGCAGGTGATCGGCGCCAGCGTGCCGCTCGCCGAGATGTTCGGCTACTCCACCACGCTGCGCTCGCAGTCGCAGGGTCGCGCGGTGTATTCGATGGAGTTCAGCCACTACGAGGAAGTTCCGAAGAGCAAGGCCGAAGAGATCATCAACAAGGTCAAGGCGTAACTCCTAACCTGGGAAGCTTGTCTTATGGCGAAGGCAAAGTTCGAGCGTACGAAGCCGCACGTGAACGTTGGAACGATCGGTCACGTGGATCATGGGAAGACTACGCTTACCGCGGCGATCACGGCCATCCAGAGCAAGCAGGG
>Ga0182744_1001570_pt1 | contig 19769 bp, 16 predicted proteins | sample eDN3rd30CKraftMG_FD_128525 | JGI IMG/M metagenome (GOLD analysis project Ga0182744, IMG submission 128525) | Enriched Miracle-Growth compost microbial communities from Emeryville, California, USA - eDNA 3rd pass 30_C Kraft MG (version 2) (version 2) ...
ATCTTGAAGTCCTTCTCCTCGATGGAAAGTTCTCCGATATTGCTTTTGTTAATGGTCTTGATAAGTTCCTGGATCTGTTTATATTCCATGGTTAAAAGTTAATTATGAATAATTACAATTTTATTGAAAATTACCGATTTTTTCTGTTTTAAAAAAACCGGCTAATCCGCTGGATTTCGGGCCTGGATCGTTTAAAACATAATGGATGCCAGAAAACGGGTAAAAACACCTTCTCTGTTTTAATCAGAGAAAATCCATTTTTACCCGGTTTCGTTTGATCAGTTAAACTGCCCTGTAATAATCTATTTGCGGTCGAAAAGAAAAGCTATTCTTTTACTCTTTCTACGTAATCTCCTGTCTTCGTATTGATACGGATAAGCTCGCCTTCGTTCACAAAAAGCGGTACGTTTACGTTGGCCCCTGTTTCCACGGTAGCTGGCTTGGTGGCACGGGTGGCAGTATCGCCTTTAAGACCTGGTTCACAATACGTTACCTGTAAAACGATCTTTTCAGGCAGCTCTGCTCCAATGGCCTGTTCTGTTTCTGTATTGATAAATACATTGACTTCACTGCCATCTTTTAAAAATTGGGGTGCATCAATCATTTCCTCAGCCAGGGTGATTTGCTCAAAGGTCTCATTATTCATGAGGTTATACCCCGTCTCATCCTTATATAAGTATTGAAATGCGTGTTTTTCTACTCTGACGGGAAAAATGGTTTCCCCACTGTTCCAGGTCTTTTCAATCGTACGGTTATTATCCACTCCTTTGAGCTTAGCCCATACTTTGGCTGCGGCTCTGGCGGTTTTGTTTTCGCCGAACTCTACAACAGAGTATAGGTTATTGTCTAATTTCAGGATTAAACCACGACTGATATCAGAAGTTGTAGCCATAAAATTCTTTGCTTATTAATTATTTTTAAACGTTTATAAGAGGCAAATGTAGTGATTAGGGAGCAAATCCATGCTTTTTTCGTAAAAAAATAGCCATTTTCTACAGGGGAGGATTGTCTTTAAAGGCCCATAAATGCATGCATCCATAGGTTCTGTACGGGCTCCATTTTGCCGATATTTCTGCCAGGCGGCTTTTGAAAGCCTTATCGTTGGGTTTCTCTGGTCGTTTCAGCCCGTAGAGGCTGATCATGGCCAGCTGGATACCGAGATCATCGGCTGCAAAGATATCTTCTCTTGCCAGGGTAAACATCAATAACATTTCGACGGTCCAGCGTCCTACACCTTTTATCGCGGTGAGCAACTCAATAATTTCTTCTGAGGGCATGGAACGGAGCCTGCGATCGGTGATTTTGTTTTCAAGGCAAAAGCGGGCGACATTGTGGATGTAACTGGTTTTGGCATGGCTAAGGCCGATGGCTCTGAGTTTTAGGGGATCCAGGTCACAGATCTGTTGCAAAGGTGGATTTTTACAACCACAAAGATGATAGAACCGTTCATGTAAGACATGAGCCACCTTTACGCTGAGTTGTTGGCTCATGATACTTTGCATCAGGCGAAGAGGTGCATGTGGATGAACCCTTAGGAGCGGCAGCGGACTTACCAATGCTTTTTTTAAGCGCTTGTCTTTACTTAGATGGGTAAAATATTCCATGTGTCGGCGGGCATAAACGAATTAAGGTGGTTGAAGGCTGGCTGTCCAGTCGCATTTTACCCGGTAAGTTTATAAACCAGCACCGCCAGGATGTAAATACAAGTGATCAGAAAGATGCCTTTGGCAGTCTGATCGATCTTGCGGTTGATATAAAATGTAAAGATGGCAACATTGGCCATCAGTGAGATACTGGAAACTGCCGTCAGCACGGATTTATTGTGGATGATGGCGTTGAAATATTCCCTAAAGGAAAAAACGGGAAAGAACTTGACAAGATAATAGCCCAGTATACCGATGGAAGGAGCAAGAAGCCCTATCAGTATTCCTAGTTTTAGATTATCTTTTTTATGAATCAAATTGCAACTCTTTTTCCAGTCTGTCTTTTAATCGGTAATTAGTCAGGTCAAACTGTACGGGGACAACGCTCACATAATTACTGGCCAGGGCCCATACATCTGTATCCGGCTTTTCATCAAAATTAATGAATTCGCCGGTCAGCCAGTAATATTTTTTGCCGGCAGGATCTGTGCGCTCCTCAAAATCCTCCTCATACTTGGCATAGGCTTGACGGCAGACTTTTACACCTTTGATCAATTCCGGTGGTATTGCCGGAAAATTGACGTTTAGACAAAGGTGTTTGTCCAGTGTTTTTTTTAGCAGGCTTTCCACGATTAACCGGGCGTATTTTTTTGCACCGGTAAAATCTGCCTCCAGGCTGGGGTCCAGTAAACTCAGCCCCACGCTGGGTATGCCCTCTATGCTGGCTTCCAGGGCAGCGGACATGGTCCCGGAATAAATCACGTTGATGGAGTGATTGGCCCCGTGGTTGATGCCACTTAAACAAATATCTGGTTTTCTGTGCAAGACCCGGTCCACAGCCAGTTTCACACAATCCACCGGTGTGCCGGAACAGGTGTAGCTTTCAATCCCACCCCCAAACAGCGGTGCTTTGGACAGCCTTAAGGGCGAGCCAATGGTAATGGCATGCCCCATACCACTTTGCGGCTTGTCGGGCGCTACTACGATGATTTCTCCAAGGCTACTGACAGCTTCCACGAGTGCCCGGATACCGGGAGCGTGTATGCTGTCGTCGTTGGTGATCAGGATGACCGGACGCCCGGCTTTTGAAGTTTTGGCGCGCTTTTTCGGCGTAGTGCCTTTGGCAATGTCTTTTGCAGTGTCCTTAGCAATTTCTTTTACGTTTTCTTTGGAACGCGTTTTTTCGTTGCTTTTAGCACTGGTTTTATCTTTATTTGCAGCAGCACTTTTAGCGGCTTTTTTAATCGCTTTTTTGGGTATGTCTTGAACCTTACTACCCTTTTTATCCTTACTACCTGTATTTGCTTTTTTATTTTTTGCTACTGTCATAAATCCTCCGTCATTTTGGGATGCCTAAACCTGTCACATGAAAGCCGTCTGGCTACCTAACGCAGGCTTTATACCGCTGTGCAATAATGAACTTCCAGGCGCATCGTTGTATGTGGATACGCTTCCTTACCCCTGCCCTTTGCGCTCAGGCTTTTTTGTTTGTACAATTATCCGTTAGCGGCAAAGATTTTATCTACTGCATCGCTGAGCATGGGAAATTTCTCTTTCACAAACTCCTTGACCACTTCAATTGATTTAGCGGCCTGCTCATCACTTAATGCTGCTTCTGCTTTTAATCTTTTTAATAATTCTTCCATAATTCTAAACAGTTATAATGTATTTATTTTTTGATTGATTTTAAATTTACCTGATCCTGGATTTATTTGTCTGCCGGTGTCCCCGTGCAAAATTGAACAAAAAAGCAGCCTTAAATTTATTTTATCTGGCTGCTTTTTGGGTTATAGGGTTAATTCTGCTCTTTTGGTTTAACAATGCCAAGTTTGGCCTCAAGGCTAAGCGTAGCATGGGGCACGGCCCGGAGCCTTGCTTTATCGATCAGCTTACCGGTCACCCTGCAAACTCCATAGGTCTTGTTTTCAATGCGGATGAGCGCCTTTTTCAGGTTATCGATAAAGGAGATCTGACGGCTGACCATTTGGCTCATCTGCTCTCTCTCCATACTGACGGTGCCATCTTCCATTGTCATGTAACGACCATCCACGTCACCGCCCATATCGTCTTTGCGGGTGATAATGCCCTGCAGGTAGGCGACTTCACGGCTGGCATCTGCCAGCTTTTTATTGATCAGTACCTTAAACTCTTCCAGTTCCGCATCTGAATATCGGATCATCAGCTCATTGCCATTTTCCGCTGCTTTTCTTTCTTCCAGCGGTTGGTAATGGGGTTCATAAGGTTTACTGGTCTTTACGCTTGTCTTCGGTACTTTTACTTCCTTCAATGGGGCTACTTTCTTCTTCACTGGTTTCTTTATTGCCACAGGTGTGGTTTCTTTACTTTTTGTTTGCTTAGATGTTGTTTGTTTTGCAGCCGGCTTCGGCTGGCTGGCACTGACCGGGGCGCTTTTGGCCACAGGTGCTTTTTTAGTAGCGGCGGCGGGGGCGCTTTTGGGCGCAACCGCACTGCTCTTTGCCGGCGTTTTTGCAGCAGGGGCAGTTTTCTTCACTGCCGGTTTTGTTGCTGCGGATTTTGCGGCAGTTTTTGTAGCCGTTTTAGCAACTGGTTTGGCAGCTGCTTTTGCTGCTTTTACTGCTTTCCCAGATTTTGCTGCTGCAGGCGCTTTCTTTGCGGGCGCTGCTTTTTTTGCGGCCGTTTCTGATTTAGCGGATGCTGTCTTTTTGGCTGCAGGTTTAGCAGTAGCTGCAGCTTTTACAGTTTTTTTATTAGCAGTCTTCTTCGTTGTAGGCATACTTCTAACTGTTTTTTTGGACCTTGATTTTTAGCTTATTATCATCAATATCAATTTCCGTTCCGTTTTTAACATCTGAAACATATGACAACTGATCTGCCAATATTTCAGAACAAATATAATCATTATATTTTTGCAGAGCGGCTTTAATTTTACTGTTATCAAGCACCTCCACAAAAATGCGGTCTGTTAATTCAAATCTTTCCTCCTTGCGGATATTTTGTATACGGTTGACAAAGATCCGGGCTATTCCCTCTTGTTTTAAGTCTTCTGTAAGGGTGATATCCAGGGCTACGGTAAGCTGCCCCCGGCTGGCTACACTCCAGCCTGGCACATCTTCTGCCGTAATAATCACATCCGTTTTCTGGATCTCTATGATCTGGTCATCTACCTTAAGATCTATTTTGCCTTCTTTTTCAAGTTGGGCAATTTCTTGCGCAGTAAACTGACCGATCATCCCGGCCACCTGCTTCATTTTGGGTCCCAGTCTTTTGCCCAGTGATTTAAAATCCGCTTTGATCTTTTTAGAAATGATCCCCTGGTCATCTTTAAGATAAGCTACTTCCTTGATATTCGTCTCAGACTTGACCAGGTCTTCTACTTTGGATAATTGCTCCTGCATTTTGTCATCCAGCACGGGTATCAGTACTTTTTGCAAGGGCTGGCGAACAATAATATTTTCCTTCTTGCGCAAAGACAGAATTAATGACGCGCTGTCCTGGGCCAGTTGCATGCGCTCTTCCAGGGCCAGATCTATTTTTGCCGGGTCAGCCGTAGGGAAGTCGCTATGGTGTACGCTCTCAACGGTGAAGCGGCCTGTTACCTGATTGAGATCCCTGAACAGCTCATCGCTGAAAAATGGTGATAAAGGCGCCATAAGCCGGGTGAGGGTCTCCAGGCATTCATATAAAGTCTGGTAGGCTGAGATCTTATCCTGTTCGTATTCGCCTTTCCAGAAGCGCCTTCTGCATAGCCGGACATACCAGTTACTGAGTTGTTCGCCTACGAAGCTGTCAATGGCCCTGAAGGCAAGCGTCGGCTCATAATCATCGAGCTGTTCATTGACCTGAGCTATCAGTGAATGCAATACCGAAAGGATCCATCGGTCGATCTCGGGCCGATCAGCCATAGGCACATCCGCCTCCCGGTAGCAAAAACCGTCCAGATTGGCGTACAGTGCAAAGAACTGATAAGTATTATACAAGGTGCCGAAGAATTTTCGCTGTACTTCTTCGATACCCGCTAAATCAAATTTTAAATTGTCCCAGGGAGAGGCATTGGTCATCAGGTACCACCTTGTAGCATCTGCACTGTACTGCTCAATGGTGGCAAATGGGTCAATGGTATTTCCCAGCCTTTTGGACATTTTATTCCCATATTTATCCAGCACCAGACCATTGGAGACCACGGTACGGTAGGCCAGGCCGGGATATTTATCTTCGCTGACGGTAAAACCGTCTTTTTTAAGTTCTTCCCATACCTCTTCTTTCAGCATGGCACTGATGGCATGTAAGGTATAAAACCATCCTCTTGTCTGATCCACCCCTTCGCAGATAAAATCTGCGGGATAGTTATCGGCGAATACTGCTTTATTTTCAAAAGGGAAATGCCACTGGGCAAAGGGCATGGCTCCGCTGTCAAACCAGACGTCCACCAGGTCAGCTACGCGTTTCATGGGCTTGCCGGAAGCTGATAATAAGATGATCTCATCCACATAGGGTTTATGCAGGTCAAGTACACCGCCTGACATGAACTTCGCGTTGACTTCACCGCCTAAGCGATCATGGGCTTGTCGAATGCCCTCCTGCAGTTCCTGAATAGAACCTATGCACCGCTCTTCCTTGCCGTCTTCTGTACGCCAGACAGGCAGCGGTGTTCCCCAGAAACGGGAACGGCTGAGGTTCCAGTCCACCATATTTTCCAGCCAGTTGCCAAATCTTCCTTCTCCTGTTGAGGCAGGTTTCCAGTTGATGGTTTTATTGAGTTCCACCATGCGGTCTTTCATAGCGGTGGTTTTGATAAACCAGGCATCTAAAGGATAATAGAGAATGGGCTTATCCGTTCTCCAGCAATGCGGATAATTATGTTCGTATTTTTCAATCTTAAAGGCTTTGCCCTGTTGCTTCAGATCCACGCAGATGTCTACATTGACATCTACATAATCCGGTGCATCTTTATAATCTTTGACATAACGCCCGCTGTAGGGGCCCATGCCGTCTATGAATTTACCTTCCTTATCCACCATGATCAGGATGCCTATGCCATACTTCTGACCGACTTTATAGTCATCGGCACCAAAGGCGGGCGCTGTATGTACAATACCGGTACCGTCTTCCGTGGTTACAAAATCGCCCAGCATGACTTTAAAGGCATTGGGATTTTCTGTATGATTGGCATCAAAGGGTAATAGCTGTTCATAACGGATTCCTTCCAGCTCTTTGCCTTTGAAGCTGGCCACCTGGCGCCAGGGGATTGACTTATCGCCGGCTTTATAGGCCTCTAAGTCCGCGTTTTCTGCGTCGGCTTTAAAATAATTGTTGACAAGCGGCTGTGCTACCAGCAGCATTTGCGGGCTGCCGGTATAAGGGTTAAAGCTGTCTATCAACACATAGTCGATGTTTTTACCGACGGTCAGGCCCAGGTTGGAGGGCAGGGTCCAGGGTGTTGTGGTCCAGGCCATCAGGCCTACCGGCCTGCCACCACTGGCCTCAAAAAGGGCGCTGGAGTTTTCATTTTTAACGGCGTTGAATATAACGGTCGCCGATGTGTCTTTCACATCTTTATAGGTACCTGGCTGGTTGAGTTCATGGGAGCTCAGACCTGTGCCTGCTGCAGGCGAGTAGGGTTGAATACTGATGCTCTCATAGAGATAATCTTTTTTGTAAAGCTTGGCCAGCAGCCACCACAAGGTTTCTATATATTTATTATCAAAAGTGATATAAGGGTTTTTCAGGTCCACCCAATAACCCATTTGTGTGGTCAACTGGTCCCATTTATCCTTATAGCGGAGCACGGCTTCCCGGCACTTTTTGTTATAGTCTTCTACAGAGATTTTTTCTCCGATATCTTCTTTGGTGATGCCCAGTTCTTTTTCAACGCCTAATTCAACGGGCAGGCCATGGGTATCCCAGCCGCCTTTTCGGCGTACCTGGAAACCTTTCATGGTCTTATAACGACAAACCATATCTTTAATGGTCCTGGAAATAACGTGGTGGATCCCCGGCATACCGTTGGCGCTTGGGGGCCCTTCATAGAATACGAAACTGGGTGCCCCTTCCCTGAGCGAAATACTTTTCTCAAAGGCCTGGTTTTCCTGCCAGGTCTTCAGCATGGATTTCTCTACAGAAGGCAAATCCAGTTTTGAAAACTCTTTATATTTGGAAACGGGGGTCTGATCGCCCGAATTGCCGGATAAATTTTCCTTATTGACCATTTTTATATCGTTCGGGTATTGACCGGCAGGATTTGTCGTCGTTATACACATCCGCATGCCCGGTCAATAGCTCATTTATTAAACTTAAAAATTCCCTTAATTAAAATCAACAAAGTCCCGGCTCCAACACCCGAATTTCTTTTCGCCATAGCGCGGCTTATAGGGAGGGACGAGACTCCTCTTAAAATGTGGGCAAAGTTAAGGATATTTTACGATTTAAATTGTCAAGGGCTGTTTGCTTAATATACATTGGTTATTCATATTTAAATGGCTCTATTTAAGAAAGTTAAGGATTTAAAAGGGGTTATACCCGAGCTGATGGCCTCCCTGAACCTGTTAAAAATTAGCTTTACTTGTACCGGCAAATGCGTTCGATCCTTGGAAAGTTGCATTAAAATCCATAGGATAGCACTACCTGTTGTGATCCGCCCTAGTGCTGTTATGGATAAAATCAGACTACCACCAGATTGTTTTTAGTTTTGGATCGTGGTCAAATAAATACTAAAAATTCATTATATAAGCAGGCCATTCAGCTTTTTACCGCCCTAAAGCGTTAAATTTGCCCCATGAAAAAGCCCACAAGAAAGATCATCAATGATCCTGTCCACGGTTTTATTACAATTAATCATCCGCTGATTTTCAAAATCATAGAGCATCCTTATTTTCAAAGGTTGCGCCGCATTAAGCAGATGGCCATGGCAAGTCTGGTGTATCCGGGCGCTGTACATACGCGTCTGCATCACGCGTTGGGAGCTTATCACCTGATGTGTAATGCGGTCAGTGAGCTGAAGGATAAAAAAGTAGTGATCACTGCTGAAGAAGATCTGGCAGTCAAATGTGCGATTTTATTGCATGATATCGGGCACGGTCCTTTTTCACATGCACTGGAGCATATGCTGGTCCAGGGGGTGCATCATGAGGACCTAAGCCTGCAGATCATGCAGGCTTTAAACCAGGAATTTGATGGCCAGCTGGATCTGGCCATTGAAATCTTTACGGGCAAATACCATAAACCTTTTCTGCATCAGTTGATTTCCGGACAGCTGGATATGGACCGGATGGACTATCTCTCCAGGGACAGCTTCTTCACGGGGGTGAGTGAAGGGGTCATTGGTTATGGGCGTATCTTAAAAATGCTCTCTGTCCATGAGGACCAGCTGGTCATTGAAGAAAAGGGCATTCATAGTGTCGAGAAGTTCCTGATTGCCCGCAGGCAGATGTACTGGCAGGTATACCTGCATAAAACCGTGCTCTCTGCTGAAAAAATGATGGTCAAAATACTCCAGAGGGCTCGGTTTTTATATGACAATAAGGATGCGTCAGTGGTGCTTCACGCACCACTGGATTATTTTTTTATGGATTTTAAAGGGGTGATGGATAAGGATTCCCTGGACAGATTTTGTAAACTTGATGATGGCGATATCGAGTCGGCGATTAAAAAATGGTCTATGCACCCGGATCCGGTGCTGAGCCTTTTAAGTACCAGCCTTTTGGACAGACGCCTTTTCAAATGTCAATTGCAGGGCCATCCTTTTGAAGATAGCTTTATAGCGGAGAAAAAGGAAAAAGCACGCAAAAGATTTCAGCTGTCAGCGGAAGCGCTGGATTATTTTGTTTTTACAGGCGAGGCCGCCAATACGGCCTATCAGGTGGGGGATGAAAATATTTTACTCATGAGTAAGGACGGGACCGTCCAGGAAATCTCTCATGTGGAAAATGCCTTGATCCAGGGAGCTCTTTCGACGCCTGTTAAAAAGTTCTACATTTGCTATCCGAAAAAGTAAAAGCAGCCTTTTTATGTGAGTAGCTTTTAGGACGTCTGGTAAGTTAAATTTTAACTTACCAGACGTGGATTCAAAAACAGATAAGGATTGGATTAGAGTTATCATAGGACGTAGACGCAGTCATCAGACATTTAATTAATTATTACATATAATACGCATATGCAATTTACAGCCCAGCAAATAGCCGGTTTAATCAATGCAACTATTCAGGGAAATCCTGAGACGGTCGTCAGCAGTTTTAATAATATTGAAGCGGCGAGGAAAGGGGACCTGACCTTTATGGGTAATATCAAATATAATGAGGCTTTACTTAACTCAGAGGCTTCTGTTATCCTGATCGGCAAGGATATGGTACCGGACCGGCCGCTCAAGGCAACGCTGCTGATCGTTGAGGATGCTTACGCCGCCTTTGCGACGCTTTTGGAGATTTATCAGCAGATGCATGTTCAGGGACTGAAGGGCGTGGAAGAGCCGGCCTTTGTCGCTGAATCGGCCAGACTAGGTGAAAATATTTATATCGGCGCCTTTACCTATGTTAATAACAGAAGTTCCATTGGGAAAAATACGAAAATCTATCCCGGTTGTTATTTGGGAGAGAATGTCACGGTGGGCGAGAACACGGTTATTTATGCCGGTGTCAAAATCTACCATGATTGTGTTATCGGCAGTAATGTCATTATCCATGCAGGTGCTGTGATCGGGGCGGATGGCTTTGGGTTTGTACCGGATAAAGATGGGGTCTATAAAAAAATCCCGCAGATCGGCAACGTGATTATTGAGGATGACGTGGAAATTGGCGCCAATACCTGTATTGACAGGGCCACCCTTAATTCTACGGTGATTAAGCAAGGAACCAAGATCGACAACCTGGTGCAACTGGCTCACAATGTGACGGTAGGTGAGCACACAGGAATCGCGGCCCAGGCGGGTGTCAGCGGCAGCACGCGTATTGGCAGTCATAGTATGATCGCCGGCCAGGCCGGTATCTCAGGCCATCTGAAACTGCCCGAACGATTAATTGTTACGGCGCAGAGCGGCGTTTCTAAAACAACTTCCACACCAGGCCAGATACTGGGCGGCTCTCCCGCCTTTGCGATGCGCGATCACTTAAAAAGCAGTGCTGTTTTCAGGCGGTTGCCTGAACTGGAAAAAAGAATTGCTGAACTGGAAAAAGCGCTGGAGAAAAGCAAAAATGGCTAATTTTTCCCCTTTTACCTCATGAATTTGTAATTTTGCCCGCCAGTGGGCCCGGCCAAAGCCGGTCATTCCCCTGCATAGCGGCTCAGACACCATATTTAAAGACAAAAAAACGTATGACGCAGAAGTTTAACCAGAATAAGCAGCACACTTTAGTTAATCCTGTCAGTATCAGCGGTACCGGCCTGCATACCGGCGCTATCGTGGATATGAAACTCTGTCCCGCCAGCCCGGGATTTGGTATTCAGTTCCAGCGAATCGACCTTCCGGGAAAACCCATCATCAAAGCGGACTGCGACCTGGTCACAGATACCAGTCGTGGAACGACCCTGCAGGTAGGCGAAGCGAAAGTTTCCACGGTGGAACACATCCTGGCAGCATTGGTGGGTATGAGTGTGGATAATGTGCTGATTGAACTCAATGGCCCGGAAATACCCATTATGGATGGCAGTGCCCAGCCTTTTATTGAAATCATTGAAGAGGCTGGTATCCTGGAGCAGGAGGCAGCCAAGATCTGGTACCAGATCGACCAGAATATCTTCCATTATGATGAAGAGAAACAGGTTGAAATGGTCGCCATGCCAGCTACCAATGGCTTCAGTGTTACGGCGTTGATTGATTTTAATAGCCCGGTGCTGGGTACACAGTATGCGCAGTTAAAAAATATCAGAAACTTTAAAACGGAGATCGCGCCTTGCAGGACTTTTAGTTTCCTGCATGAACTGGAAATGCTTTTGGAGCACAACCTGATCAAAGGCGGCGATATTAATAATGCCATTATCATTGTTGACAAGCCCATCACTGAAAATGAAATGGATCACCTGGCAAAGGTGTTTAAAAGAGATAAGGTGGAAGTACAAAGCGGCGGTTATTTAAATAACCTGGAGCTGCGTTTCCCCAATGAACCGGCACGTCATAAATTATTGGATGTGGTAGGAGATCTTGCATTAATTGGCTATCCTATTAAGGCAAGGATTCTGGCCCACCGTCCTGGACATAGTTCCAATGTAGCATTTGCCAAGGCTATTAAAGCGCATATCAAGCGTAATAAACATGTAAAGGATATACCGACTTATGACTATACCCAACCACCGATCTATACGATTGAGCATATAGAAAAAACCCTGCCCCATCGCTATCCTTTTTTATTGGTGGATAAAATTATTGATCTAACCGACAGTTCTATTGTCGGGGTCAAAAATGTGACGTTTAATGAACAGTTTTTTCAGGGGCATTTTCCGGGCAATCCGATTATGCCGGGCGTATTACAAATCGAGGCACTTGCCCAGACGGGCGGCATTTTATGTATCAATATGATGGGTGAAGGTGAATATGATACCTATTTTCTTAAAATTGATAATTGCAAGTTTAAGCAGATGGTACGCCCCGGCGATACCTTACTCTTAAAAATGGAATTGAACAGTCCCATCCGTCGCGGTCTTTGCGATATGCACGGTACGGTCTATGTCAACGGCAAAATTGCCACGGAGGCAGACATGGTGGCTCAGGTGGTTCGCAGAAAAGATTAGGTTTTATGAAATATATTCATTTTTAAGTCCGTGGGAAGGTGATTTCTTTTCAGGAAGTCGTTTGCTGCTATTTGTGACAGTCTAATGACAAATTTTGAACGAACTTTGAGGCCTGGTTTAAGTTTTAACCAAATTCTTTACCCAATCCGGTGCATTTTCTATGAAGTAGAATTATATGCATTTGATTGAATTTTAGGCATCGATAATTTAATATACCTGATTCTCTTTATGGGATGGTTTATAATCCTTCTTTATTGAGAGATCAGTTTATATAATACAGGCTACTTGTACTATGGACTTAGTAAAAATGACAGAGAATGAATGTTTGAGATCCGGCATGGACCTGGTTTACCGTAAGGAATATTCGGTACCCGGATCTATTGTGTCCAGCATTACGGCTTTTGCTTTGTCTGACGACTGGAATAAACAAGATAGTGGCATGCTGCACTACAATACCGCAAAGGAGGAAGACGGAGCAGGTGAACCCACGCTGAACCTGCGTTTTTGCATCACCGGCAATCGTTATTGCAGTGACACGGCGTGCAAAGTTTGCAGCGCAAAGGACAGCTCCTCCTGCGTGAATGCACTGGATACGCTCAGTCTGTTTAATTTTCAGTTTTCGCCCAATTACCTGAGCCAGTTTGCCGGTAGTGGCAAGGAAAAAAGTAAAAAGGAGCTTGTACTTTCTTTTACTTACTCTACTTCTTTTGTAAAACTATTCCCGGTCTGCCCAAGGCAACGTACGACGCTTTCTGCGCTGCTGGAAAGGAATTATACCGGTACAATGGAAAATATCTTTATCAATTCTAAGATTCACGAGATCCTGCTTTATAGCATGGATTGCCTGATTGAAGAAAAGAACCGTGAAGTATTCACTTGCCGGTTCTTAGCGGATGAAGCGGGACTGGACAAAATCCAGCAGGCCAAGGATATATTACTGGAAAACCTGGACTCTCCTATTACGATTAAAGATCTCAGTAAAAAAGTAGCCATTAATGAATGCTACCTCAAAAAAGGCTTCAAGGAAGTTTTTGGTACGACCATATTTGACTTTTACCAACAACAAAGAATGGACCACGCCAAATACCTGCTTTATCAAAAGGGGTTGAGCGTTACAGATGTAGCAGCCATTCTGGGATATTCGACCATTTCTCATTTTTCTGCTGCCTTTAAAAAGCAAACCGGGATTAAGCCTTGTGAGCTACTTTTGAGGCCGTAATGGCTATAGCATTTTGGGATAAGAAATAATCAAGCGTTTCGCATAAGGTTTAGAAGATCCAAATAAAAAGAAGGCTAGCCTGTGGAATGGTTAACTTTGTTTTTAAATTTTAATAATTGAAAGGCGAATTTTGTTTTCCCAGTTTATCCCGATTATTCTGAAAGTGCTGAAGCACACCCTACAATATATTATACAAACCAATATATACCCTAATTAAGTAATTGAAATACAAATAGTTATGTAAATAATCAGTGATGTTACCGACATCGATGTCGGTGACATCAACATTTTATAGAAGGATAAATTGCATCAATAAGATATTTGCTTCTATTTTTTAACAGCTGTAAAAATCGAGACAAATTACCGATAAAAACGGTTCCTCCCTATCTATTCTCACCATTCACAAATCTAACAGCCAGGATTAGGAATTTTTACTTCCAATTTAATATTCTTTTTTAGCCTTTAATTGTTTAGGCAGGAAACACATAATATAAAATTATACTAGACTATTCAAAAAGACTGACGTCTATAATTTACAAGTAAATCCCCCAATGCTTCTTTCTTAAGATGTTTCTCAAAAAAGCATTTAAGCAATCATCTGAAATGAGTAAGGCTGTTCATCGCTTTTAAGCGACAAACAGCCTTGCTCATTTTACCTAAAATTATTTTTCTTTTATACTTATCCCAGCTCCGGATACAGCGGGAATTGCGTCATAAATTCATTGACTTCTTTTCTGACAGCAGCAATCACCTGCTCATCTTCTGCATTCGTCAATATCTTGTCCACCGAATCTGCGATAAAGCCCATATGCGCTTCTTTCATGCCGCGGGTGGTAACTGCAGCCACCCCGAAACGAACGCCGGAAGTAACAAAAGCAGACCTGTCATCAAAAGGAACCATGTTTTTATTGGCGGTGATTTCAGCTTTTACCAGTGCCTGTTCAGCTTTCTTACCGCTGATATCTTTATTCCTTAGATCAATCAGCATCAGATGGTTGTCCGTGCCGCCGCTGATGATATTATAATCTTTGTCCACAAATGCTTTGGCAAGTGCCTGGGCGTTTTTCTGGACCTGATGCGCATAAGCGGTATAATCATCGCTTAGTATCTCTCCAAAAGCAATGGCTTTGGCAGCTATCACGTGCTCTAATGGACCGCCCTGGATACCGGGAAATACTGCCAGGTCAAGCAGTGCACTCATGCTGCGAATATTGCCTTTATTATCTGTCAGGCCCCATGGATTGTCAAAATCATTGCGCATCATGATAATACCTCCTCTGGGACCGCGCAGTGTTTTATGGGTAGTAGAAGTAACGATATGACAATGATCAAACGGATCTTTTAAAAGCTTTTTTGCGATCAGCCCGGCTGGATGGGCAATATCTGCCATTACCAGTGCCCCTACTTCATCGGCCACTTTGCGGATCCTTTCATAATCCCAGTCCCTGCTATAAGCACTCGCACCACAGATGATCATTTTGGGTTTTAACTCACGGGCTTTTTTCTCCAGCATTTCGTAATCGATCAGGCCGGTTTCCTTTACAACGCCGTAAAAATGCGCTTCATAGAGCTTTCCGCTATAATTAACAGGTGAGCCATGTGTCAGATGGCCTCCCATGCTTAAATCGAGTCCCAGGATTCTATCACCGGGCTTAAGGCAGGCCAGGTGAACGGCCGCATTTGCCTGGGCGCCGCTGTGCGGCTGCACATTGGCGTAACTTATATTAAAAATTTCCTTTAAACGATCGATGGCCAGCTGTTCTGTCTGATCTACAATCTCACAGCCTGCATAATATCTTCTGCCTGGATACCCTTCCGCATATTTATTCGTTAATACAGACCCCATTGCCTGGATGACCTGAAGACTTGTAAAGTTCTCAGACGCAATCAGTTCAATGCCGCTTCTCTGACGATGTAATTCTTGATTTATTAGGTCGAATACCTGGCTGTCTCTTTGCATGGATTCTATTTTTGAAATTTAGTGTAATTTGGGCGTGAATTTACTACATTCGTGCATAATAGCGGTACAAATAAGTAAAATTATTATCTTACAATAACGACTATTCGTGCGTTTTAGGATAATTAACGACAGAAAAAACGTTTCATGAAAGCAATTATTCCGGTAGCCGGAACAGGTGCCAGACTTCGTCCTCATACGTATACCCAGCCAAAGGCCCTACTGCCTCTGGCTGGAAAAACCATCCTGAATTTTATCGTGGATCAGCTAAAAGATGCAGGCATCGAAGAATTTATATTTATCATCGGCTATTTAGGAGAAAAAATTGAGGAATATGTAAAATATTCCTACCCGGAATTAAAATGTCAGTACGTCTTTCAGTCATCCAGGATTGGTACGGGTCCTGCGATCGCATTAACAAAAGACCTGGTCGGAGAGGATGAAGTCTTTATTGTCATGGGTGATACCATCTGTGATTTTGATATTAAATCCGTGCTGGATAGCCCGTATTCCATGATCGGTGTCCAGAAGGTGGATGACCCCAGGGGATTTGGGGTGGCGGAGATCGGTCGGGAAGGATTTGTGGAGCATCTGGTCGAAAAGCCCAAGATTCCCATGAGTAATACGGCCCTGGTTGGCCTGTATAAGATCAAAGAGACCGCCATCATGTATGATTGTCTCTCTCATATCTTCTCTCAAAATATTACGACAGAGGGGCAGTTTCATCTGACCGATGCCCTGCAGTGTATGATCCACCGCAAAGCCAAAATCCAGACTTTTAAGGTCAAACACTGGTATGATTGCGGTCGCAAAGAAACTTTACTGGAAACCAACGCCTTACTGCTTAAGAAGATCGGCAACGAAATTGATTCCACGGCCCAGATTGAAAACGCCATTATTAAGCCGCCGGTCAGCATAGGCCCTGGCAGCCGGGTCACCAATACCATTATCGGGCCGCACGCCTCCATCGGTGCCAATACGGTCATTGAAGCTTCCGTGATCAGAGACTGCATTATCGGCTCCTTTTCAAATTTACATGAAGTGGTGCTGGACAATTCCCTGATCGGGAATGATGCCAGTGTTAAAGGGCTCAGCAGAAACTTAAATATCGGAGATAATACGGAAATTGATTTTGGCTAAAGATCTCCTCTTATGACTCAGGACCGGGTTTTATTTACCTCAATAAAACTTAGCCAATTCAGGATCATTTGTAGCCCTCCTGGGGTCATGTAAGACTCCGGATGAAATTGGCATCCCCAAACAGGGAGGCTTTCATGGCTGATCGCCATGACCACTCCACCTCGCTGTTCCTTCTCAGCATTTGGTAATTGAGCCGTGGCAAGTACGGTTAATTCAGGGACCTCGCATTGGATATCCGTGCCCCAGGAATGATAAAGTCCTACTTTAATTGGAGTCGTCAGCCCGTTAAAAAAATTTGTTTCTGGCGGTAGCCCCGTTTTTTTGCCTTCCAATGCATTATCGCTTTTTGTACTGGCTGTATCTTTCATCAACAGTTCCACCTGTCTGCCGTGCTGGATATGGGGCAGGTTATATAAGCGGCCGCCAAAATACCGGACGATGGTCTGCAGGCCGAGGCAAATGCCCAAGACGGGTATAAAAGGCGGCTTTGATCCTTTCTTTTCGCTTAGTAGAAAATTCAGTAAAGTGGTAACGGCAGGATAATCTTCTGGCAAGCCTGGCCCGGCCGATAAGACTACACCGTCATAAGCTAGGCATTCATTCAGGTCCTTATGGCGCAAATTTTCTACAGACCAGACATGTACGGACCTGACTCTCCCTTCTGCAGATTCAAAAAGACCCGCAAGATTATAGGTAAATGAGTCATTATGGTCAATTATTAATATTTTTGCGCTCACTGCAACACTTAGAATGATAACAGACGCAAAGGAAGTATTTTTTCAGCGGATTAATACGCTCTATCAGGCAAAAAAGCCGTTTTTCTTTCTGACGGACTATGAAGGGAAGCAAATGGAAGTGACGGCACTTGATGAACTGGATAAAGATATTTTTTTCCAGGCGCCCGGTCTGTGCTTTCCCAAAAACCAGCAGCAGGCATCCCTCCTGCCGGATAAACCTTTACGGTGGCAAAAAAAACCGGTTCCCTTTGCAACCTATAAGAAATCATTTGATATTGTAAAAGCAGCGCTGCAACAAGGCAACTCTTATCTGGTCAACCTGACTTTTAGTACACCGGTAGAGACCAATTATTCACTCCAGGAACTTTACCAACTCGGGTGGGGTAAATATAAACTTTTGTATAAAGATCGGTTTGTTCATTTTTCACCGGAACCTTTTATACGGATAGCAGCAGGCACCATCAGCAGCTATCCGATGAAAGGGACCATAGAGGAAAATGAAATCAATGCGGCGGACACCTTGCGCTTAAGTGAAAAAGAAATCGCCGAACAATATACCATTGTGGATTTGATTCGAAACGATCTGTTTCAGGTGGCCACCCATGTCGAAGTAACGAGCTTCAGGTACCTGGAAAAAATAAAGACCAATCAAAAGGACCTGTACGCAGTGAGCTCCCATATCACGGGCACTTTAAGGCCTGCTTATCTGCACCATCCGGGAGCAGTTTTAAAGGCCATGCTTCCTGCCGGCTCCATAACTGGTGCTCCCAAGGTTTCTACCCAAAAGGTTATACGGCAGGCAGAGATCCATGACAGGAACTATTATACGGGAGTGTGGGGTTATTATAATGGAGAAGTCTTGGACTGTTGCGTGATTATCCGTTATTTGGAAAATACGCCGGCTGGCTTTATCTTTAAAAGTGGCGGCGGGATTACTTCGCTTAGTGATCCCAAGGCAGAATACCAGGAAATGATCTCAAAAATATATGTACCCCTTCCTTGAATCCATACGGCTTGAAAACAAGAAACTGCACTTTATAGACCTACATGAAGCGCGGTTTACCCGAACCCAGAAAGAAAACTGGGGTCTCGTAATCTATACGGATCTGCAAAAGCTAATACGGCAAAGTCCCGGATTTCCCAAGGATGATCACGGGGATCAAACTAAATACAAATGCCGCGTTGTTTATAGCCCGGCAGATATGTTCATTCAATTTATCCCTTATACGCCGAAAAATATTACACAATTAAAGATTGTTCAACATCAAATGGATTACCCCTACAAATCAACTAACAGAAAGGCATTTGAGATGCTTACAAGTAAACTTGCTCCTGATACAGAAATCCTGATCTTTAAAAATGGGTTATTGACAGATAGTAGTTTTTCCAACCTGGCGTTATATGACGGTAGGGACTGGTGGACCCCTAAATCTCCGTTATTGGCGGGGGTACACAGAAGGTACCTTTTGGATAACCACAAACTTAAAGAAGCCGATATTACTATGGCAGATCTATCCTCATTTCAAAAAATAAAACTTATCAATGCTATGATGGACTGGGAAGATACATGGCAATTGCCCATTTCTGCAGTAGATAGGATATTGATGTAAGGGATTATTATTTACTGGTATTGCATTGCTCAATTAAAGGGATAAAATTGGATCCAGCAATTTATTATTTCAGAAAAAAAGATGGTTTAGTAAGAAAGGTTTTTAATAACTGAATAATATGATCCCCAAACCTTATTTATTATGGAAAACCTTCGTTCAAAAATGACAGCAAACTCAATTGTTGTTTATAAATTATTTTAGCTTTGTGGTTTAAAAAATTGCGGCGCCTTTTTTACATATAGAAGTATATAATATATTTAGAGGTGAATTTCGGTTGTTTTTCAGAAAGAAATAAAATTCGCTTTAAAAAGTCGGGAGAGGTAAAAAATTAATGATAATGGATTAACCGCATTAGCGTTATTAGTGGCACAAAGTAGTCCTGATGAAAGGAGCTTATGATAAAACTAATCATTAATCTTATCAATGGCCAGGAATAGGTAATGCTGTTACAACAAACGGAATCTGACAATATACCAAATGAAAGATATCTCTATGAATGTAAATGATGATCATTAGACGAAGCCGAATAACAGACACGATCGCGTTTACAGGAATTAAATAAAAGAAAATGGTGGCACATAAGGCGGTAACCCTATTTTGATTAAAAGAAAGCGTTGCCCTAGGGCGCGTCCCAATTTATTAGTCACATATCATCCAGTGACAAACACCTGACCTCTATTTCCTATTTTTGTTACGGCCGTAACAAAATAGACTATTTATCTGGAAAAAAACAATCAATTGAAATAAAAAATGCTGTTTTTGCAG
>Ga0182744_1001571_pt1 | contig 19768 bp, 24 predicted proteins | sample eDN3rd30CKraftMG_FD_128525 | JGI IMG/M metagenome (GOLD analysis project Ga0182744, IMG submission 128525) | Enriched Miracle-Growth compost microbial communities from Emeryville, California, USA - eDNA 3rd pass 30_C Kraft MG (version 2) (version 2) ...
ACGTCGATTCCACGCTCAAGCAGCATTTCCTCAACTTCACGCAGACTAAGGTTGAACCGCAGATAAAGCCACACCGCATGAGCAATAAGCTGTGGCGGAAAACGGTGACGCTTGAAGATGATATCTGATGTCTGCATCGCCAAAATTTACGCCCAAACCGTCAGGCAGGCAACTGTAGCCCAGTTAACGTGACAACACCGAAATAAATATACCCGTCCGCCAATCATCGATGTAACCTCTAAGAATAACGAATGCCCGACTTGAATTTTCAGGATATTGTTCAGCTCAACTGGATTGTTGCCGTTCGGCTTCTCCTGCGGCCCCCCTTGATGGGCTGTTCGCCAATAACTGACTTTTTGTCGGTGACGTCGCAATCGTCTGACGTTCCGACTCGAAGGGAATGTCGTCTGCACGGTGGCGAAGAGGAACGATTGATAGCGATGCTTCGCTCTCGGCGACGCGTTCCTCGATCGCCAAGAATCAGATCCTGCAGTGACCAGGCGGACACTCGCTGTGGTATCGTAGCGAGCCGACCAGATTTTGTAAATTCAGCGGCACACGTCTGAACATCCGCGGACAGTGGCTACGCGGGGCAGATCGTGAACCGCATATTTTTGGAGGTGCACGTCACAAACTGCCTTTGTGGATCGTCATAGGGATGTAACGCTCACTATAGGATACGACTATGACGAATAAGCCCGTAAATCATTACAAGACTGTGCCCAATGTCTTCGTTGCGCTGGAAAAAGTGCACGTTGCTATCGATGAACATGGTCTGGACCGGATGTTACACCATCTCGTCCAGCTCCGTGCATCCCAGCTTAACGGCTGTGCTTATTGCGTGAAGATGCACACGAAGGAAGCCAGAGACGACGGCGAGACCAATGAACGGCTTGATCGCTTGGTGGTTTGGGATCATGTGAGCGACTTTTCCGCCAAGGAACGCGCCGCTCTTGCATGGACGGAAGCGCTGACCCAGATCGAGCGCAAGACCGACTATGGCGCGCTGCGCGCCGAACTGCGCGCGCACTTCAGCGATGCCGAGATCAGCGCGCTCACGACCACTGTTGCGATGATCAATCTGTGGAATCGCATTCAAGTGTCTGCGCACTGACATGGGGGGCGACGCAGACATTTTCGAGACCCGGCGGCCGTTTCTGACTGGTTTGGCTTACCGTATTCTCGGCTCATTCGCGGAAGCGGAAGATGCTGTTCAGGACACATGGCTGAAGTGGCGAAGCGCTGAGCACGGGGCTGTTTCCGATCCCGCGGCTTGGCTGACCACCGCCTGTACGCGCCGTTGCATCGATATGCTGCGCTCGGCGCGCCGCACGCGGATTGACTATGTAGGCGCGTGGCTGCCGGAGCCGATCCAGACGATGACCGAGGAAACGCCGGAAAGCGTAGTGGAACTGTCCGCATCACTCTCTCTCGCCTTCCTGCTCATGCTGGAGCGTCTCGCCCCAAAGGAACGGGCGGCTTTTCTCCTGCGCGAGATCTTCGACCAGTCCTACGAGGATGTCGCCGCTACGCTAGGCGTCCGGGAGGCGGCCTGCCGCAAGCTGGTTTCACGCGCGCGCAGTCGTGTCGGGCGTGCAGAACCGGGTGCGACCGTGCCAAAGGAGCGACAGGACGAACTGCTCGCAGCTTTTCAGACAGCGGTCACGACTGGAATGACCACAGAACTCGCGGCGCTGATGGCAGAGGACATCGAGCTTCGGGCCGATGGCGGCGGCAAGGCCCCAACCTTGCTCATGCCCCTGTTCGGCAAGACGGACGTGCTCAATTTCCTGGGCGAAGCCCTTCATGGCTACTGGCAGGGTTACAGATGGCAGCCCGCCGACATCAACAGTAACCGTGGAGCGCTTGTCTTCGACGGTGCGAACATCGCCGCATCTGTCAGCCTCGCCTGCGACGCGCGAGGTTCACTGAAAGGCGTCTACATCATGCGCAATCCCGACAAACTCGCGCGTCTCGGCGACGCAGAAAAGACTCTTCATTGACGAGGACGGACACGATTTCAACCGCGCCAGGCTGGGGCGATCTGCTTTCCGGCGGCAACCTGATCCGCTCCCTCGCGTTGAGCGGCGGGGTCGCCCTTCATGCGGTCAACCTCTACATTTCGACAACGATCCTGCCGTCCATCGTCCGCGAGATCGGCGGATTGGACTACTACGCCTGGAACACGACGCTGTTTGTCATCGCGTCGATCCTAGGCGCAGCGCTATCCTCTCCGCTCCTTGTCCGCGGAGGGCCGAGGGGCAGCTATCTCGTGGCCACGGTCATCTTTATTGGCGGTACGCTGGTATGCGCCACTGCCAGCACGATGGAAATCATGCTGGTCGGGCGGTTCATCCAGGGCTTCGGTGGCGGCGTATTGCTGGCGCTGGCCTATGCCATGGTCCGCCGGGTTTTCGCGGAACCGCTGTGGCCCCGCGCATTGGCGCTTCTGTCCAGCATGTGGGGCATTGCAACCCTTCTCGGTCCAGCGGTCGGTGGAATCTTCGCCGAGATCGGCCTGTGGCGCGGCGCATTCTTCTTCCTGGTTCCGCTTGCGGGGATCGTTGCTCTCGCGGCAGTCCTCGTCCTACCGGCACGCGAGGAGGGATCGGGTGAGATGGAGCCGCTGCCTGTCGTGCAGCTTGCTCTGCTGACGCTCGCCGTCTTTGCCGCGTCCTGGGGCGGCGTCGGCGCCGGGATATCGTCAACGGCTGGCGCAATGACGGTGGCTCTGGTTCTGGTCGCACTTATGGTCGTGGCCGAGCGTCGGGCGAAGCACAGACTGCTCCCGGCCGGCACGCTCACACTACCCACAGCGCTCGGCAGCCTCTACGCTGTGTCCGCGCTTCTGGCTGTCACGGTCACCTGCACCGAGATCTTCCTGCCGCTCTTCCTGCAGGAGTTGCATGGCAGCTCGCCTCTTCAAGCCGGCTACATCGCCGCCGTTATGTCAGCGGGTTGGACTGCGGCGGCAATCTATGGGTCCGGGCTTCAGGGTAATCTCCGCATCAGGGCGGTGCACGCAGGGCCGGTTCTATCTCTTGTCTCCATGGGTGTCCTCGGTGTCGTCATACCCTGGCCGAGTGTGGACAGCGATTGGCTTCCGCTCACCCTCATCTGTGCAGCTCTGGTGATCGGCGGAGTAGGCGTCGGCCTTTCCTATCCGCATCTGTCGACTGCTGTGCTGCAGGTGGCGCCAGAGGGCGAGGAAGACAAGGCGGCCTCTTCCATCATGACGGTGCAGCTTTGCGCCACGGCATTCGGAGCGGCCTTCGCGGGACTGGTGGTCAATCTTGCGGGGGCGAGCGGCGATGGTGACGGCATGGACACGGCCAATGCGGCCAGGTGGCTCTGCATCGCCATGGCGGTGGCTCCGGCGCTCTGCCTTGTCGTCATGAATAGTGTGTCGTTCAGGCAGGCAACTGACAGGTGTCGGTAAGACCTGCTGGAGAATGCGCCTGTGCGCACGTGAGTTGCGAAAATGTTCCAACAACTCATTTGAAGCGCGTTCAAGCAACCAGGGAGACATATCTATGCAGTTGGAAGAAGTGGCTTTCCTGAAGCCAAATACAGACCTGCTCAATCGCCTGCTGCCGGTCGCACGAGGCGTATTTACCGACACTTTCTCGCAGCGCTACGAGCCAGCCGCGTTCGAGCGTTTTTGTGAGGAAGTGTATCGTCCCGGCGGAACCATGTCGCGGGACTTCAACGCGCCTGGCGTGCGCTGGCTGGTGGGGGTGGCCGCAGGTCAGCCGATCGGCTATGCGAAACTGACCCCGCTCCGCGCGCCTGCCGTTAATCCGGATCCGACAGCGTTGGAGCTGCAGCAACTTTACGTCGTGCGGCAGTGGCATGGTACCGGCGTTGCTGATCGCCTGACGAGTTGGGCTCTCGAAACCGCAGCTACCGAGAATGCACGCGAAGTTTACCTGACGGTCTTTGATCACAACGAGCGTGCCAAGCGATTCTACGCTCGTTACGGCTTTGAAGAGGTAGGACGATGCACGTTTCAGCTCGGCGATCGTGTGGACGACGATCGAATTTGGCGTGTGCGCTTGCCCCGATAGCCTATCGGATTGCTGTGTCCTTAAAGTCTCTTGAACGACCGCTAAGTGGGAGCGATAGCCGTGCCCCCTGCTCAGCATGGAGAGTTAGTCAGATGGCATTTACTCAACCAATCAAAGATGTTGCCGCGTTGACCGACTTCGGGCGGCAGCAGCTTTCCGAACATTTCTTTATGCGCGAGATGTTGTATTCGGAGGTCGGTAATTTTTACGGAATTCCGAATGTTCCCGACGATCCTGAGCTTGCCTTGCAGGTGGGGCGTGCGGTCGCAACGCTGCTGCTGGAGCCGCTAAAACGCGCGTTCGGCCATGTGTCGGTGCGCAGCGGTTACCGCTCTCCAACCCTGAATGCCTTCTGTAACGAACGTTTTCGAGCGGGAGACACCGCCTGCTGGTGTACAGACAATGATCTGAATGCTGCACGCCACATTTGGGACCGGCACGACAGCGATGGGCATCTTGGCGGAACCGTAACCGTTTTCATCCCGGCCTATCTCGAATTTTACAGGAAAACCGAAGACTACCGACCTCTCGCGTGGTGGATTCGCGATCACATAGACGACTATGCCGAGCTGTTCTTCTTTAAGAACCTCTGCGCGTTCAACATCCGTTGGTATGAAGGGGCTTCGGACAAGGCGATCTGGCATCTCGATCCGCCAACGCGCACTATACTGACCAAACGGGGTATCGACGGGTTTGATGGAGACCACAGTCGGTTCTACCGCTCAATCCTCGACACGCGTGAATAGGAACACTTTCGTATCATTGCGTATCGTTGTCAGGGGAGCGGATCAGCGTGCGCTGTATGCGCTACCTGTTTTCCCGACTGGTGCAGAAGTTCGATTATTACGAATCGCGTAATAATGAAGTGCCAACTTTGGGCGTTCTGTCTGAATATCGTCCGTAGCACCCTGCGACTGCGGATCGGGAATGGACCCGGACGACACTCGCAGGAGCGCAGAATGAAGCTTTATCACCATCCGCTGTCGGGCCATTCTCACCGGGCACGGCTCTTCCTTTCGCTGCTCGGCCTGTCTCATGACCTGGTCGAAGTCGATCTCAAGTCGGGCGCACACAAGAAGACGGACTTCCTCGAAATGAACCCGTTCGGCCAAGTCCCCGTCCTTGATGACGATGGTGTCTTCATTTCCGATTCCAACGCGATCCTGGTCTATCTTGCGAGGAAGGCCGCCCGCACCGATTGGCTGCCGGAAGATGCGAAGGGTGCCGCCGCCGTCCAGCGCTGGCTGTCGGTTGCCGCCGGCGAAATCGCCTATGGCCCGGCCGCCGCGCGACTGATCACGGTCTTCGGCGCCAAGTTCAATCCGGAAGAAGTCATCAATCGCGCGCACACGGTACTGGGCAGAATGGAAAGCCAGCTCACCGGTCGCGACTGGCTGGTTGGCGACCGCCCGACGATCGCAGACGTCGCCATCTACAGCTATGTGGCACGCGCTCCCGAAGGAAACGTCGATCTTTCGGACTACCCGGCCGTCGGCGCCTTCCTCCGCCGTGTGGAAGCGCTGCCGGGTTTTGTGGATTTCGTCCGCATGCCGGTCGGCCTCGCAGCAGCCTGAACGCGATCGGAGCGCGCCTGCCCGCGCGCTCTGCCACTCCTGGAGGGCGGGACATGCACGACAAGACACTGCCGACATGGCACGAAGGCGAAAGGCTCCTTCAGGAGAAGGTGGGCGTCGTCGAACGCATGGCCGACGTTGGGCAGCGCGTCGTCCGCGACTACATGCCCGACCAGCATCGCGACTTCTACGCCCATCTCCCCTTGATCGTGCTCGGCAGCGTCGATTCCGGGGATGACGCATGGGCGACCTTCGTCGAGGGCCGTCCCGGCTTCATGTCCTCTCCTTCGCCGGCCGTGCTCGACATTGCGGCGCCGACGGACGCAACCGACCCTGCCAGCGGGGGCATCGCGGACGGCAAGCCGGTCGGTCTGCTCGGCATCGAAATGCATACCCGTCGGCGCAATCGCATGAACGGGTTCGTGTCCGCGATGGAGGACGGCTTTCGCGTCAATGTCGACCAGAGCTTCGGAAACTGTCCACGCTATATCCAACTGCGTGATTTCGCATTCACTCGCGAACCCGGGCAGGCATTCTCGGGCACCATAGAGAACCTTCCCGAATTCGACGGCCCGGCCCGTGCCATGATCAGAAGCGCCGACGCCTTCTTCGTCGCATCCTATGTCGACCGCGAAGACAGGCGGCAGGTGGATGTCTCCCATCGTGGCGGAAATGCCGGTTTCGTCCGTGTCGGGGATGACGGGACGCTGACGATCCCGGACTTCGACGGCAACCTGTTCTTCGCGACGCTCGGCAACATCCTGGACTTGCCCTGATTTAGTGGAGAGTTTCTGTCACTAATTTCCGGTTCATGGTCTCGAACTGGATCGGGGATTTATATCCGAGGGCAGAATGTCTGCGCACAGGATTATAGAAGCCGTCAATGTATTCGCCAATGGCTTTGATCGCGTCATTTCTGGTCTGGAATACAGTGCGCCAGATCAGTTCCGACTTGATCGTCTTGAAGACGGTCTCGACCATGGCATTATCATAACAATTTCCTTTACCGCTCATGGATGGAAGTATGTCGTGAGCTTTGAGGATTTTGCGATACTCATAACTGGCATATTGGCTCCCCCTGTCCGAGTGCTGGATCAGCCCCGGCTTTGGTTGCCGAATTGCAATGGCCTTCTTCAAAGCACTTATCGCCAGATCCTTTTTCATCCGATCCCGCGCTTCCCAGCCGATAATGCGACGAGAATAAAGATCGACAACGATTGCCAAATACAGCCAACCCTCCGCAGTCCATACATAACTGATGTCGACACCCCATTTCTGATCTGGTCTGTCACACGTAAAGTCCTGATCCAGAAGATTGGGAGCGACAGGCTCACCATGATTGCTGTCTGTCGTGCGCTTGAAGCGCGTCTTCTGCCGGGCTTTAAGACCGTTTTCGCGCATCAGTCGCGCCGTGCGGTGACGTCCTGCTCGAATACCTTCTTCATTCAGTTCAACATGCATTCGAGGGCTGCCATAAGTTTCACGTGACAGCTCAAACTGATTACGAATGTGAGCCAGAATGATCATATCGTCGAGTTGGCGACGACTGGGCAAACGATGCTTCCATGCATAATAACCGCTGATACTGACGCCTGCGAAAGCGCAAAGCCGTGACAGAGACATGTGGGCCTTCTCCATGTCGATGAATGCAAACTTCATCGACTTGTCTCCCGAGCGAAGAAGGCCGTCGCTTTTTTTAATAAATCTCGTTCCTGGCGCAGAAGTTCGTTTTCCTTGCGAAGCCGAGCAAGCTCCTGGCTCATGTCCTCATGCGGACCAGAGAGCAAATCTTGCTCAGCAAAAATGCGACGCCAGCGGTCAAGCGTTGACTTGCCAATGCCTAGGTCGGCCGCGACCGATGAAATGCTGCGACCACTCGTCGTTAAAATACGAACAGCTTCGCGCTTGAAATCTTCTGTAAATTCTCGCTGCTTCAATTCTAGGTCTCCTGTCAGTTTTATCTAACAGAAGCCCTCCACTTTTGAAGGGGAAGTCCATCCTGCTGAACGGCAAGGCGGGGCTGCTTTTCGTGGACTTCACGACAGGCGATATGCTGCAAACGACCGGTGACGCCGAGGTCATTCTGGACTCCCCCGAGATCGCTGCCTTTCAGGGGGCCGAACGACTCTGGGCGTTCAAGCCCCGGCGGATCGTCCGCCGCGCCAATGCCCTGGCTCTGCGTTGGGGCTTCCAAAAGGACGGTTGGTCCCCAAGTACCCTGATGACGGGCAACTGGGCGCAGGCTGCCGACCGGCTGCGCGCGGCTGAACTTGCCAGACAGTGGCGCCCGCTGACTGTTACCAGGATCGTCAAGGAAAGCGAAACGATCCGCTCGTTCCACCTGCAGCCAGGCGATGACGCGGGACTTCTGCCGCATGCCGCCGGGCAACACCTGCCGATTCGCGTGACGCCGCCAGGCCGCGAAAAGCCCGTGATCCGCACCTACTCGCTTTCCGTCGCGCCCTCGGACGGCATCTACCGCATAAGTGTCAAGCGGAACGGACTGGTATCGCAGTTTCTGCATGACAGCGTTGCCGTCGGCGACATAATCGAGGCGCGAGCACCCGCCGGCGGCTTCACCATCGACGCCGGGGCGACACGCCCGGCCGTGCTCGTTGCCGGCGGCGTCGGGATTACGCCACTGCTCGCGATGCTCCGTCACATTGTCTACGAAGGGCTTCGCACGCAGCGCGTTCGTCCCGTCACGCTGTTCCATGCCGCGCGTTCAAAGGCCGAGCGTCCCTTCGAAAAGGAAATAGCCGAACTTGCCGACGCGACGAAAGGCGTGATGCGCGTTGTTCGGGTCCTGAGCGACACCGACGGCGCCGAAATGGGCATCGACTACGATACCGTCGGCAGGATCGACATGGCGCTGCTGACCCGCCACTTGCCGTTCAACGACTACGACTTCTATCTCTGCGGCCCGCCGCAGTTCACCCAGGCGCTTTACGACGGGCTTCGGGGCTACAATATCGCTGACGACCGCATTCATGCCGAGACGTTCGGCCCCTCGTCCCTGAAGAGAGACTCTGACTCGGCCGCGCCTGTGCCGGTTCCGGCCCGCCCACCGCCATCAACCCGACCCGTGCCTGTCGTGTTCACGAACTCGCTGAAGGAGGCGCGCTGGATGCCCGATTCCGGCTCGCTGCTGGAACTGGCGGAAGCGCGCGGCCTCGAACCCGAGTTCAGTTGCCGCGCGGGAACCTGCGGCACATGCCGCACCAAGCTGATCAAGGGCAAGGTAACCTATGTGAAGGAGCCGACCGCGGCGATCGACGAAGGCGAGATCCTGCTCTGCTGCGCCGTCCCTGCAGACCAGAACCGGGGCGGTATCCAGCTTGCTGTCTGAGGGCGGGACTGCTCCACATTCCCGACCTCGATCTTCAGCTTCAGACCGCCTTGACTGTGAACATATGAGAACGTCGTTTCGACAACCAGAGGAGCCAAAAGATGTCTCGTCCCCCCCTTCCCCCTTTCACGGAGCAAAGCGCCGTCGAAAAGGTCCGCCTTGCGGAAGATGGCTGGAATACCCGCGATCCCGCGAAAGTCGCTCTCGCCTATACCTTGGACACGCGGTGGCGCAACCGCGTTGAATTCGTTACAAACCGTGCCGAAGCCGAAGCCTTCCTGACCCGCAAGTGGAATAAGGAACTGGAGTACCGCCTGATCAAGGAGCTCTGGGCCTTCACAGGAAACCGGATCGCAGTGCGCTACGCCTATGAGTATTGCGATGACAGCGGTCAATGGTTCCGCGCCTATGGCAACGAGAACTGGGAATTCGCCGAGGACGGCCTGATGCGAACCCGCCATGCCAGCATCAACGAACGTCCGATCACTGAAGCCGAGCGCAGGTTTCGCTGGCCGCTTGGCCGCCGGCCAGACGGTCACCCTGACCTGAGCGACTTCGGCTTTTAAGGCAATTTCAGCAAAAGTGCGAAGCGGTTTAGTGTCCGAGAATCGCATTAATATAAGAGTTAGCGTGTTTCGCGATCCAAAGAAAAGCGGAAATGCTCTGGATCACGGTCCACGTTTGGGAGAAATCGACCATGACCGGGTTCAAGCTGGACGAGCGCATCCGACTGTCAGTGGAACTCGCGCTCACTGCGACGAGCAACAACTCTCTCTTGCTTCGGAAACAGGAAGCATTCGCACGCGCCATCGGCATGAAGGGAGCAGAGATAGACGTCGCGCGAAGGGGGTTCAGCTTCGATCTCAAGACATCGATGGCGATAGCCCTGGCGCTGGCGGTCTGTGAAGAAAACCGTCAGCGTGCTCTTCGCACAGGACTGTGCGCGCGAAGCTGCGCGGAAATCGAGAAGATGGCCGCGGCATTCCGGCAGTCGAGCTCCTGATCCACAGTCGGTTTCTCATGAAGACTTGCTTCCTTGCCCACGACATCCCTACCATTGTCTCCAGCGCTGGGAGGTAAGCAGTTGGATCGTTGGCAAGCAATGCGAATATTCGTGAAGGTCGCCGAAACCGAGAGTTTTGCAGAAACTGCCCGACACTTGAATATGAGCGCACCTGCAGTGACACGCGCCGTCGCTTCACTCGAGGATCTCATCGGAGCGCGTCTGTTCGTACGAACGACGCGCTCGGTAAAGATGACCGAGACAGGGTCACGCTATTTCGAGGATTGCCGCCGGATTCTTGCGGACATCGCTGAAGCAGAGGCCGCAGCGGGAGGCTCCGATGCCACGCCGACGGGAACGCTTTCCCTGACCGCTTCAGTGTTGTTTGGCCAAATGCATGTGCTTCCGATCGTGATGCAATATCTCGACGCTTATCCCGCAATGAAGGCCAAGACCCTTTTCGTTGATCGCCCCGTCAACATCGTCGATGAAGGGATCGATGTAGCCGTCCGTATCGGTCGTCTCCCGGACTCGGGTCTTTCGTCCATAAAGGTCGGCACTGTCCGGCGTGTTATCTGCGGATCGCCGGACTATTTCGAGCGTTATGGCATTCCGAATACACCAGCGGACCTCAAGGATCACCGCATCGCCGTCTCGACAGGCGCCTGGGCCTCGCCTGAATGGCGGTTCGCCAACGAACAGCGCGTGACAATCGACGCCACCCTCCAATGCAATACCAACGAAGCGGCGATCACGTTCGCGCGACAAGGCCGGGGGCTGACGAGAGTTCTCCACTATCAGATCGGACCGGCACTTATGGCAGGAGATCTGCAGATCATACTCAGCGAGTATGAAGAGCCGCCGATGCCCATCCATATCCTGCATCCAGAGGGCAGGTCCGCCTCCGCCAAGGTTCGCGCGTTCGTGGGTATCGCTAAAGCAGTCCTTCGTGAGAACCGTTTCCTCAACTGAATCCTCTTGCGAAGACTTCAGTCCGTGACCTCTCAGGCTTGAGCCGACCTAGCGGGTGCGACGGCACGACAATCTGCATCTGTGACGTCAGGTTTGTTTCCGAAACCAGTCCAGCAGCGTCGTGAGCCGTTCTTTTGCCGGATGGCTCGTGAGGAAAACCGCCCAGTAGGTTGGCCCCGGCAAGGCGATGTCCGACAGCCGCAGGAGCGCGCCTGTCTTCAATTGATCTCCGACGAGATGTTCCGAGGCGAGCACGGCTCCCTGGCCCGCCAGAGCGGCGTCCAAAGCGTGGACTTCTTCGGAAAATGTCTGGCTGGGTTTTGGTAAAGCGCCGTCTGCCCGTGCATGGGCCTGCCACCGCTCCCAGTTCGGCGCATTAGCCGCTCCCGATCTCCAGCGATAGTGCAGTAACGGGAGGGCGAGGACTTGATCCGGCGAAAGCAGCTCTGTGCCCGACAGCAGCCCGGAAGCGCAAACGGGTATGAGGCGGTCTGGAAATAGCCGATGCCATTCGGCATCCGTGCCGGGACGCTCGGCATAGCGTATCGCCATGTCGATGCCCGACGCATGCAAGTCCGCAACGCGGTCATCCGCCTCGATGGCGACGCTCAATCCTGTCTGCTCGCGCAGTCGCGGGAGACGAGGCATCAACCACCTGCTGGCAAAAGCCATGGTGACGGAAAGGCGCAGCGGGCCATCCTGACGGTCTGACAACTGCTCAATGGAGGTTGCGATGCGATCGAGGGAATCCCTGAGCACCGGAAACAGTTGTTCGCCCGCAGGTGTAAGGCGCACCGGGCGCGGATAGCGCCGAAATAGCTCGACGCCGAGAATCTCCTCCAGTTGTCGCACCTGATGGCTGATAGCCGTCGGTGTCAGATGCAGCTCCTCGGCCGCAGCTGAGAAATGCAGATGCCGGGCCGCTGCCTCGAAGGCTCGCAGGCCGTGGAGCGGTGGAAGCTTTCGCAACTATAGACCTCCCGAGGCTGATCATTGTCCATGATGAATCTGATTCATCCAACCCCTGAGATATACGCTTTGGCCAGCGTTTTCCACGCCTGATAATTCCAACGGCAGACCCAACCATCAATGAAAGGAAAATTCGATGAGCTGGCTATATCTTGGAGCTGCCGTAATCTTTGAAATCGCCGTTGCTATCAGTGCCGGGAAGGCGAAAGGTTTCACGCATATCGGGTGGACGGCCGTAACTCTCGTCAGCGGCGCAATCGCCACCTTCTTCCTCAGTCTCGCGCTGCTCACCTTCGATGTTGGCGTTGGTTACGCCATCTGGACCTCGGTCGCGGGCGTCGGCATTGTCATCCTTGGCGCGCTGTTCTTCGGCCAGCAACTGAACGTGAAGAAGCTGCTTGGGATCGCCCTCGTCATCGGCGGGGTCGTCGGCCTGCGCCTTAGCGGCGCGGCATAACGCTCAATTTTCCTCCATCAATCACTCCCAATCTGAAAGGAAACCGAAATGACAAATGCAATCGAACAACCGCAAAGCAGCGGACGCGCCTGGGCCATGTTGATGCTCGCGAGTGCCTTCGAGATTGGCTATGCGATCAGCGTCGGAGGCAGCCAGGCCTTCACGGTGCTGGGCTGGTCAATCGCCGCACTGCTTTTCTTCCTGCTGACGCTCTATTTCCTCAGCGCTGCGCTGCGGACCATCGACGTCGGAATCGGCTACGCTGTATGGGCAGGCATCGGCTCCGTCGGCGCGGCCGCGGCAGGCACCGTCCTTCTCGACCAGCCCCTGACGCTGATGCAGGCATTCTGGCTCGCGGTGATCATCGCCGGCGTCGTCTGGTTGAAGCTCTCCGACAGTCCGAAGCTCCAGGGGGCATCCTGATGGTCGCCGGCGCTTCATCCCGCCTGACGCAGCTCATGGAGGAGGCCGTCGCCTTCTCCATCGAGCATGTCCACGAAGGCGGCATTCCATTCACCGCCTTCGTCGTCGACCGCCACGGCCATATCCTCGGGCGCGGGGTCAACCGTGTGCGGGCCCATCACGATCCCACCGCTCATGCCGAGGTCGAGGCGATACGTGATTCCTGTCGCACGCACGGCACGACCCATCTGACCGGAGCGACGCTGCTCGCGTCGGGAGAGCCCTGCGCGATGTGCTACATCAGCGCGCGTAGTGCAGGCATTTCGCAAGTCTTCTTTGCTGTCGACCGTGACGAGGCCGCTGCGCATGGCTTCGATTATCGCGGCAGCTATCGTCTTTTCGCCGACGACCCGCGGACTTGGTTGTCGCCTGAGGCAAGCAAACTGGCGGTGCCAGAGAGATTGAACCCTTTTCTGGCGTTTCATCCCGAACGGCGGGCTCTATAGGATCGCGGCTTTGCGAACTCAGCCTTCGGACGAAACCTATCATCCTGACCGCAAGAGACGTGCCATCGCCTGGTATTGGCAGCTATTCCTCACAATGCTTGCCTTGTCTTGCGGCCGGGCGTAGTCGGCGAGCCGCTTTTCGTCTTAAGACAGACGACAAGGCCGCAGCGGCGGCGGCCTTGTCCCGATCAGTCATCCCTTTTTCAAACGCTGCATGCCTGCGGCTAGCGTCCAAAGCGCGCGATTAAGGCCGACATTCTGATCAATGCCATTTATGGATCGCGCTTGCGTGCGGCGAATGCGACCATCCGACGCCAGCCGCCGCCCCAGCAAACCGCCTCGGACAAGATTCTCCCGAATGACGTTGAAAGCCGTCCAGGGGTCTTGATGGTTATCCTCGCGGCGGCGCGGGACAATCCGATCGGGCCTGATGGGGTTTTCTCCGCTCACTATGCTGGCGCGAGCTTGAGCGCCACGATGCCGACAACGATCAGCGCAACGCCGCCGAGCCGCATCAGGTTGATCGTCTCGCCGAACAGCGCGATGCCGAGCAGCACCGTTCCGGCTGCGCCGATGCCGGTCCATATCGCATAGGCGGTGCCGACCGGCAGAACCTCCAGCACCCGGCCGAGCAGATAGACGAAGGCGGCGAGTAACGCGAGAGACAGGATCGTCCAGCCGGGGCGTGTGTAGCCTTCGGCATATTTCATCGAGATCGCCCAGGCCACGTCGAGAAAGCCGGCGATGATCAGCAGCAGCCATGCAAGACCCTGGCTCATCATTGCACCGCCAGCGGTTCTGCCGTCACGACGCCACCTTCATGCCTTCGGCGTGCATCGCCTCCCGTACGGCGGGACGTTCCCCGACCCGAGCCTGGAAATTGCGCAGATGCGGGAAGGCGGAAAGATCGACCTTGGCGAAATCCGACCATCCGACAATGGTGAACAGGTAGGCGTCGGCGGCGGTGAAGTTTTCGCCGAGCAGGAAGGGGCCGGCTGCCGCCAGATGACGCTCAACATGGGCCAGCCGCTGGGCAATCTTGGCACGCGCGACCTCCTGCGCCTGCACGCCATATTCCGGGTGGAACAGCCACGGGCTGAACATCTTGTGGAGTTCGGTGGCGATGAAATTAAGCCAGGATTGCAGCGCCACGCGCTCCGACGTGCCAGCGGCGGGGGCGAGCCCGGAGCCGGGCCTGAGGTCGGCGAGATATTGGACGATTGCGACGCCCTCCGTCAGCACCGAACCGTCGTCGAGGACCAGCGCCGGCACGTAGCCGCTCGGGTTCACGGCCGTATAGTCGTCACCATTTCCAGTGACATGCGGCGATTTCCTGATGTCCACACGCTCCAGATCGAGCGGGACACTGGCTTCGCACGCCACGATATGCGGCGAGAGCGAGCAGGTGCCGGTGGCGTAGTAGAGTTTCATGGTCCAATCTCCTGAAGCTTGTAGCCTGATGTCGAAGCCAATCTAGCGCCAGCGGACGCGCAAGGCTCATTGGCATTTCGCCAGCGGCGCTTGCGTGACTGCAAGCGAAGAAGATGCTATTCCTGTCAGCATGGACGATTGGAACGAAGTCAGGCTCGTGCTGGCGGTTCAGCGCGCCGGCAGCCTGACGGCGGCGGCGCTAGCGCTCGGCATCGACCACTCCACCGCCTTCCGCCGCCTGAAAGCGCTGGAGGAACGGCTCGGCGTGCGGCTGTTCGAGCGGCTTCCGGCCGGCGCTTATCAGACGACCGAGGCAGGCGCGCGCATGGCTGCCGGCGCCGAGCGCATGGAGGACGAGGCGCTGGCGCTCGACCGAGACATCTCGGGCCGTGATCGTCGTCTGTGCGGACGCCTGAAGGTCACGTCATCCGAGACGCTGGCCTACAGCCGATTGACAACACATCTCGCTGCGTTCCGGCAGGCCCATCCCGGCATCGTCGTGGAACTGGCGATCGACAATCGCGTGCTCAGCCTTTCGCGCCGCGAGGCCGACATCGCGTTGCGGCCGATCCGTCCGAAGGAAGGCGATCTCTGGGGGCGCAAGCTGTCGCGCATCGCCTGGGCGCTCTATGCCAACGCGACCTATCTCGACGCCAACGGTGGCCCGCTCTCAACCGCCAGCGACGTGGATCGCCATGCACTTATCGGCTGGGAGGAACCTGCCTCGGGCATCGCCGCGGCCGACTGGCTTTCGCAGGCAGCCCCCTCGGAGGCGTTCGTTTATCGCACGAACAGCCTTGTCAACCAGCTCGTCGCAGCGAAGGCCGGCATCGGACTGGCGCTGCTGCCCTGTTATCTCGGCGACAGCGAGGCCGGCGTGACAAGAGCCGTGCCGGAGCCGGTCGCCGAATTGAGCGGCGAACTCTGGATCGTCACCCATGCCGATCTCAAGGGGACGGCGCGCGTGCGGGCCTTCTTCGATCTCGTCGGCGGAAGGTTGGCGCGCGAGCGGGAATTGTTTGAGGGTGCGGCCAACTCGTATGCAATGGGCCGCGCTATCGCTACCTGATGTCCTGGAAACGGCAGAATTCCGATCGGTCCCGACGTATATGATCGTACTGCCGATGTCTGGTGCCCTGTCTTCAGGCAGAGCGTGGAGCGGTTGGCATCGCTAGCCGCATGAGCGCTGAAACAAAGACGAACGCCCCCGCCGGAGCGGAGGCCGTGCGCATACATTGGATCAGGATGTGAGAGCCTTAAAATGGAGGTCCTTAAGCACCCTGATCACCATATTCCTGGCTGGTCAGCAGATCGGCAAGTTTCTGCGCTGCGGGCCCAAGTGCCTCGTCCCGACGGTGGGCGACATAAGCGCTGGATGTAATCTCCCCATTGCGGCCCATGGCGCTAACATTGAGGCGCACGAGCGTTCCCTGTTCCAAATCCCTCGCAACGAGCCAATGGGGGAGCCGCCCCCAGCCTGCTCCCCCCAGGATGACATGGTGCTTGGTATCCTGCGAGTTAACGCGGCAGGTCTGTGACGAAACCACTCCGAAATCCCGGCCTGCGGATATGTCCGATGGATCGGTAAGAACGATCTGAAGATGATCGGCAACATCCATTAGCTCCAGTTGTTGGCCCGCATGGCAGAGGGCCAGTGGATGGTTTGAAGCGGCGACCGCGACCTGGCTGATGGATATCAGCGGTTCGAACTTGATGCGTGGGTCGCGGAAATCTTCACCGACCATCACCGCAAGCGCACAACGGCTCGTCCGAAGCGCATCGAGTGGGCCGCCCATAGCTTCTGACCACACACGGACGGCAACGGCAGGGTAATCGTGTCGCATCCGCGAGATCGCGCGTGCAACCTCCTGCATGGGAAAGAGCGTGTCGACGGAAATTGCGAGTTCCGTTTCGACACCATGTGCAAAGCCGCGTGCTTGGGCTCGCAGTACGTCCACGCGCAGAATGATGTCACGTGCGTTGCCGAGCAATACCTGCCCCTGCGGTGTCAAGGCCGGCTTGTAGCCGGAACGGTCGAATAGTTCCACGCCAAGTGCGGCCTCAAGGTTGGCGATGGTGGCGCTGACGCCCGACTGGACGCGTGAAAGCTTCCGGGCTGCGGAGCGGAAGCTGCCGCTGTCGGCAATCGTTACGAAAGTCCGGATCTGATCGAGCGTAAGGGCGTCCAGCATGATCTGTCCTCATGATCATCCATATCATTTTTATATCACTTATTTCGCTCATTCATTTGATGCAACCTTCCGCTCAATGAAATCAATGAGAGGTCAACGAGATGACGAAGGTGCTGGTGCTTTACTATTCCTCCTATGGGCATATCGAGACGATGGCTTCGGCCGTGGCTAATGGCGCGCGTGAGGCGGGTGCGACGGTGGCGATCAGGCGGGTGCCTGAGCTTGTTCCCGAAGCGGTTGCTGCAAAGTCCGGATACAAGGTCGACCAGTCCGCGCCCGTCGCAACGGTGGCCGAACTCGCGGATTATGACGCCATCATTATCGGAACGCCGACCCGCTTCGGCAATATGGCGTCCCAGATGAAGAACTTTCTCGACCAGACCGGCGGGCTCTGGTTCGAGGACAAGCTGGTCGGAAAAGTAGGCAGCGTCTTCACCTCGACCGGCAGCCAGCATGGCGGGCAGGAAACAACGATTCTGTCCACCCAGACCGTTCTGTTCCACCTCGGCATGATCATTGTCGGTTTGCCCTACAGCTTCAAGGGCCAGATGCGGATGGACGAAATCACCGGCTGCTCGCCCTATGGTGCATCGACGCTGGCCGATGATGGTCAGGGAGGGCACCGTGAGGTCAGTGAAAACGAGCTGGAGGGCGCGCGCTTCCAGGGTCGCCATGTCGCCGGGATCGCGGCCGCCCTCGTGGCCGGGTACGCGGCAAGGGGCTCGTGATGGACACGCCATCAACAACGAAAGCAGTGTCTACGCACTGGACCGCCGTGTTCGTCATCGTCGGCAGCGGGATTGCAGCCGCCTTGCAGGTTGGCAAGGCGGCGATTGCAGCGCCCCTGTTGCAGAACGATTTTGGAATCGGGCTGACGGCGATCGGCTGGCTGACTGGAATATTTGCGCTCATCGGCCTTGTCGGCGGCATTCCGACCGGGGCGTTTGTCGCGCGTTTCGGTGCACGGCGCATCCTCATCATCGGGCTTTTGGTCACGACAGCCGGCGCGGCCCTTGGCGCGGCGGTACCGGGACTGCCCAGCCTGTTTACCGGCCGCATTATCGAAGGGGCGGGTTTCCTGCTAGTGACGGTCGCGGCGCCCTCATTGCTCCAGGAGGTTACGCGACCTGCTGATCGTGATCTGGCCTTCGCCCTCTGGAGCTGCTTCATGCCAATCGGCATGGCGGCGGCGATGCTGGTGGGGCCGTTCTTCGAGGACTGGCGGACAATGTGGTGGGCGAGCGGCGCGCTGGCGCTGGCCATCTGCATCGCCGTTCCACTTGTCATTCCGGCCGGCGGGCAAGGCCAGATCATGTCCTGGAACGGCTTGCGCCGCGACAGCATGACCGTGGCACGCGACCGGGGCGCTGTGGGGTTGGCGATCACCATTGCGCTTTACAGCATGATGTTCTTCGCGGTCTTCAGCTTCCTGCCGGTGCTGCTGATGGAGCGGTTACAGGTGACGCACCAGACGGCAGGACTGCTCAGCGCACTGGCCTCGGCCGTGAACGTCATCGGCAATCTGACGGCGGGTCTGCTCCTCTCCAGGGGCTTTAGCCGCCCGGCGCTCCTGATCACCGCGTGCCTCGTTATGGGACTGACCAGCTTCGGGATCTTTCTCCCCGTGCTGCCGGACGGTGCGGCCTTCGGCCTGTGCCTGTTGTTCTCGACTGTCGGCGGTGTGATCCCGGCGATACTGCTGTCCTCCGCGCCACTCGTGGCGCCAGCGGCAGGGTTGGTTCCGGTCGTTCTGGGTCTGATCATTCAAGGCAGCAATCTCGGGCAGATTCTTGGCCCGACAGCCATCGGCGGCGCACTGGATCGGTTCGGCTGGGATTCAGCCGCCTACATCGAGGCGGGCACGGCGGTGATTGCCATGCTCGTGGTGGCCTCGACGCTCAGGCGGGTCGGGGCACAGCGGGTAAGCTTCGGGATGGGAGAGCACTGATGAGCATCGAATTCAACCACACGATCCTGGCGACGCAAGACGCAAACGGCTCTGCCCTGTTTCTGGCTGAAATGCTTGGGCTCCAGCCGCCGCGCAGATGGGGGCCATTCTGGATGGTCACCACCGACAATGGCGTCAACCTCGACTATATGGATGTGGGCCATGCCGTCGTTCCGCAGCATTACGCGTTCCTCGTCGATGACACGAGTTTCGACGCTTTGCATGACCGGCTCGACAAGCGGAGCTTGCCTTACTGGGCCGATCCCCAACGGCGGAAGCCGGGGATGAACAACCACGATGGCGGCCACGGGCTCTATTTCAACGATCTCAACGGGCACCTGCTCGAAGTGATAACCCGTCCCTACGGTAGCGGCGGCTGGAACCCATGACCGATGATCGCGGAAAGCCTCTCTCGCAGAGGCCGAAAGTTCGGCAGATCCTGGAAACCGCCATCTACGTGCAGGACGTGCGCGCGCTGCGCAGTTTTATGACCGCGTTTTCGGCTTTCCCGATCTGGTGCGCAACGAACGCGGGGGATATTCGTCATTCGAGTAGCCATTCCTCGATGGCTGTCAAGATCGGCTGCTCTGCGCATGAGTTCACTGATCGGGTGAAGAAGATAGAGGTGGACAACGGTGTTGATTGCCACTGAGAACTGACCCAGCGTGGCCTGATATTTCCATTGAGAATTGACCCATGTTCCAACTTTCCCTCGCATGTTTTCAGCGAGGGCTATGGAGTGATCGACATGGCGTTATTGAGCGTGATCCGACGCTGGCATTTTCGAGACCGTTTATCGATCCGGGAGATTTGCCGCAGGACCGGCTTATCCCGGAATACCATTCGCAAATACCTGCGCCTGGACGGTGTGGAGCCGAAGTTCAAGGTCCCGGAGCGG
>Ga0182744_1001575_pt1 | contig 19753 bp, 21 predicted proteins | sample eDN3rd30CKraftMG_FD_128525 | JGI IMG/M metagenome (GOLD analysis project Ga0182744, IMG submission 128525) | Enriched Miracle-Growth compost microbial communities from Emeryville, California, USA - eDNA 3rd pass 30_C Kraft MG (version 2) (version 2) ...
ATTCCCGTCAAGATCTGAAAGGCCACCGAGTTCCTGGCGAACACCACGGGGTTTTGCCTTCCCGGTAAAAAGAAGCGCTCTTCCGATCCCACCACTTCCTGATCGGAAAACGTGCCCTTCACCCTGGCCTTGGCCAAGGCCACCAAGGGAATCTCAGGCCTTCCGATTTCCTTGAGGGCTTCTCTTGCCAAAGACAACTGCCCCTTTCCGCCGTCCACCACAATCAACTGAGGATCGTCGTATTCGGTGTGCCGCAGACGCCGGGACAAAACTTCCTTCATCGCCAAGAAATCGTTGGCGCCTTCGAAGCTTTTCAATTTGTATTTGCGGTAATCGTCCTTTTTAGGAACACCTTCCTCAAAAACCACCTGGCTGGCCACGTTGTCCTGCCCTTGAAAATGGGAAATGTCATAACATTCAATGCGCTTGGGAAGCTCCGGCAGTTGCAACTTTCTTTGAATCATCTGCAGGCCCTCAAGCATCATGTCCCGCTTGGACACCTGATCTTCGAAATGGCTTTTTGCATTGGCTAAGGCCATATCAAGAAGCCGTTTTCCCTCTTCCCCGATGGGCACGGAAATGGAGGGCGTGACGCCTTGGCGCTCCTTCAGCACGGCTTGCAGCAAACGGATCATGTCGCCGGTCAAAGCTTCCTGCAGAACGATTTCGTCCGGCACTTTGTTGTCCAGATAAAACTGGTTCAAAAAGGAACTCATCCATTCCAGCACTTCTTCGGATTCATCCTTGACGTTGAGGTTCGGAAGAAAATGCGGCTTGGTTCCGATCACCCGCCCCGCGCGCACGTGCAAAGTTTCAATCAGAGTGCCGCGCTCATCGCCGACAAAAGCCACCACGTCGATGTCCACGTCGGTTTTCTGCGACACCACCGCCTGTCTTTCCTGAATGACCTCGATGGAATGGACGGAATCCCGCAAGCGCGCCGCCAACTCAAAGCGCTCTTCCTCCGCCGCCTTTTTCATTTCTTTTTTAAGATCTTTGACGACCTTCTGGCTTTTTCCTTTAAGGAATTGAATGCACTGCCTGACTTGCAGTCCGTACTCCTCTTTGTTCACGTAACCCACGCAGGGAGCGGTGCACTGATTCATCTGATAAGTGATGCAGGGCCGTTTACGCGAGCGGAAAAAAGAATCCCTGCAATCGCGGATTTTAAAAGTCCGATTCAAAAAATTCATCGTTCCGCGCACGGCCCCGCTGGAAGAGTACGGTCCGAAATAAATGCCGCCGTCGGCCTCCACCCGCCTCGCCAGGTAAAAGCGCGGAAAATCATGGGCCATGGAAATCTTGATGTAAGGATAAGCCTTGTCGTCCTTCAGACGGATGTTGTAGCGGGGACGAAATTTCTTGATCAAGGAAGCTTCCAAAAGGAAAGCTTCCACTTCCGTTTTGGTCAGCATGTACTCGATGTTCTCGATCTGCTGCACTAGATATTTGACCCGCAGTCTTTGATCCCCGGATTTGGTCAGATAATTGCGCACGCGGGCCTTTAAATCCTTGGCCTTGCCCACGTAAATCACTTTGTCCGAGTGGTTCTTCATCAGATAAACACCCGGAGTGGTGGGAAACTCCTTCACCAAGGCTTTCAGCCGGTCGATGCGGCCCAACTCTTCACTCAAGCGGAACTTCCCGAGTCGCTGGTTTTACGGGAGATCAAACCCACTTCGCCTTCCAGCACCGACAGTTGAAGCACTTCCAAACGCTTGATCTCATCCCTGATTCTCGCGGCTTCTTCAAATTCCAATTGATCGGAAGCTTTTTTCATTTTCTTTCTTAAAGCCACGATCTCTTTGGTGAGCTTTTTCGGATTGGCCTCATACTCTTTCAGGGGCGAGCGCAGCACCGTCGCCTTTCCTTTCTCGTCCTTCATCGTGGGGGACATTCCGTAAAGATCCAAAATTCCCCGGGCGATTTTCTTGTCCACCGACTTCGGCGTGATCCCGTGCTCGTCGTTAAATTGTCTTTGCAGCTGACGGCGCCGGGAAGTTTCGTCCATGGCGCGCTTCATGCTGTCCGTCACCCGGTCCGCATAAAGAATCACCCGGCCTTCGGAGTTTCTGGCCGCGCGCCCGATGGTCTGCACCAAAGATCTCTCCGATCTTAAAAAGCCTTCCTTGTCCGCGTCGGTGATCGCCACCAATGAAACTTCAGGAATGTCCAATCCCTCCCGAAGCAAGTTGATCCCGATCAAAACGTCAAAAATTCCCAGTCTTAAATCGCGGATGATTTCCGTGCGCTCCAAGGTATCGATGTCCGAATGAAGGTACTTCACCTTGATGCCCAGGCCCTCATAGTAACTGGTCAACTCTTCCGCCGTGCGCTTGGTGAGCGTCGTCACCAACACCCGTTCTTTTTTAGCGATCCGCAGCCGGATCTCCGCTAAAAGATCATCCACCTGAAACTGCACCGGACGCACTTCCACTTCCGGATCCAAAAGCCCCGTGGGACGAATGATCTGCTCGACCACGATCCCTTCCGATTTTTTCATTTCATAATCACCGGGCGTCGCGGAAACATAAAGCACCTTGTCCATCAGGCTTTCGAATTCCTGAAAATTCAACGGACGGTTGTCCAAAGCCGAGGGCAAGCGAAAGCCGTACTCCACCAAGGTCATCTTACGCGCCCGATCCCCGCGGTACATCCCGCCGATCTGGGGAACCGTGACGTGGCTTTCATCCAAGATGGTTAGAAAATCCTTGGGAAAGTACTCCACCAATGTGGGCGGAGGATCCCCCGCCGCCCGTCCGGTAAAATGGCGCGAGTAGTTTTCGATCCCCGGACAAGTTCCCATTTCCTGGATCATCTCCAGGTCATACAAAGTCCTTTGTTCGATGCGCTCTCTTTCCAAATACTTCATCTCGTTTTGATAGTAATTGATCCGCTCGCGCAGCTCATCGCGGATGGTTTCAACGGCCAGGCGCGCTTTGTCTTCCGAGTTGACGTAATGGCTTCCCGGATAAATGGCGATCTGATCCAATTCTTCAAGGACCTTTCCGCGCAAGGGATCAATCCAAGTGATGTTGTCGACGAAATCGCCGAAGAATTCGATGCGCAAAGCCCGGTCCTCTTCCGAGGGCGGAAACACTTCCACCACGTCGCCGCGCACGCGAAAACTTCCGCGGTGAAAATCAATGTCATTGCGTTGGTATTGAATGCGCACGATCTCGCGCAAGAAATGATCGCGGCGCATTTCCGTCCCTGAATGCACTTGAATCATCATGCCCTCATAGGCCTCCGGACTTCCAAGACCGTAAATACAAGACACGCTGCTGACGATGATCACGTCACGGCGGTCAAACAAGGATTTCGTGGCCGAGTGGCGCATCCGATCGATCTGCTCATTGATGGCCGAATCTTTTTCGATGAAGGTGTCCGAAGACGGCACGTAGGCTTCCGGTTGATAGTAATCGTAATAACTGACGAAGTACTCCACCGCATTTTCGGGAAAGAGGTCTTTGAATTCCGCGTACAATTGCGCCGCCAAGGTTTTATTGGGCGCCATGATCAAGGTTGGACGGTTGAGTTTTTGGATCACATTGGCCATCGTGAAGGTTTTGCCGGAACCGGTGACACCCAGAAGAACCTGATGGTTCAATCCCTGTTCATAGTTGCCGACGATCTGCTTGATCGCCTCCGGCTGATCCCCCGCCGGTTGAAACGGCGTTTTTAATTTAAACTGTCCGATCGGCTTTCTCAACGGCATCTCCTAACCCTTGTTTCCTAACCCTTGTTGACCTCCCACACGCTTCCCTGCGGGCCGTCGGAAACCAGGATTCCCAAGCCGTTCAGTTTATCACGAAGTTCGTCGGATTTGGCAAAATCCTTTTGGACGCGGGCCTGAGCCCTCTCCTGGACCAAGTGGTCAATGTCTTCGCGCTTTAAACTTTTCTTTTTCAAAAGCAAATCATCCAGATCCCGCAGAAATCCCCGGGGCTCTTCGCCAAAAAGTGCGGTCACGGCGGTGATCTCCCGCAATTGACTCAAAAATTCCCGGGCGACCGCTACTTGTTCCGCCCCCACTTTTCCAGGTCTGCGGCAAAGATTGTTGTACTGGCGCACCAAATCGAAAACGCGGGCAAAGACCTCCGCGGAATTGAAGTCGTCGTTTAAAGCCTGAACGTAGCCGGCTTTGAATTTTTCCACCGCTTCGGCAAAAGACTTCGGTAAGGAAGCGCTCGCCTCTTTTTCTTCTCCCGCCTCGGTCAAAGAAATTTCCTTGGCGTGGGCCAAAGCCGAATACACCCGGCCCAGCATCTGAAGGATTTGCGCCACGTGGTCCTCGCTGAAATCCAAAAGACTTCGGTAATGACTGGAGAGCATCATCCCTTTGAGAACTTCCGGATGATACTCCTGCATAAAGTCCCTGGCCTTTTTGATGTTTCCCAAAGACTTGGACATCTTCTGGGCGCCGAAAGTGAGCATATTGTTATGCATCCAATAATTCACAAAGGAGGTTCCCGTCGCCCCTTCCGTTTGCGCCACTTCATTTTCATGATGGGGAAACAAAAGATCCAGGCCTCCGCCGTGAATGTCGATCTGATCTCCCAAGAGGGCACGGTTCATCGCCGAACATTCGATGTGCCACCCGGGACGCCCCGCCGACCAGGGAGAGGGCCAGGAAGGTTCGTTTTCCTTCGCTTTTTTCCACAAGGCGAAATCCATCGGATTTCTTTTGCGCTCATTGACGTCAATGCGGTGTCCGGACTCCAGATCTTCCAGGTTTTTATGCGAAAGTTTCCCGTAATCCTTAAAATCGTGAACGCTGTAGTAAACGTCCCCCTCCATTTCGTAGGCTTTTCCGTTTTCAACCAAAACTTTGATCAGGTCGATGATGTCTTGCATGTGTTCCGTCACGCGGGGATTTTTCGTGTGAGGACGCAACTTCAAAGACTGATAATCTTTTTCGAACTCCTTAATGAAAGTCTCGGAAATTTCCGAAGCCTCTCTTTTTTCCTCGTTGGCCCGCTTGATGATCTTATCGTCCACATCCGTGTAATTAAAAATATAGGTGACTTCATAGCCGGATTTTTCCAGCCAGTTTCTGACCATATTGAAAAAAATCGGTCCGCGGAAATTCCCCACATGCAAAAAATCGTAAACGGTCGGGCCGCAGACGTACATGCGCACTTTGCCCGGCTCGATGGGCTTGAATTCCTCTTTTTTTCCGCTTTGAGTGTTGAAAATCTGAATCATTTCTTTAACACCTCGCTGGCCCTTTGGATGAGCACGTCCCTTTTCAAGAGCGGCACCAATTCCTTCAATTCGGCGCCGTGGGGCTTTCCGATCACCGCCACCCGAATCGGCATGAACAGATGTTTTCCCTTCACCCCAAGATCGGTTTTGATCTGATTTTGAATGGCGTTGAAGTCCTCTTCCGTCAGATACTTTTCCGTTTTGCTTTTCAAAAGCGTCTTCCAAAGTTCGATCACCTTGGGCGTGCTCTCCCAACCCAGCACCTCTTCGGATTCCGGCTCAATTTTAAGCGCCGTTTCCGACAAGGGCCGAAACAACTCCACGCCGTCGTTCAAAGTTTCCATGGAAGTCTTAAACAAAGACAAAGCCCGATCCACCCATTCCTCGTCCCCGGAAAATTTCAAACCTTCCTGATCCAAAAGAACGCGCAAACGCCGCCACAAATCGTCGTGGCTTAAGTTTCTCAAGTGCACCGAGTTCATCCATAAAAGCTTTTGCTCGTCAAAAACCGCGGAGGCCTGATGAAGCCTTGAGGGATCAAAGGCCGCGATCATTTCTTCCATGGACATCACTTCCCGCCCCTCGGGATCGCTCCATCCCAACAACGCGATGAAGTTCAGCAAAGCTTCCGGCAAAAATCCCCGTTGGCGAAAATCATTGCAGCTGGCGGCCCCATGCCGCTTGGACAACTTTTGTTTGTCCGGTCCCAAGATGATGGAAAGATGCCCGAACTGAGGAGTTTTGAATTCCAAGGCCTCATAGATCATCATTTGGCGAAGAGTGTTGCTTAAGTGCTCCTCCGCACGGAACACGTGGGTGATGTCCATCAAGGCGTCGTCGATCACGCAGCAGAAATTATAAACCGGCATCCCGCTGGAGCGGATCAAAACGAAATCCCCCACCATGTCCGAGGGAAACACCACTTCCCCGCGCACCAGATCCTGAAGAACGTAGTCCTTTTTTTCACCCACCTTGAACCGGATCACCGCGCTGGCGCCGGCCTCGAGTTTTTGTTCCGCTTCTTTCAGGGGGAGATCCCGGTAGGGCGACTCAATGTGCGGAGTCTTTCCCGCCTCCACCAAAGCTTTTCTTTGGGCCTCGATTTCCTCTTCGGTCATAAAGCAATAATAGGCGCGGCCCTCTTCCAGAAGTTGCTCCGCATAGCGCTTATAGATGTCCTTGCGGTGGGATTGACGGTAGGGACCGAAATCTCCTTTGTCCGTCAGGGTGTCCGAATCGATCCCCTCGTCCCAAAAAAGCTTGAGCCAGCGCAGATCGGAAAGTTGCATCCGCATGGCCTCATCGGTGCTTCTGGCTTCGTCCGTGTCCTCGACCCGCAGAATAAACTTCCCGCCGTTTTTCCGGGCGAAAAGATAATTGTAAAGAGCGGTACGGGCTCCCCCCACGTGCAGATAACCGGTGGGAGAGGGGGCAAATCGAACGCGAACCGGGGGCTTCGAGGACATAAAAAAGGCCTTTCTTTTAAAAAGGCCTAATTTACAAAATTTGTGAGAAGGCCGAAAGGCCTAAATGAAGATCGGTCTTTATAAGTTGAAAATGGCGCGCACACCCTCTTGGGACTCCAGCTCTTCTTTGCCTTTGGCCAGACTGAGCTCCCTCAAAAGAAGGCCCCGGGCGGTATCGAGCATCTTGCGCTCCCCAAAGCTCAGTTCCTTGTCCACTTTGAGGAGGAAAAGATCTCTTAAAACCTCGGCAATCTCAAAAACGGAGCCGGTCTTGATCTTTTCCATGTATTCCCGGTAACGGCGGTTCCAGGTCTGATTGTCAATTTTCACGTCCGTTTGCTTCAAAATGCCCAAAACACGGTCAGCTTCTTCATTGGAAATAATGGGGCGCAGTCCCACGGATTCGGTGTTGTTGGTGGGAACCAAAATCTTCATGCCGCTCTCGATGATCTCAATGGAGTAGAAATCATGCTTGGAACCAAGGATTTCTTTGGTTTCCACAGCCTTGATCTTACCCACGCCATGTCCAGGATAAACGGCGTTATCACCGACCTTAAATGAGCTCATTCATGAACCTCCACTTGTAAGAAGGTCCTGTTTTATCAATTTTGACACGGTTTGTAAATTCATGGTTTCAATTTGGGCAAAAATACCGCTGGGTGTGAAAGCCTTACAAAGAGGCGGTTTTAGAAGCGGATCGTTATAAAACTGGCCTTCTTTTGAAATCACTGTATCCAAAAAGAGACCTCAAGTACTCTTTCAGAACAACAAACTACAAAGCCTTAAGGAGGTTTTATGAAAGCAATTGTTGTACTGTGCGCTCTCTTGGGTGTTTCTTTCGCTCACGCTGAAACAACCGCTCACAAACCCGCTCACAAAAAAGAGCATGTTGTGAAAAAAGAAGTTAAAAAAGATGGTCAAGGCGTGATCAAAGAAAAAAAGACCACCACTGAAACCACTCAAGACGAACAAGGCACAATGGGCACTGAAGAGCATTCTGACGAAGCCCACGGCGAATAATAAAGCCTTTAAAAGTTTTGAATAAAAAGCCACCTGATGAGGGTGGCTTTTTGTTTATAAGACCGCTTCTATGATTTCTCTTTATCCATTTCATTTATAAAACAAAAACTCGCCCTCTTTGATCACCTGACCGACGGTTTCATTGTTCTTCTCGCTGCGGCACCCGGAAACGGACACTTCTTTTTTCTGCGCTTCAAGACTGATTTTGTAAGGAGTGCGACAGTCCTCGTTGATCTCTTCATTGGGGTGGCTGCGCACGAGTTCGTACACCCGATCGGCGAACTGCCGGTACTGATCGAGGGAAATCACTTTTTTCTCCAGAACTTGATCGTCCCGCCAACTGGAAATTTCCGCGCGGCGCTGAAGAGCCCGGGCCTTGAAGCGGTAGTGGGTGTGCCCCAAATCATAAGCGATCAAAATATGGCTGTTCGGCGCGTTGTCCCCTTCAATCATGGGGGGCGAATGGGCGCAGCCGGTCGCAAGCCCGATCAAAGCGACCGCGGTGAAAGTGAAATTCAAATTCTTCATGGTGTCCTCTCTTTGTCGCCGTTCCAGTTGCAATAGCCGCGCACCACCGGGCGCGCGCATCCCAGAACTTTCCGCACGGAAGGGCTTTGTCCGATGATGGAGCCGATGCGCACTTGCGGAAGTTGATGGGTGAAACTCTTTAAATAATCCGGACTGGAGGTCTGCGCGCACAGATCGCGGGCGAAGTTAATGGCGGATTGAGTCTTTTCGGAAGCGGAGTAAGAGCGTCCGCTCTCCTCCAAAGCTTTCGCGGCAAGCTCCGTCGCCACCCAGTCCGCGAAAACTTCCGAGACTTGCTCCCCTTTTTCACAGGCCGCGTGCCGTGAATCGACCCATCCCATGCTGACAAAACATTGGGTCAGGTTTTGATAAATCGTGGGAACGATCCCCGCCTGACGGGCCTCACAAGGGTCAATCGAATGGGAAATCTCATGGCCGAAAGTGAAAATCAGATTGTACCAGGAGGTGGCGTTGATCAGATAAGCGCCCCCCACGCGCAGCCTCAACTCCCCCGAGGAAGTTCTTTCGTAGTAAACGGTGTTTTTCGTCAACAGATCCGGGGCATCCGCGTAAACGCTTGCCGGAGGAGGCATTTCCAACTGAATCCGCGCCAAGCGCTCCATCAATTGGCGCTTTTCCCCGTCACTCAAGAGAGTGGCGGGTCTGGAGGAAATCTCCTCGGAAAGATGTTTGATCACCCAATCAAAAGCATTCTGAATCAATTTCTTGCGCGCGGGCGTGTAGAGTTTTTCGGCCAGGCGTTCTTCGATCTGAGCGGTGCTCCAGGTGGGATGGATGCGGATCAGGTCGCGCAGCTGGCGCAGGGCCAACACCTCTCCCGCCGCATCGGCGAGAACGCGTCCCGTGGGATCACGGCTCGGCCATTGGGTGGAGCAGGTCGTGCCGTGGGCGTTCTCGCAATACTTACCGCGCAAGGTCCGAGGGCCAGAAGTTCCTTCCCGGTGGGGCTTTTCGGACTTTGAAAGGGACTGGCGGGAAGAGGCCGCCAAAGGAGTCGCGGTGAGAGAAGAGGCCGCCGCGGCAGGCCCTCTGTTTTTGAGGGACCAATGCAGACCGATCCCCAGCAGCAGGAGGAGTGAAAATCCCAAAACAGCTAAAGAATTTCCCTTTTTCGACACCCCTTCAGCTTACAACAAAAACTTCAACCCACCCAGTGCTCGAGACTTCGATCCAGACTTTGTTTCAGCGATTGAGACTGGGGGCTCTTCAAGGCCGGGTCGGTGGCCACCCATTCGAAGGCGGCACCGCGCGCCTTCTGAAGGATCTCCATGTCGCGCACCAGATTGGCCAACTTGAATCCCGGAAGTCCGCTTTGGCGCGTGCCCAAAAATTCACCGGGACCGCGCATTTCCAAATCCGCTTCGCTGATCTTGAATCCGTCCGTGGTCTGCTCCATGATTTCCGCCCGCAGACGCGCCTCTTCCGAGAGCGCATAGCCCAACATAAGAACGCAAAAACTCTTGTGCGCGCCGCGCCCCACCCGTCCGCGCAACTGATGCAGTTGCGACAAGCCGAAGCGCTCCGCCTGTTCGATCACCATGATGTTGGCATTGGGAACGTCGACGCCCACTTCGATCACGGTGGTCGCAACAAGAATCTGAAGTTCGTTGTTTCTGAAGGCGCGCATGACCTCGTCTTTGTCTTGGGATTTCATTTTTCCGTGAAGAAGTCCGACTTTATATTCGGGGAATTCCTTTTGAATCCGCAAAAATTCATCCTGGGCGTTTTTAAGTTCCATGGCTTCACTCTCTTCGACGAGAGGACATACCACATAGGCCTGCCGGCCTTTTTTGAGTTGCTCCTTCACGAAGCCGGTCACCAGATCCCTTTTGCTCTCGAAGGCCTTTCTGGTCACGATGGGTTGCCTTCCCTTGGGCATTTCGTCGATGAGAGACACGTCGAGATCCCCATACACCGTCATCGCCAAGGTGCGCGGAATCGGTGTCGCCGTCATCACCAAAAAGTGCGGAGAGGCCGCCTTGCTTTTCAAAAGATTGCGCTGCTGCACGCCGAAGCGGTGCTGCTCGTCCACGATGGTCAAACCCAAATTTTTGAAGTGAACGTCTTCTTGAATCAAGGCATGAGTGCCCACGCAGAGATCCGTGCGTCCCGAAGCCAAGTCCTCAAGAATCTTCGCCCTGTCTTTGGCTTTCAAAGAGCCCACCAAAAGACTGACATTCAACCCCAAGGGAGCCAAAACACCCACCGCGTTCTTATAATGTTGCTCGGCCAGGATTTCCGTGGGCGCCATGAGCGTGCTTTGAAATCCCGCGTCCGCCGCTTCCAGCGCCGCCATCAACGCCACCAAAGTTTTTCCGCTGCCGACGTCCCCTTGAACCAAGCGGTGCATGGGATGAGGTTTCATCAAGTCGGCCTTGATCTCCTCGAAGGCGCGTCCTTGGGCGGAAGTCAGCTCGAACGGCAGGGCGGAAACCAATTCCTTCAGACGCGAAGTGCGCGCCCGCACCGGCAGGGCTTTTTCCAATTGATGGCCGGTTTTTTTCAAAGCCAAATTCAGCTCCACCAAAAACAATTCTTCGAAAATCAAACGAATTTGGGCGGGCGAGCGAAACTTCAAGATCTCTTCGGCTTGCTCCAAGGGCGGTTGATGAATTTCAAAGAGGGCCTGCTTCAGCCTGATCAAGCCGCTGCGCTCGAGCAAAGAGGGCGGCAAAGTTTCCGTGATCTCCGTCAACTCCAAGGCCGCGTGGATGAGTTTGTGAAATTTATTTTGGGAAAGGCCTTCGATTTCGGTGTAAATCGGAATCAATTCGTCCCTTTCCTCTTCATTCTCATTCAAGGGATGGATGTCCGGATGGTGAAACTCCATGTGCCCGCGATACATCAAAGGTTTTCCGATCACGCGCACCATCTGATGGGGTTGAAAGCGCTCGAAGTAGCCGCGGTAAGGGGAGCGAAAATACTTGCAGGCGATCTGCCCACTGCCGTCCCGGATCAGGATCTCCCAGATCTTTCGGTGCGTGCGGCCGAGGGGGATGGATCGAACCTTCACCACTTGGGCCTTGATGCTGACGGTCTGATTCGGGACCAAGGACCGAATGGAACGCACGGCCCGACGGTCTTCATAAGCCCGGGGGAAAACGTGCAAAAGATCGCCCACGGTTCTTAAGTCCCTTTTCGCCAGCAGATCCCCCAACTTTGGGCCAACCCCCTTGAGGTATTGAAGAGGTGTATCAAGTTTGAGCGAAGACATGGACTTACAATAGAGAGCAGTTCACAATTTGAGTCAATAGAAGGATAATGAGGGTCATGGAATTGGGAAAATACACGCGCATTCGTTTAGGTTCGATTCCCTCCGGCGTGGCGGTGCCTTTTGATCTTTACATCCGTGTGGGCGATCACTTCGTCCACTATCTGCGCGCGGGCGACCAACTGAGCGAAGACAAAAAAGAACAGCTGATGAAAAAAGCCGCCGATCATTTTTTTCTCCTCGAAGGAGAGTTTCCCCATTTCAAAGCTTTCATCAATTCCGTGATCAACGGCGACGATCTGAAAGTCGCGGAAAAAGCCGCGGTCCTGCGTGAAAGTTCCATGGCCTTGGTGGAGGAGCTTTTTGAAAGTCCCAACATGGACCGAGCTCTGATCCAAAGCCGCGAAGTCGTCGATCAATTTTTGGATTTGATGAAACAAGACGCCCAAGCGATGGGTCATCTGATCGGCCTTTCGGGACACGACTTTTACACCTACAACCATTCGGTGGACGTGAGCATTTATTCTTTGGGGCTGGGACAGATTCTCGGCTATTCCGGAAGTGACCTGAAAGAAATCGGTCTTGGCGGACTTTTTCACGACATCGGCAAGCGCAACATTCCTTTAAGCATCATCTGCAAGGAAGGCCCCCTGACCGACTCCGAATGGGAACAAATGAAAAAACATCCGGAATACGGCTTGGCCATTTTGATGACCCAGGACATTTCCGACACCATCAAGGCCTGCTGCTTTGAACACCACGAAGCCTTTTATGGCGGCGGCTATCCCCGCGGCCTTGAAGGTGAACAAATTCACAAGATGGCGCGGGTGGTGTCCGTGGCCGACACCTACGATGCTTTGACCACCAAACGCTCTTATCAAGATCCCATGAACCCGGAAGCCGCCATTGAATTCATGCGCGACCGTCTGACCAAGAAATTCGATCCGGACGTGATGAAGGCGCTTTTGGAAGTTTTAGAGAGCATGCGCGCCGCTAAAGCCAGCTAAGGATTTTACATATTGCGTCATATGTGCTAGATTCCCCAAAATGAAAAACACCTTCTTTATTTTATGTCTCCTCTTCACGCCCCCTTTGAGCTGGGCTTCTTCCTCCAATAACTGCAGCGGCCCCTTGCATAACTTAGCGCTTCCCAACCCCTCGAAGGCGGAGCTTCATCGCTTCATGACGACCTTTGAGCTCTCTTTACGTCTGTTTCCCCGCATGCTGTCGGAAGAGAGCCTCGAGGAAATTTATTGGCCCGTACTGGAAGCAATGGTGCAAAAGAGTGAAAACGCTCTGCCTTATAGCCTTCACGAAAGAAAGACTTACGCCCTCCTCCAAAGCCAAGTGACCGAGCAATTGCAAGGGCCGGTGAAAAAGCCCCGTGTCACCCCTCCTCCCGGCAAGGGGTGGGAGACAGAGCGCTTCGATCCCTGATTAAAGACTTGGCCAGGGGAGCTCTTCAAGATATGAAGTTTTTTCATTCATTCTTTGAGGAGGGGTTTTATGCGTTTCTTAGCTTCCATTTTACTCTTGGGACTAGGGCTCTCCGCCCAGGCTCAAAACTTCAACGAACGCGCCTTGATGCCGCGGCCTGGAGGCGAAGGTCAAATCACCGTGCAGATTCCGGCAGGGTCGATCTATCAGTACACTCCGGTGATTCTTTGCGACTCCCCGAACTTTGAAATGCGCCGGTTCAGTTCGTTTTTCAAGGGCGGTACTTTGACCGTGGACTTGCGCTACCGCACGATGGAGCCCTCTTTGGGCGCTTCCTGTTCGGTTTATTTCGTGATCGATGATCTGGCGGAATTTGATTATGAGACCGGAGAGGCCCTGCACGCCGCTCGTCCTTTTTTCCGCTTTGTCGTTCAATAAGCCGGTTTAAGGTAAAAAGTTGCGCACGTCCCTAAAGCCGTTGGCAATCAACGAATAGGCGGCGGCGCCGGAGCGAACACCCCGATTGCTGAAGACGATGATCTCGTCGTCTTCGGAATATCCTAGGGCATGAAGACGTTTTTTCAGATTCAAATCCGGGCGTCCGTCTTCCTTGTAGAATTCCTTCCACTCCATGTGCAGAGCCTGAATGTCGGGCTCCGCGTACATCCCGCCCTCTTTGCGAAAGTATTCCGCCTTGGAGCGCACATCGATGAAGATGACTTTTTGCCCGCCTTCTTTTCGTGCGGATAAGACCTTCTTTAAAAATTCGTCTTTATGAATCACCATGGCTTGTCTTAATTCATGGTTCCACGGTTTGACGTTTTCCACCGGCTTTTCCGGATTGCGGGTCAGGTAAATGTCCACGCCCTCCTGAGACACGGTCTGCACGTCGGAAAGACCGTAGTAAAGCAACGCCCAAGCCAGCCGCCCTTCCTCACCGTTTCCCTTCCATCCGTTTCCGACCACGATCACCGGAGTCAAAGGGTCCACTCCCACTAAGGCCAAACGTTGAAAGGCTTGGCGCGGATCTTTCAGCAGTTGTCCGGTCTGCTCCCTCTCGGCCAATTTGGTCCAGGGAAAAGGAACGGCTTCGCTCCAATGTCCCAAACCGTAGTCAAAAGCGGAGCGCGCATCCAGCACCTTGGTGTTATCAAAAACTTTCAAGGGAATTTCCGCTTTGTTCTGAACGCGGGAAAAAGGATCACTGGATTCATAGCCGCGGGTGCCCTTAAAGGCACACCCACTCACCATCATTCCCAGAAGAAGCGCCGTAAAAAAAACGCGCGTCGGGAAACTCATTTCAATTTCATGGTGGGGAAAAAGAGGATGTCACGAATGCTCGGCCTGTCGGTCAGAATCATGACGATGCGCTCGATTCCCAATCCCACGCCTCCCGTCGGCGGCATTCCGGTTTCGATGGCGTAAATGAAATCTTCATCCATCGGTTGCGCTTCTTCATCCACCACGCGCTGAGCTTCCTGTTCTTCCAGACGCTCTCTTTGATCGATGGGATCGTTCAGCTCCGAGTAGGAGTTGCCGATTTCCATGCAGGCGGCGAAAGGTTCGAAGCGCTCGACCAAGCCCGGTTGAGAGCGATGCGCCTTGGTCAACGGCGAAACCTCTTTGGGAAAGTCCATGACGATGGTCGGATTCCAAAGATGGGGCTCCGCCACCAGCTCGAAAGCCTCCATGATCATGGCGCCTTTGGAAGAAGGCTTTTTCATCTCGGAGCCGAGCTCCTTGATCTTTTTGAACAGATCCTCTTCCGACAGCGCGGCGGCGTCGAAGTTTCCGTATTCCTTGATGCCGCCGAGAACGGTGACCCGTTTCCACGGACGGGAAAAGTCGATTTCCTTTCCCTGGTATTCAAACTTCAAAGTGCCTTTCACTTTCTCCACCACGTGACACACCAACTCCTCGAACTGATTCATCTGATCCAGATAATCCGTGTAGGCCTCATAGTATTCGAGCATGGTGAATTCGGGATTGTGAGAGCGGTCGATGCCCTCGTTGCGAAAGTTCTTTCCGATCTCGTAAACTTTTTCAAACCCGCCCACGATCAAGCGCTTCAGATAAAGCTCCGGAGATATTTTTAAAAACAACTTCATGTCCAAAGCGCGGTGGTGCGTGGAAAAGGGATAGGCCGCGGCGCCCCCGTAAATCGGTTGCAAAACCGGCGTCTCCACTTCCAAAAAGCCGCGGTCGTCCAAAAAGCGGCGGATCTCGCGGATGATCAAGGACCTGGTTTTAAAAACCTTCATCGACTCTTCATCGGTGATCAGATCCAGATGACGATGGCGGTACTTCAATTCGACGTCGGCCACGCCGTGGAATTTTTCCGGCAAAGGTTCGATGGATTTGGAAATGATCCGAAAGCTTTGACAGTGAACGCTCAACTCGCCTTTTTTGGTCTTGAACACAAAACCCTCGATGCCGACCCAGTCCCCCAGATCGACGAACTCCAAAAACTGCTGGTCTTCCGGGGAAAGTTCCTGCTTTCTGACGTAGCCTTGGATCTGGCCGTCTTGATCTTGAATATTGAAAAAGGCGGCTTTTCCCATGTGCCGATGGGTCATCAAGCGTCCGGCCAAGCGCACTTTGACGTCCTCGCGCACTTCCCCCACCTCAAGACCCTCATATTTTTCCCGCAGTTCGGAGGTCTTATGCGTGGGCTTGAAGTTGTGCGGAAAGGGATTGAGTCCCAGCTCTTTCAGGGATTGAAGTTTCTTTTTCTTTTCCGCACGGAGAGGATTGTCCTTGGTCGTCATTTTCTTTCCTTCAGTTTCATCCTTGGTAAACGTCCATCACCGCATGAAGCAGCTGAACGGCTTCTTCCTTGGGACGTTGAAAGGCGTTGCGTCCCATGATGCTACCAAAAGCTCCCCCTTGCGCAAGAGCTTTCACCTCTTCAATAAGCTCTTCGGTTCCCTTCACGGCACCGCCGCTGAAGATCACCACGCGCTTGCCGTTGAAGCAGGATTCCACCACGTGACGGGTGCGGTCTTCCAATTTCGCGATCTTGATTCCTTGAGCGTCGTAAACTTTCTTCGCCTCCGGCTGTTCCACATGAGCGGTGGGCGGTTTCACTTTGATGATGTGAGCGCCCATTTGAGCGGCCAGATGAGCCGCATAGGCCACCACGTCCACCGCCGTCTCACCGTCTTTGGAAAGACCTTCGCCGCGCGGATAAGACCACATCACGACGACCAATCCGGCCTGTTTCGCTTCGAAGGCCGCTTCGCGGATTTCTTCGTACATTTGTTTTCTTTCCGTCGATCCGGGATAAATGGTGAAGCCGATGCCGGCGCAGCCCAAGCGAAGCGCGTCGTCCACGCAGGACGTGATCGCGGAAATCGGAGCGCCCTTGGTGTTAAAGAGAGTGTCCGAGTTGTTCACTTTCAAAATCAATGGAATCTCCCCGGCGAACTCCCGCGCCCCCGCTTCGATGAATCCCAGCGGTGCCGCATAGGCGTTGCAACCGGATTCAACGGCGAGACTATAGTGATAAAGAGGATCATAAGCGTTGGGATTGACCGCGAAGCTTCTGGCGGGACCGTGTTCGAAACCTTGGTCCACGGGAAGGATCACCATCTTTCCCGTCCCTCCCAGACGCCCGTGGTTCAGCATACGGGCGAGATTCGTGAGAACCCCCGGATTGTCCGCACCGTACCAGCTCAAAATCTCTCTTACTCTTGGCGTCATACTTCACTCCTCGATTCATTGCTTAAGGGAAAAAGAAAGCAAAAGCTTTCCCATAAATCACGCATGAAGGCAACCAAGAGCTCCTTGTGAAGCACCTCTTCCAAACCCAAACGTGGAAGATAACTGTTTGAAATCGAGACGTATTTCGCCGAACTCTTTTTACGCCTTATGCTTTCGTATAATTCCTCGGCCGCCGCCCGTTTGAAGAGAGGCCCGATCTCCCGCATAACTGGTTCCACGCGAACGCATTAAAAAAAGGTTTCCAAAAGAAACCACAAAAGGAGGAAACAATGAAAAAAATGATTATCGCAGCAGCCGTTGCACTGACTGGAAGTTTCGCACTTGCAGGAGCACTTGACGTTCCCGCTCCGTTGCCTGTTGGCGGACAGAAAATCACTTTCCCTTACTGCAAAGATGGCGCACAAGCCACTTTCGTAGAGCAAAACGCTGTTGGCCGTACCATCTACGTGACTCGCACTTGCACCAACGGACGCTGGTACCCCAAAACAAACCCTAAAATCATCAAATGCCAAGAAGGCGCGACCGCTGTTTGGTCCGTTGCCCGCCCTGGCTTGGATCGTTATGACAACGTGACTTACGTTTGCCACGACGGAAAATGGGTTCCCAACAACTAATCGTTGTTTGAAACTTTCAGAAAAGTCCGCTCTCAAAAGGAGCGGACTTTTTTTTGAGCCTTTACCACCCTGTATTTTTTATAACGGCAAGCCGTCCCTTGAGGGTAGCGGCCAATCTTATTAAAACTTGGATTCATTCAATTCTCGGGGGAGGAACAGATGAAGAAAGTCCGGAAAAAATCCAAAGAGCAACGTTTAGGCCCCCTCGTCGCGGCCCTCTTGAAACAAAAACCTCTGACCCAGGCGGAAGTCGCCGAAAAAGCCGGAATGAGTGCCCCTCAAATCTGTAATTTCCTGAATGGAAAAACGGACATTCATGCCTCCCGTTTCGTGGAGATCTTGGAAATTCTCGGCATCGATCTGATGAAATTGGTCCGGCAAGAGTCGGGCTTGGGTGCCGCGGAATTTAAAAACGTTCCTCAGCAACTCTCCCTCTTGCCTCCGCTGGAGCAAGCCACCGTCACCGAATTTTTGCAGGCCTACAAATCTCGCCTGACGAAGGATGCCTTGAGTGCTTGATCCCTCCTGGAACGCCTCCACTCTGATTCAGGAACCTCTCTTGGAAAAAATCCTGAAAAGGGATCTGCGCTACTTGCTGGTTTTTTTGGCCCCCTCTCTGCCGCCGGCAAAACATATGGACGAAATCGAAGATCTGGCCACGCACTTTTTGATTTCCAAAAAAGATTTTCGCTCCTTAAGAAACTCTCTCCTGAAAACGGGGGCGTGGCGGCTCTCCGAAGACGGACAACTCAGCGTCCGAAAAGGACACCTGGATCTGGGAGAGCTGAGCACCCATGAATTCACCAACATGTGCCTGGGGATGCTGACTCACCTGTCGGAGACCGGCCCCTGCAATTACGAAAATCTTTTTTTAGTCACCACGACGGAGCTGAAGCGTGCCTTTTACATGGACGTGAACCGGGCGCTGAAAAATTTGATGGAAAAATCCCGGGACGCCGACGGCGACCACCTGCTGGGATGGGCCCATATGGGCATCGACTTTGGAAACTTAGAGGAAGGCTTGATCACCAAAATGACTCCCTTTGGGAAGGAGAAACCGGAATGAAAGCTCTGAGGAATTTTCTTTTGTTGGCTCTTTTGGGAGGCACGCCTCTCGCGGCAAGTGCCCAGTCCACAGGAGGCGGGGGCGGCGGCGACCGTCCGGCGGTGATGAATTGGGACTCCAAAGGCCCCCTTCAAGTGGACGCCAACGGCACTTCCTGCGAACAGCTACAAAAAACTTTGCGCGTGTTCGGTAAACTGCGGGTCAATCACAAAAGCGCTTCCGGAAAGCCCATTTACGACATCGTCGGCGAGCTCAACCAAGTCCGTTGTTCGGAAAACGGCGGCCGCCTGCGGACCGCCCCCTATCGGGTGAAAACCAAAGACGGCAGGACGTGCTCTTTGGGCTACATCTGCGAAGGTCCCGCCTGGGGCGGATAATAGGTTCTGGCCAAAAAGGGATTTTCTGATATGATGGGCTCTCGCTTGCGTGTTTATTCAGGAGGCCCGTCATGGCGGACGTTTTTTATGAAGCCACCCCCAATCCCCAGGCCCTGCGTTTTATCGTCACGGAATCGGCCACCACTATCGCCCAACGGACGCAGGACTTCGAGGCCGACTCCAATCTAAGCCTTTCCCCTTTGGCGAAAAAACTTTTCGGTTTTCCCTGGTGCGTGGGGGTGATGATTGCCCCCCATTCCGTCACCGTCACCAAAGAAGAGTGGGTGGATTGGGAAACCCTGGCGGACCCTCTGGCCCAAATCATCAAGGAGCACATCGAAAGCGGAGAGCCCGTTCTTTTGGACGCTCCTCCCTCCCATGAGACCCTCCTTTCCGACGACCCCGTCATCCAGAAAATTTTTAACATCATCGAATCCGACATCCGCCCCGCGGTGGCGATGGACGGCGGCGACATCATTTTTGAAGGTTACAAAGACGGCGTGGTCTCTTTGCATATGGTCGGAGCTTGTGCCGGTTGTCCCAGTTCCATGTACACTCTGAAGGAAGGCATTGAAACCCGGCTGAAGGATCTGGTGCCGGAAGTGAAAGAAGTCATTTCCATTTAATTTTTAACTCTCAAAAGGAGGCCCCATGGGCGAGTTTAGTTTATCCCACATCCTGATTCTTCTGATCATTTTGTTGATCTTCTTCGGTCCCAAAAGACTTCCCGATCTGGGACGCTCCATGGGAAAAGCCATCAACGATTTCAAAAAAGGCATGAACGATTCCCATGACGAGGAAAAACGGGAGAAAGCTCAAGAGCTTCAAGCCTCCTCCTCCCGTAAGGTCGATGCGAACGAAGAAATCGTGATTGAAAAAGACAAGACCTGATTTTCTTTTCCCGCTTTTCGTTTTTCTTCTTTTAGGAAGCCTTTCCTCCGCCGCGCGGGCGCAGGAAATGGTTTTTCGCAACCTCTTTGCGGGGCCGCCGAAAAACCCCGAACTTCAACTGGAACACGACCAAGACGTTTCCCATTGGCGCTCGCCTTACGGGCTGCTGTCCCGCACGGATGCCTCCATTC
>Ga0182744_1001577_pt1 | contig 19724 bp, 15 predicted proteins | sample eDN3rd30CKraftMG_FD_128525 | JGI IMG/M metagenome (GOLD analysis project Ga0182744, IMG submission 128525) | Enriched Miracle-Growth compost microbial communities from Emeryville, California, USA - eDNA 3rd pass 30_C Kraft MG (version 2) (version 2) ...
GCATAAAATGATGGATGCTTGATTTTTAACGGCTTGGAAAGCTCTATTTGATTATCATATAACGTATTCGAATCTGTCTTTTTAAAAATCTTCTGCCCTTGTAGGACTTTATTGTTATAAATAAATTGAAGAGAATCCAAAAGATCGTCATGTTCAAAAATTACTTTTAGCTCCTTTCTTACAGAGGAATTTTGAATCGTCAGTTTTTGTTGAGCCATGCCAGAAAGTGATATTCCTATTAGAACTATGAGCAATACATATAGTTTCATTTTCAGTCTATTTTAATATGCGATAGTAGGCCTATTTTGACAGCCCCGATTTCATTTTGGACTTGGAGCCTGAATTATATCGCTTTATTTGATTTGCATGTTTCGACCTCAAGTTGGGTGTTTTTGAACCTTATAAACACATCGATATAACTTTTTACGGCACCACCGCCTGGTATTTCAGTGATCCAGGCTCCCGCTGGTCGCTCCAACCATTTTCTTAAAGTCTCACCTATTTTAAAATCTTCAGAATAAATAACTTGGACTTTTTTCATGTTTTTGTCCTTATCAACCATCCCACATAACACAAACAACGTTACTAAATTTACCATAAAAAGAAAATAGAACTTCTATTATTTTCTTTTTATGGAATTATCATCCTTTTAACATCTATATGCATAAATACCAAAAACATGAAAAATAGACCGATATTTACCTACAAGCTGTATTACTTACTGGTATGCATTTGTGCCCTCAGCATCCTGGTATCTTGCAATAAGCATCATTCAAAGGAGTCGATTGCCGGTGATGGTGCCGCTACAGAAATCGTTATGCATGAGCCATCACCCAAGAATGAAGCCACGCCAGACCAGCAAACACCTACCGTTGAAAGAAAGCTCATTAAGGAAGGGATGCTTGCTTTTGAAACATCCGATTTGGAAGCAACGAAAAAGCAGCTGGCACAGGCCATCAAAAAACACCAAGGTTATGTGGCTTCTGAGAATGAAAATAATACGAGCAGTCGCCTCAACCATACCCTAGTGATACGCATTCCGGCTAAACATTTCGATGCGTTTATTCAAGATGCCACACAGGGAGTGAATCACTTCGATACCAAGGATATCCATGTGAAAGATGTGACTGCCGAATTTATTGATGTTCAAGCTCGGCTCAAGACAAAAAAGGAGTTGGAACAACGCTACCTTGATTTGCTGAAAAAAGCCAATAAAGTAGCGGAAATATTGGACATTGAAAGGCAAATAGGTGAATTGCGCGCAGACATTGAAGCAACAGAAGGGCAGTTACGATATCTAACCAATCAAGCCAGTTATTCTACCGTGAACATCACGTATTATAAGTCTATCCCCACACAGACAGCATTTGGAAATAAGTTTAAAAATGGCTTCTTCAGTGGATGGGATCATTTTGTATGGTTTCTGGTGGGCTTGGTTAATATGTGGCCCTTCCTTTTGATTGCTGCTTTGCTGGTGTATTGCTTTAAACGTTGGCGACAACGTCGTAAAAAAGGGCATGAGATCCGACATTAGCTGGTCTTTTTATAGTTCCAGATAGCCCAGCCGTTCAGTACAAAAGCGAAGAGGATCAAATAAAAAAATTCCAGCTGAACGTCACTGAACGTGCTGCCTTTCAGCATAATCATACGAACAACCTTCACAAAATGCGTAACGGGCGTTAGATTAGATAAAGCACGGGCCCAATAGGGCATACTGTCTACGGCGGTAAAAAAACCGCTCATGAGCATAAAGATGGTCATAAAAAAGAAAGCGATAAACATAGCCTGTACCTGGTTATTGCTATAAGTAGATATGAGCAGTCCAAAGCCCAAAATAGCAATCAGGTAAACAACAGCAAAGGCATACAGCAGCCACAGACTCCCTCTTGGGTAGATGCCGTAAACAAAATAACAGACCATTAACCCGATGGTAAAGATGAGCATGCCGATAATCCAAAACGGAATAAGTTTTCCCAAAATAAACTGCCATTTCTGGATAGGCGTCACGTTGATCTGTTCGATGGTGCCGATTTCTTTTTCTCTTACAATATTCAACGCGGTCATGAAACCGCCAATTAAGGTGAGCAAGAGCACCAATACTGCAGGTACTATATTGAATTGATAGGCTTCTAAAGGATTATACCAACTGCGCGGCCGGAGTTCAATCTGCCCACTCCCGCTGGCTGGCGAGACAGATATAGAAAATTTGGCAAGGTCTGTCTCGGAAACAAAATCCATCAGAACCCGGTTGAGGTATCCCCCACCAATGGTTGCCTTGGTGCCATTGATCGCATCGGCATAAATGGCCAGCTGCTGTTGCCCTTCCCGAACCAAATTACGCTCAAAGTGCGGAGGGATTTCCAATAAGATATCGGCTTCCCCTTTTTCTATATAAGTCATGGCCTGCTGGTAATCCGAATGAATATCAAGCACCTTGAAATAACCAGAAGCGCCAATTTTATTGATTAATCGATAGGCATACGAGCTATGATCGTTATCTACGATGACGAGATTGACGCTTTTTACGTCAAAATCCATTGCAAGCGGCAAAACAACCAATTGCACCAATGGCATCATGAACATCATCGCCAAGATGGACTTATCTCGAAAGATCTGACGGAATTCTTTTTGCAATATAAAACGCAACACTTTCATCGCACATGCTTATTTAAAGCCTCACCTTAAAATTCTTTAATGCCACCATCAGCAATATGCTGCTCATAGCGATTAATACCAGGGTTTCTTTCCATACGTATTGCAAACCCAATCCCTTCAACATGACCGATTTAATGATGATATAATACCAGCGAGAGGGGATGATGTGTGCAATAATCTGGAAGACTTTGGGCATATTCTCTAAAGGCATTAGAAAGCCTGTAAAAATCAATGTAGGAAGCATCATCCCCATCAACGAGATGAGCAGGGCTGTTTGCTGCGAATGGGTTACATTGGAAATCAGCAAACCCAGCGACAAACAGGTAATGATAAATAACGTACTTTCAAAATAGAGCAATAGGATACTTCCACGTATTTGGATATCCAATACAGTTACAGACAATACCAAAATCAGCGTAAAATTGACCAATGATAAGATCAGGTACGGAATAGCTTTTGCAACCAGCACCCATACGGGTTTAAATGGCGATACCAATAGTACTTCCATGGTACCCATCTCCTTTTCTTTCACGATGGATACGGAAGTCAAAGCGGTACATACAATCATTAAAATGAGTGCCATTACACCGGGAATGAAGTTTAAAGAACCATTTTGTTCTTCGTTATACAACATGCGGATTTGCGTTTGTATCGGTATCAGCGGCCCAGAAGTAGCTATTCGTTGCTGCTGAAAGTCGGTTATAATGGCTGTGAGATACTGCACAATTGTTTTCGATATATTGGGATCAGATCCGTCGGTAATCAGCTGTAAGGGAGCTCGATCGAGGTGCACCCAATCGGCTCCAAAATTGGCTGGAATAATCAGTGCTCCTTTTACCTCTCCTTTCCTAAACGCATCTGCCAACTGCCCATAATCGGCATTCACTTGTTCTACAATCAGGTATTCGGAAGTCATCACCTTCTGGATAAGTTCCCGGCTCTCCTGATCTTTCGCATAATCAGCAACAACTAGTCGGATATTTTTCACTTCGCTTGACAAAGCAAACCCGAAAAGAACAATCTGCACAATAGGTAAACCAAACATGATCAATAAGGTTCGCCGATCGCGAAACACATGATAGAATTCTTTCCTTATAAATACCAGCAGTTGTTTCATTTGTTACCCCTCCCCTCGCTTTGCTCCCCGAGCCAACTGATAAAAAACTTCGTCCATGGATGCCGCTTGGTATTTCTCCTTTAAATTGGCAGGCGAATCCAATGCTTCTATTTTGCCATCTACCATCATGGATATGCGATGACAATATTCGGCTTCGTCCATATAATGTGTGGTTACAAAAACGGTAATACCGCTTGCTGCTGCTTCATAAATCATATCCCAAAATTGTCTTCGTGTTACCGGATCGACACCACCTGTTGGTTCATCTAAAAAAACAATAGCCGGTTGGTGAAAGATGGCTACCGAAAAAGCCAATTTCTGTTTCCAACCCAATGGAAGTTCACCTACCATTTTCTTCGCTTCTTGCTGCAAGCCCAATTTGACGAGCAGGTTGTTACCCCGTTCCTTAATTTCTTTGCGAGACAACCCATACACACCGCCAAAAAATTCAATGTTTTCCATAATGGTCAGATTTTCGTACAATGAAAATTTCTGACTCATATAACCGATGTTTTTTTTGATCAATTCTTGTTGCTTATATACATCAAATCCGGCCACGAGGGCTTCGCCTGCGGTTGGGAACGACAAACCGCACAGGATGCGCATGGCCGTTGTCTTTCCAGCTCCATTTGCTCCAAGAAAGCCAAAAATCTCTCCCTTTTTGACGTCAAATGTAATTTTATTGACGGCGATAAAGGACCCGAAACGTTTTGTTAAATCGGTACAAACAATAACCTGATCTTGATCCATGTGCATTATTTATTCATGAGTCGGATAAAGCTGTCTTCAATGGAAGGTGCAATGGCTTCAACCTTTATTTCTGTATGACCACACTTCTCAGCGAATTGCTTCAGCAGCTGCACGCCATCACCATCAGCATGCAAGGTAACATGTAAAAACTCACCGAAAGTATAGCTGCTTTCAATGGCATCGTGATTCCGATAATCATGCAGCAATCGGTACATATCCTTCGCCCGAACAGCGTATAATTTCGTCGGGTAATCCTGTATGATACGAATAGGAGTATCTATTTTCAAGATACTTCCATCCTGTATCAATGCAATCCGTTCGCACAAAGAGGCTTCATCCATATAGGGTGTAGAAACTAAAATGGTGATGCCTTGTTCTTTTAACTTTTTCAGCATATCCCAAAATTCTTTTCTCGAAACCACATCCACTCCCGTAGTTGGCTCATCCAACAAAAGCACCTTAGGTTTATGAATCAAAGCACAGCAAAGGGCCAATTTTTGTTTCATACCCCCAGAAAGTTTACCTGCTCTGCGATCGCGGAAAGGTTTAATCTGATCGTAGATATCACGAATCAATTCGTAATTTGCATCTATGGTAGTTCCAAACACGGTGGCAAAGAAGTCGAGGTTCTCTTGTACCGTCAAATCCTGATACAGTGAAAATTTACCGGGCATATACCCTACTTCGCTCCGGATTTGCCTATAGTCTTTTACCACATCTAGGCCAGATACACGGGCTTCGCCGCTATCTGCCAGTAGCACGGTAGTTAGTATGCGAAAGATGGATGTTTTACCAGCTCCATCGGGGCCAATCAACCCAAATAATTCGCCTTCTTGAACAGCAAAAGAAATATTGTTCACGGCCTTCACACTGCCGTGGCTATAGGTCTTGACCAACTGATGAACCTGCACCGCTTCCATCATTCAAAACATTACTTAGATTCTTTTGACTGTTTGTTTTTTAACACCACTTGCCCATACATCCCAATCTTGAGATAACCATCATTTTTTACCCGCACTTTCATGGCATATACCAAATTCGCCCGTTCATCCTTGGTTTGAATGGTTTTTGGCGTAAACTCTGCCTGATTGCTGATCCATTCGATGATACCTGTATAATTTTTAAATGTATCGCGACCTTGATCAATTTGAACGGTTACCGTTTGCCCTATTTTTATAGAAGAAAACTGTTCGCCCCGGATATAGGCTCTTAATATCATCGTAGAAAGATCAGCCATGCGATAAAGGGGTTTTCCTACCATCACCATTTCATTCTCCTCTACATATTTAGTCAATACCGTACCTTTCACCGGGTTGATGACCTGGCTCTTTGCCAATTGATCATTGAGCTGTTCTATCTGTACGTATAGTGGCTTTACTTCTTCGCTCAAGCTGGAAGAGGATATCCCTAATGAAGATTGCTGCGCAGCGATGCGCTTTTGTATGATGCGCACCTGCGCGGTAGCATCGTCTAATTGTTTGGGGGTAGCGGCGTCTGCTTTGACCAGGTTTTTCAAGCGTAATTGCTCCTCTTTTGCATGTTGCAATTCTTCCTGTAAACTGGCGATAGCAGTCGCAATATCCGGGCGTTTACTTAACACGGCTTTTGCCTGCGCGAGCAATTGTTGTTTCTTTAAATAAAGCTGCGTGGTATCGATGTAGCCAACCGGTTGTCCAACGGATAGCTCCTGCCCTTCTACCAAATCAAATTTTTGCAATATGCCCGACGCTTCAGCAGAAACCAAGGTCTCCACCGTTTCAAATGAACCAGATGCATCATAGGGCAATGCTTGAGGCTTACAAGCCACTAAAAAACAGGTTAAAGAACCCATTAAAAGAGAACAAAATATTTGCTTGAACTTGATCATAGCATGGATATGTTAGTTTCCAGTAATATACCGATGGGTATATTGAGCTGCCAATAATTGAATTTCATGAACGATTTTACCGAGTTGAGCCTGATCTGCTGCATGCACCTCCCGCATATAATCACTGGTGGTGATGACACCATATGCCAATTGCGCAGCAGCGGCATTTTTTACTTGTTGCCGAAGGGTGATGATGGCATCATCTGTTTGTAATAAATCCTGATAACGATTCATTGCCGCTTGCTCTTGTTTTAAACGATATTTGGTATCAAATAAAAAGGTTTCTTGATCGGCAGTTACCATCAATCTGTTATTCTCTAGCAGTGCTTTTTCTTTCTTTAATGTATATAGACTAGCTAAATTCCAACGAACCCGCAACCCGCCAATATAATACGCTTCGAAACGAGGCCTTAAGATATTGAGTGCAGGCTTTCCATATCCCCCTTGAAAGAAGAAATCAAATTTGGGTCTAACTTGTGCCATTAAAGATTGCTCCTGGACACCCAACAATTGGAGCTTCGCTTTGAATAGATGGAGTTCGGGCCTGTTGAGCTCCTGTGTTGGTAGCATGAAGGCTGGCTTTACAAAGCTTGTCGCGGTATCCAGTGGTTGGTCCAGAAACATGCCCAACATCTCTAGATAAGCTTTATAAGTAGCATTTAAATCAACGTCTTGTTGCAATGCTTTCATCCGTTCGGCTTGTAAAACAGCTGCTTCGCTCTGAAGTGCTGTACCCTGAGCAATGGCACCATGAATTTGGGTAATGCCTAGGTCAATATCTTTAATGAGCAAAAGATGTTGCTGAAGCTGCTCCCTTACCAATAAAATACCGAAAAATAACTGATGGACCCGCTCTTTCAGATGATGTAAACCCACATTCAAGTCTTGTTCTTCTATTGCTGCATTGGCTTTGATCAACTCTTGCTTTTGCTTAATCACTCCTCCATCGTAGATGGTCTGATCGACTTCTCCATAAATCTTATATTGGTCTTTTGTTAACTGCGGCACTTCTACTCCCGGCATATCAATGGGTATTTGTGTAACGGCAGATTGATAGGTTGCTTGCCCGTTGATTCCTAACTGCGGCAGATAACCCTTGGCCGCATTTGCGATGGAATAATCTTTACTTTTATCGATCAAATTACGCTTCTTGACCAACGGGTAATTGGTCTGCGCCAGTGCATAACAAGATTCCAGCGTAAGCGGTTTCCTTTCTTGAGCACATAGGTAGTTGCCCCATAACACCAGTAGTCCAAAAACCAAAAATTGCTGCTTATTCATGATCTTATTGATTGTTTGCTGTACCGATATTCTTGTTTCTCTTTTTCAAGAAATAACAAGGGATATATCTAAGAATTTCTAAAAACATAGCTTACTCATATATTTTAATCATTTGATTAGTTTTAACAAAGGTACATGTATTTTTGTTATTTAAAAATTTTTTCTAATCATTTGATTAAAAATATTTAACAACCAATGGAATGCATCCCACTCGGTGTTTAAGCGATCTATACGGTTAATATTTGCTTAAACCATATAGGGATTAGCTTTTTTCTTTCTAACACAAATTGTTTGAAAGCGTCGCCTTGAAGTGTTTCAATTTGATTAATGACCGGTTGCACGATGATAGGAAAAATGATCATGCTGAGCAGGTTCAGTATGAAGTGAAATACATTGATATCTGGCCTAACCTGATGTAGTTGTTTAAAAAATGCCGACTGTACTAATTTACCTGTTACTCGATTGCTAAACAGCTGTGGATTATTTCTGATTTCACTTAATACAAATATGGGTAAACCAGGATTTGCTAAGAGCATATCAATATAATCATGGGCAATTGCCGTTACTTTTTCTTCTAGTGAAGTTGTTTCATCGTTCAGCAAACGAACGATCATACCGAAAAACTGTTCAAATTTCTCTTCCATGATGAGTTGAAACAGCTTTTCTTTACTTCGGAAATAGTAGTTCAATAATGCCAAATTCAGACCTGCTTCTTCGGCAATATCGCGCGTACGGGTTGCCGCATAACCTTTTTTGGTAAAAACAATACGAGCAGCTTCTTTAATCCGCTCTTCGGTCGAGACATCTTTCTCTTTTTTTGCCATGTATATTCAGTACTGATGCACAAAATTACAAAACTAATCACGCATTTAAAAAGGAATTTTAATCATTCGTTTAAAAACAACCCGACTAGCGGTTAACATAACACGTATTTACTTAGATACTTATGGCTATATCGTTCTCTTTAAGCTTACATCAACTGTGCATTTTCTTATGTGTGAGTCCATAGTGAGTCCATAGTAAGTCCATAATGACTCCAATAAAATAGCTTATTTATTGGAGTCATTATGCAAACATATCAACTACATTATTCGAAAAGCTTAGAGTTGGTAATTACTTGGTCAGAACTTGTTTCAAGCCAAGTCTTTGGGTAATCGAAAGTTGTTATGAAGCTTTTGGTAAATAATCAGTAAAATATTCGGTATATTCGATTTTGAATTATATGATTACCATGGATGCTTTTAACGCTGCTGCTAATTTTTACCTAGCACCATTACGTTGGAAAAAGAAAAAATGGGTATATCCTTGTTAAAGACATCATAAAAAATAAAAAATTGTTTTAAATAATGAAAGACCAAACCAGTTTCCTCCAGCAAATCCATAGCGAAGAATACACAGGGGTAGCCTATAAAAATGTGGAGTTGAAACGGCAAATATTGTCCTTTTTTGCTAACGAAGGCAACACGACCTTATCCGATCTAAGTAAAGAATTGAACATCAGCATACCGAAAACCAACGAACTGGTGGTTGAATTGATCCGAGATGGTCTGGTTAAAGATTATGGAAAAAGCGAATCCAATGCGGGCAGAAGGCCTAATCTATATGGGCTTCAACCAAATTCCGCTTTTTTTATTGGTGTTGAAGTGAAAAATCTCCATTTAACTATCGGATTAATGGATTTCCGAAAGAACCTCATTAAGGTGGAAGAAAATATTCCTTTTGTACTTCAAAATACACCGCAATCCTTATCCGATCTTTGCCAGGCCATCCAAGCATTTATTGTCAAAACTGCTGTTAAAAAAGATAAAATTCTAGGTGTAGGGGTGACATTGATGGGTCGTATCAATTACAAAAGTGGACATAATTACAATTACTTCAATTTTAACGAAAAGCCCTTGACCAAGCTGATTGAAGAAAAAGTTGCCATCCATACTTTTTTGGAAAACGACAGTCGAGCAATGGCCTATGCTGAATTTGATACCGATATTGTAAAGGGCGAAAAAAATGTACTTTTCCTTAATATTGACCGGGGTATTGGAACAGGCATTATGATTAATGGCCAACTTTATTACGGAAAATCTGGTTTTGCAGGAGAGTTTGGCCATATTCCCTTATTCGACAATGAAATTCTTTGTTATTGTGGAAAAAAGGGATGTCTCGAGACCGAAGTTTCAGGTAATGCACTCAGGAACCAATTCATTTCGCGACTGCAAAAGGGTGAAAGCAGTATACTTACCCAGCGTTTCTCCAATTTACAGGAAATTCAACTGGAAGATATCATTCATGCGGCACTGCATGATGATACCTTAGCCATTGAGCTCATCGCCCATGTGGGCGAAAAATTAGGAAGAGGCATCGCGTTGTTAATCAATCTCTTTAACCCCGAACTCGTTATCTTGGGCGGCCTATTGTCGACTACGGGCGATTATTTATTTCTACCGGTAAAAAGTGCGGTCAATAAATTCTCGCTCAGTTTGGTCAATAGCGATACGCAACTAAAATTGTCTAAACTGGGAGATAAAGCGGGTGTCTACGGTGCTTGTTTATTAGTGAGAAATAGATTACTTGGCCTTTTAAAGTAAAATCTTTGTTTTAACTCCTATATCTACCTTAAAACAGCAGTTTTATACGCTATCCACACTTTAAGTAATCATCCGGAACAATATAAAAAACATGCCTTTTTGCGTTTTTTTATTTGAAACACAACAAAAAACGCATAAAAAAGTTTGCATTTTCAAGATTCATGTTTATATTAGTGCATATTTTAGCGTTTTACAATTATTATACAATAAAAAAACGCAACATGTAAGCCATTTTATGTAAACAATCTTTAATAAAACAAACTAAATCGCTATGAGAAAATCTTTACTATTTTCTGTTGCTTTCGGGTTGATTGCCTCAACAGGATTTGTCGCAGAAGCGGGATTTCGGACAGCAGGTGCAGTTCTTTTGTTTCCGGACAACATCGTCCAGAACGTCATTAAGGGCACAGTCACAAGCGCTAATGGAGCAATTAGTCGGGCTACCGTAAGTATCGTGGGCAGAACGACTGCTGTTTTTACGGACGACAATGGAAACTTTTCAATCAATGCTCCAATAGGCGCAACCTTGCGTTTTAGCTATCTGGGGTATCAGTCCAAAGACATCGTGGTATCAGGCGATGTCATTCACGTGGTGCTGCAAATAGCGGATAACCCGCTAGAAGAAGTCGTAGTTGTAGGGTACGGTCAGCAGAAGAAAACTCATCTAACTGGTGCGGTTTCTTCCGTAGACGTAGACAAAGTGATGGGCGGACGTCCAATTTCCGATGCCGGCCGTGGATTGCAGGGGGTTGTTCCCGGGCTTTCGGTGGTTGTTCCCAGCGGCGAAGTAGGTTCCGACCCGATCATGAAAATCCGTGGGCAAGTGGGATCTGTATTAGGAGGAAGCAGCCCCTTGATCTTGGTTGATAACGTAGAAGTGCCCAGCATTCAAATGATCAACCCCAGCGATATCGAAAGCATATCAGTGCTCAAAGATGCCGCTTCGGCCTCTATTTATGGTGCCAAAGCAGCTTTTGGGGTGGTCCTGATTACTACGAAGAAAGGCGCAAAAACCGACATGAACCAGGTGACGTATTCCAATAATCTTTCATGGCAGAAGCCTTTTAAAGATATCGAGATGGCTGGAATCGAAGGATTGGAATATACGGTCGATGCCCACGAGAATATGAAAGCTGGCGGCGCAGCCGGCGGTTTCTGGCGTGTAGACAGAAACAGTCTCGAAAAAATCCGCGAGTGGCAGACGAAATACGGCGATGTTGTGGGTAATAACGACCCCGTGGTTTATGGTCGCGACTGGTGGTGGGACGGCACTCAAAAATTCGGTTACCGTATTTATGATCCGGTAGCGGCGATGGTAAGAGACAACCCTTTTTCCCATCTGCACAATTTGGGATTAAATGGTAAAACCGGCAATACCACCTACAATATCAATTTGGGGTATCTGGGGCAACAGGGAATGATGAAACCAGCCGTTCACGATGATTTCACCCGTTATAACGGAACGTTGAATGTATCAACCAAAGTAAATGATGTACTGACTTTGCGTGGCGGGCTGATTTATTCTGAAGGAACAAAACGTTACCCGAATTCGAATAATTCGGCGGGGTTCGGTGCCGACCCCTGGTTGTATCTCTATCGCTGGAGTCTCTTGTTCCCTACCGGGGTACAGCAAGATGGCCATGATATCATTGATCCGGTATGGACTGCAAAGAACTCTAAAGACGCCATTCTCAATAAAAAATACTTAAATCTTAACTTTGGGACAACCCTCAATCTGACCAAGAACTGGGACGTACAAGCCGACTATTCGTATAGTACCCAAAACTATGATTTCGAATCTGCTACCGTACCCCTTCAGGCCAGAACGCACTGGTATGGTGTGAACCCAATGAAAGATGCCGAAGGCAACACCATATATGTAGATGAATCAGGCAATCCGGTGGCGGATCCGGCCGACGGCATGATCGCTTATGAATTCCCGATGACAGATTATGTATTGCCTTCTGCCAGTTATTTTTACCAAAGTTCTGATTTCAGCAGAAAACATACGTTGAATGCTTATTCAACCTATCACCTGGATGTTACGGAAGACCATCAATTCAAGTTTATGCTGGGAACAAATCTAACTGCATACAATTTTAAATCACACTGGTCCAATATAACCGGTGTCTTCAATAGCGACGATCCGAATTTCGCTTTTACCAACGGTGAGCAAACCACCGGCGGATATAGAAGTTGGGACTCACAGGTTGGGTTTTTTGGCCGGATAAACTATGCTTTCCGTGATAAATACCTATTGGAAGCCAATCTGCGTCGTGATGCATCGTCCTTGTTTCCGGATTATATGCGCTGGAGCTGGTACCCCTCCTTTTCTGGTGGTTGGGTGCTGTCTCAAGAAGAATTCATGCAAGCACTTAATCCGGTGTTAAGTTTTGTTAAGTTCCGGGCTTCCTGGGGTTCTATTGGTGACCAATCTATCGACAATGGACTTTATTTGCCGTTGATGTTTACTGGCCAATCAAACTGGCTGAATACAGCCGGTAAGGTAACGACCATTGGTACGCCGAGACTGGTGGGTAACGGACTTACCTGGCAGCGTATTGAGCACCTGAATATCGGAACGGATTTACGCTTTTTCAATAATAAGCTGGGGGTAACAGCAGAATGGTTCCAGCGTTATACGAAGGATATGATCATAGGCGGAGAAGTTCCGCCTGCAACATTGGGTAGTGGTGCACCGAACGGAAACTACGGTGATTTGCGTACACGCGGTTGGGAGTTGGAATTAGATTTCAACCATCGCTTTGCAAATGGTATCGGACTGAATGTCATGGCTAATATCTCGGATGCCACCACGATTACTACCAAAGGAGCAGATTGGAATACCCCTTGGGAAAACCGATCGTTGGGAACCACATTTTCTACCGGTAGACGGTATGGTGATGTATATGGTTTTGTAACGGACCGCTTGTTTCAAGCGGAAGATTTTGTTTATGATGCAAACGGAGACTTTGTGCAGACCAATATTGTGTATAATGGCACGAGTAAGCTGACCAATGTATTAGCCGGGGATAACCCGGTGTATCAAACCTACTTTGAGGATGGCAACCAAACGATGCTGATCAGTCCTGGCGATATCAAATTCGTAGATGTGAACGGCGATGGCTATATCGATGCCGGAAAGAGTACGAATGGTGACCCCGGCGACAGAGTTGTCATCGGTAACATTACACCACGCTACCAGTATGGATTCCGCGTCGGTGCGGATTGGAAAGGGTTCGATTTAGCGGTGTTTATGCAAGGTGTAGGGCAACGTAAAATATGGGGTTCCGGCCAGTTAGCCATTCCAGGCTACTATGCCAAAGAGGGTGCCATGCCGAAAGCTATTGCCGAAGATTACTGGCGACCAGACCGTACTGATGCGTTCTATCCGAGGGCTTGGAACCTGAACGGGGCAAACGAAGGGTATGTGATGCGGGTACAATCTCGCTATCTACTGAATATGGCATATTTCCGCATCAAAAATATCACGCTGGGTTATACCATACCGCAATCCATCTTACAGAAAGCAAAACTGTCTAATGCGCGTTTGTTCATCTCGTTGGAAAACATGTTTACATTCGACAAACTCAACGGATTGCCGATTGATCCGGAAGCAATTTCTGGCGTTTCTATGCTGAAAGACGATGGTTTAAACACGTATAACCTGGGCCGGACGGGCACATCGAACCCAACGTTCAAGTCGGCATCTTTCGGTATTCAAATTGGTATTTAATGATTTAAAAAGACAAAGACATGAAAACAAAGTATATAGCTGTATGCGTCACAACCCTGATGTTGTTATTTTCCGGGTGCAATAAGTTTCTTGACCGACCGCCGCTGACCGCATTGGATGATAACACCAACGCATGGACAAGCGAAGACAAGGTGCGCATGTATGCCAATAAATATTATGCGGATTTTTTTAATGGTTATGGTATCGCCTTCAATTATGGCACAGCTCCGATGGCCACATCCACCAACACCGATGATGTGGTGAGTCTGGGTAATCAGTCCAATTTCACAAGGGCGGTACCCAATTCGGGGATATGGAGTTACACCAATATTCGATCGTTGAACATTATGCTGGATCGAATCGAAACCCGTATGGGCGATATCCTCACCGAAGAAGCGAAAGCACACTGGTTAGCGGTCGGAAAGTTCTTTCGGGCGTATCGCTACTGCGAGCTGGTGCAAAGCTATGGTGATGTGCCCTATTATGAAACAGAGGTATCAGACACCGATTTGGACGAGTTATACAAGCCTCGGACACCACGTAACGAAGTGATGGACCATGTTTATGGCGACTGGCAGTACGTGCTAGAGAACATCCGTACAAATGATGGTGATGACAAGAACCTGAACAGGTATATTGCGGCTGGCTTTATCTCCCGATTAGCGCTGGAAGAAGCGTCTTGGCAGAAATACTACTACAACAATCCGACACAGGCAAAAAAATTCTACGAATTAGCGATAGAAGCAGCTCAAATCGACATCAGCAGTGGTAAATATGATATCGTGACCGATTATAAATCTTTATTTACATCCAAAGATTTAAACGGCAATAAAGATATGGTACTCTACAGAAGTTACGATGCGGCATTGGGGATAACACATGCCATTGCTTCTATGTGCAACCTGGACGCATCGACCAACGATGGTCCTACTACGGATTTACTAAAAGCCTATTTATGTACCGATGGTCAGACATGGAGAAATTCAACTGTAACGAAAGCTTCCGAATTTGATGTGACGAGTATGATCCAGACGCGTGACCCCCGCTTTGAAGCAACATTTTACAGCAAACCCAATCTACTGAATAAGTCGGCATTGTTTTACGTAACTAAGTACTTTTCACGCGAGGCGGAGGAATCTAAAGATACAGGTAAAGGGATTCCTACAGAATTTACATCGAGCAAGAACGAAACGGATGCACCGATACTGCGCTATTCGGAAGTGTTACTGAACTGGATTGAAGCAAAAGCCGAATTGACCGACATGGGTGGAGCAGCGGTGACGCAAGATGATATAGACAAATCAATCAATAAAATCCGTAATCGCCCGTTAGGTGCCGGAGCAGCAAACCGGGGCGTGCATAAACTGCCGGCCTTATCGCTCGGTGCACTACCAAACGATCCGGACAGAGATATCGATGTATCGCCCTTGTTATGGGAAATCCGTAGGGAACGGCGGCTCGAATTTGTTTTTGAGACGAACCGTTTGGATGACCTCCGTCGCTGGTCGAAACTGGAATATATGGACAACGATCAAAACACCGATTTGCTTTCGGGAGGTTGGGTCAACTTCCCTACCGAGCTGGCGGGTGAGCTAGTGGCGAAGAATATAGGCGTCTTGTCGGTCGTAGATAAAGATGGTAAAGAAACGGTTTACGATGGCGCTAATAACGCGGAGATGGTTGGTTTCTACAAACACCAAAGCAATAAACCACGTCTGCCATTTTTGAACCAGTCAAATATCAATCCATATCTTTCTCCCGTCGGACGGGTACAGATAGACGAATATGCGCTGAAAGGCTATGTATTGAAACAGACAGCAGGCTGGCCACAGAATTAAAGAGTTTTTGAGTTTGATTCACTAAAAAGAACTTATTATGAAAAGAATATATATACTGTCTAAAATCTTGATATTGGCGATGTTTTTATTCCTATTATCGATGACGGCCTGTAAAGACGACTTACCGGGAGCCATTGAATCTTCAGCCAATTTCACGGTTTTAAAGTCCGTCAAAATCCTAAATACCGGAAAAAACGGTGATGTGGTTTTAGAAGGTACTATTAATGAAGAAACAAAAAAGGTTTCTTTTCCAAGAATCGACACCTTGACAGATTTTGATAACTTACAATTTGAAGCGGAAGTGTCTGATGGAGCCCATTTGGAAAAAGAGACCTTTCAAGTTGAATTTGAAGAAGGGAAGTCGGAAAAAACCATTGTGCTGAAGGTACTGCATGAACCTCGTTATAGGGAATATTTAGCTACGTTGCGATTGAAGGTACCGGTATACGGGGCCGATTTTTCTAAGCCTACCGTGTATGACTATTCCACAAATGATAAGGGGAATCCGGCTTATGAAGCATTTACCGGAGGAGCAACGCGGGGTACCGGATTTGATGGAAAGCATGTGCTGATTATTAGCAGAGGGACTACAGGCATACATCTGTTGGATATTAACGACCTTAAAAATAATACGATTAACCGCATACCGGTGAATACCTCCGGTATGGATGTGGGCACATACCTATGGAATATGGGGGCGCAGGTCAACGGTCATACCTATGTGGTTAATCTCTCGACGGGCCCAACCCAAGCTGTCAGATTATACCACTGGACCAATCCATCTCAAGCACCAGACGTGATAGCCAGCGTACTGCCGGCTGATGTGCCCGGTGCGGGAGCCCGTCATGGAGATAATTTTTCTATTAACTTGGACGATGAGGGAAATGGATTTGCTTATTGGATAAGCACGGGCGCACCGGTTCTTCGTTTAAAAATTGAGAACTATACACAGGTGGTGGAACAGCGTGCGTTTAGCACAGCGGTAGCATACGGGCAATGGTCATCTTTTATACAAGTACCTCAAAGTGAATCCTATCTGGTAACAGGACATGAACGACCAATCGCTGTGGTCGATGCATTGGGATCCGTTTCCTATACCATGCCAACAACGGCTTTACCTATTAACGCATCTGATGCCAGAGTCATCTACTTTAACGGTGAACGCTATTTGTTGGTGGTTACCGTGCCCCGTGGACCTGGGCAAACCGGCATTTTACAGGTATATAATATCAGCGCGGGTGGAGATATCGTTGCAGCATTAACCGGATTTTCACAACGTACAGATAAAACACCTGTATTTGAATACATGCTCAATGGTACTCCAAATGCATCACCTGCTTCGCAAACAGGTTTCTACATTGTGAAAGATGAAGATGGAAACGATCAGCAATTAATGCTGTATGGAGCAGTCACTGACGGTGGTTTTGCGCTCATAGAGTTTCCTGTTAATGTAGCAGAAGACTAGTGCTATTGACCTAGGTAACGGGTTTCGTTACCTAGGTTCATTATTATAGACCTAAAAATATAAATAAAAATGGTAAAACGTTTAACCAAGTTCATGTTGGGGTTGTCCTTCATATTCGCTATATACAGCTGTTCCAAAGACCAACCGGGAGATATGCCCGAGCCCGAACCACCGGAGCCAAACCCAGCTGGGTTAGTTTATCCAAGTAAGGAAATGCGGGCCATTTGGCTCACTACCGCCTGGGGGTTGGATTGGCCAATGGGCGATTATATAGCGGCCGGACAACGGCAAAAGTACATCGCCTATTTGGATAAATTTAAGGAAATGAATGTTAATACCATATTCTTTCAGGTAAGGGCGATGGGAGATGCTTATTATACTTCGGAATATGAACCTTGGTCAGTTTCTATAACCGGTACAAGAGGAAAAGATCCCGGTTACGATGTCCTAAAATTTCTAATCGACGAAGCGCATGCGCGCGGTATTGAATTCCATGCCTGGATGAACCCCTATCGGATTGCTACAAGAGCGAATAACGGTACTGCTTACCCGCCTTTACATAGCTCCATCGACCCGAGTTGGGTGGTGAGTCATGAAAAGATCCAAATTTACAATCCCGCTAGAGCGGAAGTAAGAAAACGCATAACAGATATTGTAAAAGAGTTGATCAGCAAGTATGATGTAGATGGTGTGCACTTGGATGATTATTTTTACCCAGATCCATCTTCTGCGGGTGTCCTGATTCCCGACCAAGCGGATTACGAAACTTACGGAGCAGGCTACCCCACTATTCAAGCATGGCGGCGTGCCAATGTAGACAAGGCAATAGAAGGTATTCATAATGTCATTGTGGCTACAAAACCCGAGGTTGTTTTCTCCATTTCTCCAGCAGCGAATAAGGACTATAATTTTAACACTTTATATGCAGATATTGCGAAATGGTGCCAACAGGGATGGTTGGATTTGTTAATACCCCAACTCTATCAGGAGATAGGAAATAGCTATAATGATTTCCAAACGAACTTAGGAATATGGTCGCAATTCGCTTATGATGTTCCTATCATGATTGGTCATGGTTTCTATAAATTTGGTGACCCTGCACAACCCGCAGCTTTCCAGTCGACAGCCGAATTGGAAAAACAGATCAACATGGCCAAAAAGAACAGAAAAGTGGTGGGAAGCGCCATGTACAGTGCGAAATATGTGTTAGATAATAAAATTGGTATTACCGACAAATTAACTTCGCTGTACAAAAAACCCGGTGTGATGCCGTTTCTTGGCCGATCGAACGAAGCAGCTCCTGCTCCGGCTACTGAGGTACGTATAGAAGGCAATCAGCTAAAATGGAATACATCGGGGAATGTGACGTCCGTTGTCTATTATTTTCCGATAGCGACTGCAGGTGCCGATAGAAAAGGAGAAGTACTGACCATGACAGCAGAACACACATTGTCAATCGATCAGCAGGGTGGTTATTCGGTTACTACTTTAAATATCAATCATCAGGAATCGAAACCTTCCGATTTGATAGAAAAGTAAAATAAAAAAACCCGGCATTTGGGATACCGGGTAAAAACATATGTTTTTATCAACCTAAACCTATTGATATTACTAACGACGTCAAATATCAATTATTATCTGGATGAATATTTTTTTTATTTCATCGGATGCTAGGACATGCCGACTTCCGATGGCTTCCTTCGCAGACCGAAGCCATCGCGTACTTCAATCACAACGCTTGTAATATTTTTTGCTCTTCGCTGCCTAAATTACCTAAAGTATATTGTTGAATATGATTAATAGCCATTTCATCCAATACCTCTACTAGATCGCCATAACTGGATGCGTTGCTTGGCCGGATAATAACCATCAACCCTTTTTTCGCGTCTCCCCCTTGTTTTCTTACTTTGGCCATCTTATCCCGTAGCACCGCCCGTATACCATTTCGTCCATAAGAAGTAACCGTGGGCCCTTCTATCGGTTTATTTAACAAGCCCCAATACCATACGATTTTACCTTGATCGCCGAGTAAAACCGTCATCGTCCGATTATCTGCATAAGGCATGATCGCGGATGTATCTGTCGTATCAGGCATAGCCAATGCCATTGCTTGCTGCTTATTCAATTGGGTAGTCAGCATAAAAAACGTAATCAGTAAAAAAGCTAAATCTACCATGGGGGTAAGATCAACCCTGGGTTGTAATCTTCCGGTAACTATTTCTGCCATCTTGTTATTGGTTTCTTACTGATTAGATGCAGAAAACAAGCCATTTTCACAAAGTACCTAACAGGAATTTAAGTGAATGGAAAGATGCTTACTCTTTAAAGAATTTCACGTGATTAATCATTTCTAATTTCTTAATCTCTTCGGTAGTCAGATTTTCTGTGTTTTCCAATTTCCGGGCAATCAATTCACCACAAAAAATCTCTCCA
>Ga0182744_1001583_pt1 | contig 19713 bp, 8 predicted proteins | sample eDN3rd30CKraftMG_FD_128525 | JGI IMG/M metagenome (GOLD analysis project Ga0182744, IMG submission 128525) | Enriched Miracle-Growth compost microbial communities from Emeryville, California, USA - eDNA 3rd pass 30_C Kraft MG (version 2) (version 2) ...
ATTAGAAATGATGCAATTAGATATTTCCATATGGCTATTGCTGTCTATATAAATCCCTGCACCATATCCTGATTGAGGAGTGACTGAGGAACTACCGGAGGTCGTGTTACCATCAATAATACAATGATTGATCATAAGATTATCTGAAACATTCTTTAAGTACATACCTCTGCAATGTGGACCATTGCTCTGGTTTGGCTTTATGGTAAAGCCATCTAATACGGTTGCCTGGCTAATATTAGTAGCAACAACAGTAGCGTTGTTATTATTAGGGAGCGTATAATCACCTTGAAGTTGGGTTATATTGCCTGGTAGTCGGTCACTTATTTTTGATTCTGTACCTGCAAATCCTCCGTAAAGCGCAACCCCATCCTTAAGGATTATCGAATAATCCGAATTACTATTTCCATAAAATTTACCTGCTGCTACCCAAATCTGGTCTCCAGGCACAGCGATTTCAATGGCACTTTGAATATTATTCAATGCATTTTCCCATGAATCACCCGTTTTGGTTCCCGAGCCACCTGATTTTACATAATAAATAGTTTGCGCTCCAATTGTCAAGCTGTAGCATAAACTCAAAGCAAAAAGTAAAATTGATTTCATTGTGTTTATTTTATTTGATATATAATTAAAATATGATGTTTATTAAATGAAAGATGGCTAATTCGCAGTGTATTTCTAAAATCATAAGCAGTTAGATTTGCCAGGTATTTCCCAGGTATATTGCGGCTTACTTCACTCACATCACCCTAACTATTCAAAATTAAATATCTGGCAACCAAATCAATTAAAAAGGGGGCGGACAAAAACCGGACAAATATATAGCATATTGATTATCAAATTATTATGAAACTTCTCCATGTAACCTATTAAAGGTGAGCAAAAGGTAGAATCCAACAGTAGCTATTAAGGTTAAGTGCAGAGAAATAACTATTCCTCCGGGTTTATATTTGAGCTTTTAAAGCAAGGAGGTAAAAACGTATAACATGGCAAGATTAATCAATCAAGCTTAAACCGTCGTCTCGAATCTGAAAAACTTCACGAATTGGAAGTTTCAATATAGTTTTGATAACCGATTATTATAAGCAGTGGTGTTTGGATCTGATGGTCTTTAAAAATGGGCAATCATCAAAAATCCGCTCCTATCATCAATGGCGCTGTTTACCATGGGTTATGTATTACGTTCCAAAAAGACTTAATAGAACATGATTTGGCTACCAAACTCAAATTTCAAGTTAATTATGCCACACTTAACCAGTATGAAATAGGGATATATGATTTATCGGCCAATCTTTTTAAATCATATAAAGCAACATAACTACATTTCTTTATACCATATGAAATGACAGCATATTGTATATTCTCAAAAATATAAATACTGCCGATTTCCAATTCTCCACCGAATTCCTTAATTTTTCCCGCCGGCTCATTAGAACATAATACACTGTTTAAAAAATCTAATCTTCGCCTTTTTTCCTCCGCAGGAGGATCATTATAAAATAGGCCTGTGTACCTGTTAGTAATATCAAAATATCCCCAAAAGTTCACAAGGCATTTTCGATGGCCTTCTGTAGCTAAAATCGGCAAAATATCATATTTGTCCCTGAGTTGTTTATAAAATTTAGTATCTATCTGGAAAGGGATACGCTCAATGGTATCGGCAATTTTTCGGATTTTAGAAAGTGTGAAAGCCGGGTCAAAATTCTGGAATAACTCTGGATAAGAACTCGCCGCCAACTTTGCAATTTTTAAAACATCCCGCCGCAGGCTGTCTGGAATTGTTCTTACATAAATATATTGAAAATTCGGTTTAATGAATAAGTAGGGCGATTTTACAAACCGGCAAAACCAGTTATCTCGGTTGTGGAGCATCCCAACCAGCTGTCCGTTCATAAAGTCATTTACAAAACGGTTGTAAATATTGATAGCAGCATTTATGGGTTCGGTATAAGTAATTTTTTTATTGCAAATGCTCTTCTTTGACCATTTATTCAACAGTTTTTTTACAAATTGCGTGTCATTGTGAAAATAAGCTCTTTCCAGGGCAAGAGAATCTTTGACACGATCATGTCTATTTTGAGCACACAAAATAACGCTGAGCACTAAAAAGGAAATAAAAAAAATGACTTTTATTGTTTTAAAAAACATGGCGATGTCTTTGGTCATTTAAAGTTATTTCAAATTTGGCAAACGAAGGCAATTTATCCTTTGTATCTTAACTCAAAGCGCCAAAAAAACATTTATTGAAAGGGTCCAAAAAAAATATTACATCCGCTCTACTCAGATTTCCAACAAATAAAGGCTGGGACGGTAATAAGGGATATCTTAGATACTAATAACTAAAACAAGCTTATCAACCATTTGTAATGGTCAATTATGGAGCAGCTGCAAGGCCAACCGAAATAAAAAAATCAAAGATCGAATTGCAATAAGTGAGAAAATTCCAAAAACAATCTTTCAATAAAAGATTTGTAAATCTATCGGGAAGCATCGTTATTCATTTCACATTGGCTCAATTGGAAGTCACAAATTATGACCTCAAATTACAGTAAGGCCTTCGTCATTGGAGGGCTGCATGTCAGAATCCCGCTTAAGTCCAAAAATTTTCCTAACCTAAAGCCTTAAAAAATGAACCGGAATCATCTAGAAGCAAAAACAACCAATTGTTTCCAGCATTCCGGTTCAATAGCATTTTTCGCTAAACATTTTCCGCATTATCCGCGGCTGATACTGCCCCCCACCTGAGTTACCATACTGGAAGTTGAAAAGGAACCTGCATTGGTACCACCAGAGTAGGTACCGCTTAAATACAGTCCGTTAAAATCGGTGCCGGAATCCACTGCACCGCCGGTATAAATTTTGTAATTTATCCCTGATTTTAGCTTGGAACTTGCATAAATAAGGGTATTATAATCCTGCGGCGTTTGGAAAGTCATCACTTCGTTACCTTCTGTATCCTCAATATGGATGATTTGACCATTTTTTCCACTCCCAAGCACAACAGAAGCGACAGTACTGGCCGAGGCAGAAGGTCCACTGGTGGCCCCGGCGATCCCAACGATCATTCCACCAGTGATTTTAAAGGTTCTGGCATCACAGTCAAAACTGGCTTCTGGTTGCCGGGCACCCACCGCCACAACCACGCCACCCGTCACAGTAAGTAACCCATTTGCGTCAATGGCATCATTATCTGTTGCATAAGCGTAAATATGCCCTCCATTAATATAGATATTATTCGCTGCGTTAATACCGTCATCCGAAGTTTTGCAAGTGATTTTGCCATCATTAATGGTTAAATCTCCCTTACTTTCAATACCTTCATCCTTTGCTGTTACAATAATACTTCCTCCATTAATCACCAAATAAGGGTTTACCTCCGGATCTTCATCCTCATTATCAGCGGTGATGCCTTTGCCTGTTGCATCGATATTCAGTATACCGTCATTGATAATGACATAGCCGGCATCCACCTGAATACCATCATCCGCACTGGTCAAATTTACAGTTCCGTTATCTATTATAAAAGCCTCATTGGCATGGATGGCATCTTTCACCATGGAAGTTACCGTCAGATTACCGGACCTGACCCTGATATAATCATCGCTCACTATTCCATGTTTATAATTACCCTTTACAGAAAGGCTACCTGTACCACCAAATACGATTTGTCCTTCACTGAAAAACGCCCCTTTAGCGTCCTCCCCATCTGTAACAGAAGTATAGGAAGCGGCATCTGCTAAAGTATTAGTGGTCTCCTTTTGCAACACCACAAAAGCTGTCTTTTTCGTTTGTATGTTTATCGCGGGTCCGTCCGTACTGGTTATTTCAGTGCCATTTAGATTTAGCTCAAATTTCTTATCACTATAAATCTTTAAGGAGCCATTATTAGTGGTTCCTGATATTTCATAAGCGACTCCGGCTACTGTTGCCTTAATGACGACATTATTCCCTTGTGTAGTAACCGTAACGCCATTTCCAGCCAAAGGGTTTATAATAGAAACCTCTGTGCCAAAGATAATTTTTACCGTACTACTAAGCGTAAAACTGGATTCAACGAGATCATCTGCATTATATCCGGTTTCCGAAGAGCCTTCTGGCGAGCCTGACGTATAAGTACTGTCAATTTTGGTCGTCGCTGAGGTGGATCCGTCACCGGTTGTTGTGCCCGAAGTTTGCTGTCCGTTATTTGAGTTAGTAAAAGCATCATCAGATTTTAAACAGGACATTAAAGCGCATGTAATTATAAAAAACAAAACTGGTTTTAAGCTAAAGAAGGTTGATCTCATTTTATTTATTTTTTTCTTGCGTACAGGAATCCATTGTCTCTATTCTTGTTCAATTTGCATGAAGCCAATGAATTTAAAAAGCAATAATTGGCAAACAAGGCCTTTCTAGTGACAAACAGGCGTATTTTTGGGCTTAAATATTCAATACTTGCTCAATTATGCCCTTCTCTGCAGAAAAAAAACGGCGCCACTCTACGCAAATCAGCGTAAAGAGCGCCTTTTAAAAAAATTATTTTCACAATAAGCAAAATCTGCCTTTAAACATAACTTATCAGAGGGGTACTGCTTTGACAGGAAAGTTCATTCATAAACTCTCCTTCGCATATCGATACCTTATAAGCCTGATTACACCTAATCAGTTCATAAAAACGAGTGCCCGAATTTATGAGTCTCCTGGATTATTTGGCTGCTGCCCAATCCTCTAAGGCATTGATTGCATCATATAACACCCCGGCGGATCCTCTGAAAGAACCAGAACCATCAGGCTTGCCATCTCTGGTATACCACTCATAAAACCCCTTGTTTTTGATCACCCGGTCAAGCATGGGGCTTAATTCCTGATACGCCTCCTGAATAAACCCGTTTCGGACAAGCTCCAGTATCATTCTACCCCCAAACCAGGTCCAGTCACCTCCATTTTGATATCCATATGGATACATACCCTTATTTTTAAAGAATCCCGCCGGATACGGCGGATATAACGTAAGACCAATGGAAGGAGCTCCGGCGGCTTTTACGCCTGCAACCATCTGCCGGTTAACAGCAGCGATCTCCTTCTTTGTCAAAAGTCCTGCCTGGATAGCAGTCGCCGTCCCTCCGTAATACAATATCTTGTTCTCATTAAAGTCTTCTGGGAACGGACTTCCATTAAGATAAACATGGGGCCTGAACTTTTGATTTTTAGCGTCCCATAAGACCCGTCTGACCTGTTTACGGATGTCTTTTTGAACGGTTCTCCAATGCCCTTTACCAGGAACCATTTCGAGATAATTATTTAAAGCGATCAAAAACATTGCATTATCATAAATATCGATGGCCATATGACTGTTACTGTCAATAACAACACCCCAGGGGGATTCTGGTTGTACATCGCCCCAGTCGGCGGTGGTGGCACCATACAAAAGGCCATACTTTTTACTGTAATGATGTTTCATAAGATAGGCAAGCGCCATCTCCATTCTTTCAGCTACGCTTTTACCGCTGATTTTTTCATTCAGGATCTGTTTGTCGTGGGTCACTTCGATATATTTATAGACGGCTTGAATCAAAGAAGACTCCTGATCGGTTTCAACCGTATTTTTATGCCCTGCCAGACCAGGCGCCAGCGGACTGTAAATATAATCATATCCTACACCTGCCTTACTTTTAGGTATATAGCCGTCAATAACATTACCATCCTGACCCTGCATTTTAAAAAACAGTAGTAATTTCTGCTTTACTGTATCCTGATTACCCACTTTACAGGAAAGTCTGATAAAGGTATTAAAATCCCGGATCCAGACTTCCCCATAACCGCTGCCTGCAGTAAATCCGCTGGCCACGAGCTTTTCGGCCATGGACCTTACATTGGCAAGCCTTGCATCCTTTTGTATTTTAGCACGCAGCGAACCATGGTCTGCTTTTACAATTGCACCAGGCGTTTGTGCGCATAAAGTCTTTTTTCCGGCCATCCCAAAAAGTAAAGGCATCCACGCTAATACAATAAAGTGTTTAAGGTATTTTGCCGGTCTCCTCCTAATATTGCTTCCCTTACTATTTAATAAAGGCTGATTTAAAAGCACCATATTTTTTTAATTTAAAGATCAATTATCAGATATTTTATCTTTGGGGCATACTATTGATGCCCCAATGTTTATTAGGTTCAGGTCCCATCTGAAGCTCCAGCTGACCACCAGACAACAGCACACTCGCTGGAAAATAAAAATCATGTAAAGGCTTACCGTTCAAACGGGCGCTTTGTACAAATCTATTGGTCCTGGAAGCGTTTTTGGCAATAATCTTAAATGTTTTTCCTCTTCCATACTGGCCTCCCAGGTCGATGGTCACCTCAGGATAAAGCGGGCTGCCAATCTCATAAATAGGAGAACTGCTGGCTCCGCCATCCATCTGGAAAAGGCCCAGTGCGGTCATCACAAACCAGGCGCTCATCTGTCCCTGATCCTCATCGCCCAGATAGGCATTAGCCAGGCCATAACCATAATAACGGTCTAAAATGGAACGGGACCATTTTTGGGTAAGCCAGGGTTTAGCTGCCCAGTTAAACAAAAAGGCAAATTGCATGGACTGTTCATTGCCCTGGATAACCGGATAATCCCAGTACTGATCTCCAGGTGCATTATAACGGAGCTTCTCGCTTTCCGTAAAGCCCCACTGAAGCCGCTCTAAAAACCGGTCTTTGCCGATCTTTTTGATTAGCCCAGGGATATTCTGAGGCACATAATAAGTCAACTGCCAGGCATTCCCTTCCACATATTCACTGTTGGCACCTGAACGGAACGGGTCAAAAGGTGTCATCCAGCCTCCATCCGCGTTCCTTACCCTGGCATAGCCAGTGGCTGAATCAATGGCATTTTCCCACCAATTGCCCCGGTCATTGAAAATATTAAAAATCTTCTCTTCCCCTAATGCTTTTGCAAATTGCCCCACCGTCCAGTCATCATAACTATACTCAAGTGTATTAGAGAACCGCCCTTTATCGCCCGGCACATAATGATGATTTAGATAAGGTAACAAGTCCCTGTTCCCTGCATAACCTGATACACCGACTTTTTGCGCTGGCGTCGTCTGCATTTTAACGGCTGCCTTTAGAGCTTTATGGGCGTCAAAATCCCGGATACCCATCTGATAGGCGGCTACGATCAGCGGGATTTCATGTTCAGCCACCATAACCGGTATATAATTCATGCCTGCAGGCCCTTTGGCCAGCCATCCATTGGCATCATACATGGCTAACTGGGATTTCACCCATTTAGAAGACCATTCAGGATAAGCAAGGTTCCAGAATTGGTTTAAATTCCAAAAGGTATTCCAGAAAGCATCGCATCCCAGAGCCCTGGCACTGGTATCGGAAAGCTGTTGTACTTTTTCACTGGCATCTACCCACTGGCCATTCACATCGCTCCAGGTATTTCTGCTGCAAAGCGCTCGGTACATGTTTGTATAAAACCGCATTTTTTCCCGGGCATCATCCGTGTGGATCTCTATTCTTTTAAGTAAATCATTCCAGACAGCGAGACTATGGTGGCGCACTTTTTCAAAACTCCAACCAAATGGATCAGTAATTTCTGTTTTTAGGTTTTGTGCCGCATTTGCGGTGCTAACAAGTGAAATACCGGTGCGCATCTGCACACTACGCTCAATGCGCGTGTCAAATTCAACAAAAGCACCGGCAGATTTAGGGCTTTTCAGGGTGATACTGTCACCCGTCAATACCTGATCACCGTTCCAGGTACAAAACTTTTGAATGGGATGGTCAAATTCAATTACAAAATGCACCGTATAATCCTGATCTGCATCCTTTGACCAGACCCTTGGCGCGAACTGATGACTATATCCTTCAATTCTATAATCACTTACCTTTTTAAAATGCACTTCCTTTAAATCATAATTATATTCAGCAGGTGTTTTCAGATCGATCATGATACGGCTCCCCTGCTGCTTGGGGTAAGTATAGCGCTGAAAACTACAGCGTGTGGTGGCCGTGAGTTCAGCGAGGATATTATGGTCGGTCAGGTGCACTTTATAATAATCCACTGCAGCTACTTCAGAGGCCTGATCATATTTGGATCTGTACCCTTTTTCGGGATGTCTTCTGGAACCAACCTGTAATTTCAAAGGCCCGCTGGTTGGGAAGGTACCCAGCCCGGATAAAGTCCATTCATGGATGTGGCTAAAAGTGCCAATGCTGTTATACATGGGATCATAGCCGCTGGACCAGCCAGCGTCCTGATTATCCGGGCTGAGCTTCACCATGCTAAACGGCATCCAGGGACCGGGAGCAATCATCCACCTGGAATGGGCAGTACCCATTTTTGTATCAATATATTCCGCGGGTGTTATCAGGTGCTGGGGACTACGTGTCACTTCGCCCTGTGACAATAATTTACCATCCGCATATATTTCATATCTGCTATTCTTCGTTGTTTTTACCGCCGGCATGGGCACCTCCAGGATGAACCTGCCTGTATCCAGCTTTTGGGTGAAGATTTTCGTTCCGTCGAGCTTTACACTTAATTCCGGTTGCCCTTTTAACCGCTGAACATCTACCAGTAAGGGCTGTGCCTGTTTGGCCGGCCCAAGATTGCCGGAAGTCAGTTTTTGGCCGCCTAAACGCACCTCGTACGCAGCAGCCTGCACATCCCTTAAAAACACACTACCCGGCTTAATCAGTGTGATCGGTTGTTCTGCTTCCAGGCGAACCTGGTCAAATACAACCCAGGAGCCTTCTGTGGAAGTGATTTGAATTTGGTTGCCCCCTGGCTTTAATAAACCTTTGGTGGCAACTGTAATCGTTCTTGCCAGATTGGCCTTTTGGGCAGCCCGATAATCCGAATGGTTGCCGCTAATAAAATTAATAAGCGTGTCTTTTTGTAAGCTATATTCGAAAGGATGTCCATTGATGGTAATCTTTAGTTTAGCCGGCTTTGCTCCCTGATAACCTACCAGGTCAATAACCAATTGGCTAGGATCGTTTTTTGGAAGATTCTGTAAGCCAAACAGGACATTTAAGACCGAATTACGAACACCCGCCGTTCCGCTTGTCCCGCCAAATCCGTCAACCGGCCCGGGTAATACATATGGCCAATCTTTTTGGGGTGTTGAAAAACCAATTAAATAGGACTTATCCTCCCAACCAAAATCCGCTTTCAAAAAATCGGCATACTTTCCAGGGAATAATGCCATGCCTTTTGCACTTCCGTCTTTCTCTCCTATTTGCCAAATGGTATGTAGTCCACTATTATCTCTGGATGTACCTTTAGTAACGGCCACCTGACCGCTGACGCCCATAGAAGTTGCCGCAAAAAGTAAATAGCTTGTGATCACATATTTACAATAAAAGGCGCCTCTCTGATAGTTTACACCTTGTGCGCTATTATTAAAATCATTCAGCTGTAACATTTTCCTTAATTTATTTAATTTTTGATTGTTTTAAATTCAACCGGTTGCAGATGTCTGGATAAGGACCATTTTAAACGACCATTATTACCGGTATGCATGCGCGCCCATTATCGCACCTTTTATTAAGGCATGCCCGTTACACCCCATTTTTTATTGGGACGAGGTCCCATGACAAATTGCAAAGAGCCACCCTGCAACAACTGATCTCTATATAGCCAACACTGTTTTAAGTCTTTGCCATTAAAGCGCACTGATTGTACATATACATTCTCTCTTGTATTGTTTTTAGTTTCTATGATCAGACGGTTGCCACCAGCAAGTTCAATCACCGCCTCATCAAAAGCTGGACTGCCCAATGTGATGACAGGCCTTTTATCAGTGAGCCCCTTCACATCAAATAATCCAAGCGAAGTCATGACCAGCCAGCTGCCCAGCTGCCCCTGATCCTCATCCTGCCCGTAACCATAGCCATGAATAGAATCTGTGCCATAAAAAGTATCGATAATCGCTCTTGTCCAATACTGCGTTCGCCAAGGCTTGCCGGAATAATTAAAGAGCCAGCTCATCTGCATATCAGGCTGATTCCCCTGGTTATAGGCCGCTTTTACACCAGAGAAAGCACCAATGGTTGCCCCTCCTCCAAATCCCTTTGTTTTGGCTTTTGTGAAAATATTCTGGAGCCGGTTATTAAAACGGTCTTTACCTACCGCCGCAATCAAACCTTTCGGATCCCAGGGTACAAAAAATGAATATTGCATCCCATTGCCTTCCTGAAATCCCCGCCAAGGCTCATAGGGGTCATAATGATCAATAAAATGACCGAGGCTATCTTTAGGACGGATGAGTCTTAGCGTACTGTCAAATAGGTAATGCCAGCCATCAGCATATTGCTTTAACATTTTTGCATTGGCATTTTTCCCCAAGGAAGCCGCCAACTGGCTGGCAGCATAGGCACCAAAACAGTATTCCAGCGTATGTGAAGCTGAGAAATCAGATCCTTTCCCTGTAGAACCTTGTTGCTGAATGTAGGGCACATACCCTGATTTGACAAAAGCTGCCAAATCTCCTTTGCCGGCTCCCGCCGGCCTGGGTCCGCTTTGATCTTTAACGCCTAATACGTTTTTATAAACTGCCTGGTAAATATCTTCCAGTGCGGCTGGATCCATATTTTTAAACAGGCCTGTGTGGTAAGCGGAGGCCACTACCAAACCGACAAAGTTTGTTCCGACTCCTGAAGCATACTGGCTATTGACCAGTCCGTCAGAAAACCAGCCCCTGTTTTTATACATCTCCAACTGCGTATAGACAAAATCTTTCAGGTAATGAGGATAGACCAGTGACCAGAGCTGGGTCAGGTTCCAGTAGGCCCCCCAGATGGCATCTGAATTCAGCATCTGAAAAGGCTGACGCTCCGGCCGGCCCGTATCCTTCATAGGATACCTACCGGCAATATGTCCGGTGACAGCAGCCCGGTTTAACTGCGGACCATTATCGTTTCCTTGAAATGCCAAGGGATAATCCCCGTTTACATCAGAGGACACACCTCTGCCTAGCAAGGCATGGTAAAGGCCGGTATAAAACTTTTCCTTGAGCGCCCTGGAGTCACTCCTGACTTTTATTTTGCCCAGTGCTGCTTTCCATGTTTGAGCGGCCTTAAGCCTGGCTTGGTCAAAATTTAATCCGGAAGCCTCGACCAGTAAATTATTTTTAGCATTGGCAATACTTGTGTAGGAAAGGCCCACTTTGACTTCGACAGGGCCCTTTTCATGCTGATTGTCAGGAAAGTCAAAAAATAAACCGCAGCCTTTACCTGAAGCGGTTGTCTGAAAGTCCTTGGAGACCGGGCCCCGCCCCTTATCAGAAAAGCCTCCCACGCTTATAGGCGACTGACCGAGCTCACCATAGACATACATCTGTACGGCACCGCCCGGATCAAAGATCTCCACATATTTAGGAGAAGTCCGGACATACCCTTCAAAATGCGTGCTATCTGTCATATGCACTGTTGCCGCCTGCACCTCGCCACTCTCGCCCCATTTTTGTCCCATAAGTAAAAGGATGCGATTCCCTTTACCACGGGCATGCTGGTTTAATAAAACAGCATGCCTCGGAAAACTGAATCTTAAAAACCCTACACGTTTTGTAGCCGTTAACTCTGCTTTGATGGCGTAATCGTCCAATAACACTTTATAATAACCGGGCCGGACAGTTTCGGTGCTGTGTCTAAAACGCGACCTGAATCCACGTTTAACCAAGTCTGAGCTATCGCCCATCCGGGTATAGAGCGGTCCATTTGTCGCAGTGAACATAACACCTCCCAGCTGCCACTCATGAAAAAGGACAAACCCTTCGATTGTTTTATCTCTTGGATCATATCCCACAGCCTCCCATCCAGAAGCGTTGCCATAATGACCATTGGTGGACGGAGCCAGTTTAGCCATCCCCTGGGGCACCGCCCCAGGGGTAAAGAAAAACCACCGGCTCTGGGCTGTGCCTATTTCAGGGCGCACAAAGGATAAAATATCGGGCGGCTGTGCCATAGACCGCAAAGAGCCTATACAACAAATAATGCATATCATGAGGCCAATTCTGCTATGAAGAATCCGGCTCATTCTGAGCCTGTGCCTGATCAATAATAAATACAGGTTTTGCAAATATTGATGAGAAGGATGCTGTCCGGTTAAATGCATTTTTAAAATTAATTTTTTTATGCCTCAAAAGATTCTAAAAGTTTAGCCACTTGCTTAATATCCCGGATTTTGCGGCTTTAAGGCCGGATTTCGTTGCATCTCCGTAGAAGGGAGCGGCATCAGCAGGTCTTTATTTTGAAATTTTTGTCCCCTGCCGTTATCATGGCCTACCAACGGGGAGAAAGTAACCGTGTGTCCTGCACTTACATCCGGATATAACCGGGTCCTTATCAGATCAAACCAAAAGTGCCCTTCCATGGCAAGCTCCCTGAACCGCTCAGCCAAAATCAGATCCCTTCTGTCTTTTTGACTGACAGGTATGGAGGGTTTATGCACATAGGCCCTACTCAGGATCGGATCCAGATAGGCTGTCGGATCTTTACCCAAAGCATTCGCTGCTTCTGCAGCAATTAAATAGACATCCGCCATTCTGTAAACATCTATATATTTACTGGAAGCCGCCGTTTCGAAAATAGCCGTACTGTCATACCATCTGAAGGGCAAGGTCGGTATTTTTATAGTGGTCAGGCTGCCCGATTTACTTATATAGCTAAAAGAGTTATGATAGAACTGACGATTATGCCGCCTGATATCGTTGGTGCTGTCATATAATGATAATAAAGTATTAGAGGGCGTCCATGGTGTAGTCATCAGCGTATATTGCACTTTCAGGTCTGAATTGGGAATCGGCACCGGAAATGAATTGGGCAGAGTATACTCCGGAAACCCGGAACTCTGAATATTACCGTTATATTCTATAAAATAAAGATACGCACTTCCCTGGTCATAACTGGTTAGTCTGAGTTTATCGAAGGCTGTAGTATTGTCATCCGTGGCAAAAAGGGCATATCCACCTGTACTTTGAATCAGGGCTTGTGCAACCTCCAAGGCTTTAGTATAGCTTTCTGCGCCCTTTTGCAAAGGATAGCCCGCCATGGTCAGGTAGACTTCTGCCAAAACCACCTGGGCAGAACCTTTTGAAATACGGTTGCCATTACTGCCCATGGGCTTGTCAGCCAATCCTCCTTTATCAATCGCCCAATTAAGATCAGCCACAATGGCAGCATAGACCGAATCAACGGAAGCTCTAGGTGCATACAGGTTTTCAAGTGAGCTATAGGGTTCCAAAATTAAAGGCACACTGCCAAATATGCGGACCAGGTAATAATAATCAATGGCACGGAAAAACCTGGCGGTTGCAAGTAGCGGTGCTTTCTGACCCTCTGCAATGGTGGTACTGCCTGTGACTTTGTTTATAATTGTATTTGCACTGGCAATGGAACTATAAAAGCCGGACCAGATGGCCCCCAGATAATTACTGGCATTACCCACCGTTTGGGTCAGAGAGGCAAAATGCCGGATGCTCGGATCCTGGGCAACCGTGTTATTGGCTAATCCAGATAAATTATCCAAGGTGAAACTATTGGTACCGTCATAAAGCCCGTTGATATTATAAAAGCGACCGGGCCCTGTCCCTTTGCCATATAAATAATTAATCGCGCTCTCAGCCTGCGACACGGATTGAAAATAAGCATCTACAGGGGTAATACTCTTTGGAGATTCTTCCAAAAATTTATTGCAGCTACAAAGGGCGCCACTTAAAAGACAAAGGCCGATTAATATATTTGAATGTTTCATAGTATTTTAATCTAGGGGTGAATTAAAAGGTTGCACTTAAACCGAAGGTGAATGTTCTGGGTTTGGGATACTGGTAGAATTCTATATTCTGGCCAAAAGCGGGTGCACCGGGTGTGTTCCAGGAGATATTTTCCGGATCATATCCTTTGTAAGAAGAGGATTTGATTAGAAATACATTCTGACCGCTGAAGTAAAACCGAAGGGATTTTATTTTGGCAGAAGCTAACAGACGGGCAGGCAAATTATAACCCAGTACAATATTCCTTCCCCTGATAAAAGACCCGTTTGCCACCCAGTGGCTGTCAAAGGCAGCAGACTGACCGGCATCCGGGGCAAAGCGCCATTGCTGTATCGGCGTGTTTTGATTTTCAGGGGTCCAGGCATTGAGCACGGAAGTCAGCGAATTGCTATATCCGGTTCTGTCTTCAGAGGAAAATAAGAAGGCCTGCGCAATACTTGCTCCTTGAGAGAACTGAAGGTCAACCATCAGATCAAATCCTTTATAACTTATGTTGTTGACAAAACTGCCTGTCCAGTCAGGCGTCCCCTTACCCAGAATGCGTTTATCGGCGGACTCTTTTTCTTCACCTGCATGGTAAGGATAATTTGGATCCTTTGCCTTGCCCTCAGCCACCTCCTGTTCACTATAGGTACCCAGCCTTTCATATCCCCAAAAAGAGCCGGCTGGCTCCCCTACCCGTAAGATGGTAAAACCATCGGACACCGGACCCCAAAAGGGGCCTGGGAAGATATCCTCATTATTACTCCCAAGGGATACCACCTTATTTTTATTATAACTGGCAACAATACTTGTACGCCAGGCTAAATCACGATTCCTTATATTTTGTGTTGTCAGGGATAGCTCGACTCCCTGGTTGGACATAGATCCGATATTGCTCATTACTCCATCAAATCCTGTAGAGGTCGGAATGGGTTTATTTAATAGCAGATCAGAAGTCAGCTTGTAATAATAGTCGCCTTCGAAACTGATTCGGTTATCAAACATCCTGAGTTCCAGACCAATATCGGTTTGTTTGGTTTTTTCCCATTTAAGGTCCGGATTGGCTAAGCCATTGATATAGGAAGAGGCCTCCCTTGTTCCATTGATCAGTGTTGTGCCGCTGGATACGGTGGCAAGGGATTGATAAGCCCCGATTTCTGTATTACCGGTAATACCGTAACTGCCCCTGATTTTAAGAAAACTGATCCAGTCGGCCTTTTTGATAAAATCCTCATTGGAAAGTATATAACCCAGCCCTATGGAAGGAAAATAGCCGTACTTATTGGTTTTACCGAACCTGGAGGAACCATCTGCCCTTTCCGTCACGGTCACCAGGTATCTATCTTTCAGGTTATAACTTGCACGGGCAAAATATGAGTTGATGGCCCAACTGGAATAATTACTTGAAGGCGGATTGGGCTGTGAGCCCGCTCCGAGATTGTACTGTCTGTAAAAATCATCCGCAAAGTTCTGCGTAGATCCGCCCAGTGTCTGATCAATACGTTTTTGCCAGCTGGCACCGGCGACCACATTTAGATGATGGATGCCCATTTGTTTATCATAGGTCAGATAGTTTTCCTGCTGCCAATAACGGATCTGCTCATTGGTAATAGAAGCTACGCCTTTCTGGTTAGCTGATATATTCATCAGATCTGAAGGAGAATAATAATCATAACGGATATCCTGGTTATCGATACCAAACTGGGTTTTAAATTGTAAATCCGGCGTTATCTTAAAATTAAAAAAGGCATTACCAAACACCTGGCTCCTCGTATCCTGATTGGTCTGTGTTGTTAAGACCTTCACCGGGTTTTCAGCAGCATCTAAAAATGAATAGTCTGAGGAACTTTGGTTATTGGCCCAGGAGCCATCTGGGAACCTGACCGGAAAGATAGACGGCATTTCTATCATGGTACGTGTCGGGGTATTTCCCCCGGTGCCAGGTCCAACTATATCCTCTTTTGAATAGTTATAAAGGAGGTTCACACCAAAATCAACCCATTTACTGAGGGAAAGGTCATGTGCGAAACGAAGGTTATACCGCCGAAGATTGGAATGCAGCATTATTCCCTGGTTATTTGTGTAATTAAAAAACACACCAGTTGAAGAATGGTCTCCCCTGTGCTGAATGGACAGCTGATGATTGTTTGAGATGGCCGTGCGTGTCACTTCTCTTTGCCAGTCTGTATTATAGAGCGGATTGCCCTGGCTATCAAAAAGCAAGGGATCCGTCCGCTTAAGTGTTCTAGGAGCAGCACCCCATAGCGGGTTATTAGCCATCCCACCGCTTAATACCTCCAAAAACTGCTCAGAATTGAGGACGGGTAATTCCCTTGGCAGATGACCGGCGCTAATGGAAAAGTCATAAGAAACAACAGTTCCATTCGTAGTGGCTCCCCGCTTAGTCGTTACAAGGATAACCCCATTGGAACCCCGCGCACCATAAATAGCCGTAGCCGAAGCGTCTTTCAACACTTCCATACTTTTAATATCACCCGGATTCAGGTATTGGATGTTCGTCATGGCAACGCCATCCACCACATAAAGTGGATCCGTGGAGGAATTAATGGACCCCATTCCCCTGATAACAACGCTTGCTAATCCCCCAGGTGCGCCCGAGTTCAGAGATACACTGACACCGGGAACGCGGCCCTGAAGCCCTTCCAAGGCATTGGTGACCGGCTTGGAGAGCAACTCTTTGGAGCTGACAGAAACAACCGAGCCAGTCACGTCCGTTTTTTTCATGGCGCCATAACCGATGACGACAACAGAATCCATATTGCGACTGACGGATGTAAGAACCACTTCACGCGCAGACATAGCCGGCAATTGCCTTGGTGTATATCCGACAAAAGAAAATTCAAGTACCTGGTCCATGGTTGCCACCTGAAGCGCAAAATGGCCATTTGCATCCGTCAGTGTCCCGGTTTTTGTATTTTTCAGGACGACTGAAACGCCGCCCAGCGGCTGGCCCTCCTCATTTTTCACTACACCAGATATCAGCCTTTGCTGTCCAAATGCCGACTGTAATAGAATACTGCAGAGCAGGAATAGAAGCATTCTTTTTATAGGGAAATCCCTGTAGATAAAACATTTTGCGTTCATATGTGTTAATTGAAATAATTGAATGAAAGAAAATATCCAAAATCATTGGTGAATAGACATACCTATCCCACCTGGCCTTCGGCGAGTCTTTTTACCGGCTCTTTATTAAAGAACTTCCGCAAAACCTTTTCTATAAAAAAATCCCCTGACAATCAAAATAATAGGCCAGCCTCTTTTTGCCAACAGGAACGTCACATCGTATTTTTCCTATACCTGTTTACCGGTATTTTTATAACAGCTGATATCTCCTTGTTGAGACCACCATTAATTAAATACAGCAAAACACCCACCTCAAATTTTTCAGCAACCCCAAATCATGTTCATACATTCTTACATAAAAGTAAAAGCAATATTTGTATTATCCAAAAAAAAATAAATGCATCTTTACACAGTTTGTTTAAACGTATTGATATTTATACAATTGAAATGTATTTAAAGTTTCACCGCTACTCCCTTTCGTTGTCCCTTAGACTTCCTTTTGCCCAATGCGCTTCAATCTGCTCCAGTGAACGGCCTTTCGTTTCAGGAATAAGTTTAACGGTCAGCCATATGGTAGGGGAACATAAAACTGCAAAGATCCAGAATGTGCCTGCCGGGCCGGCATGATCCAGTAAAATGGGCGTCAGCCAGCCCACAAAAAAGTTGGCTACCCACAGCGATAAGGTCGCCAGGCCCATTGCCCTGCCCCTGATATGTGTGGGAAAGATCTCCCCCACAACGATCCAGCAGACCGGACCAAAAGAAAAGGCGAAACAGGCAATATAGATTAATATAAAAAGTAAAATCCATGGACCTTCTGTTACACCTCCATAAAATAAACACCCTATGGTGATCAGGGCAAGACAAGCTATCCCGGCACCGACAAATAACAAAGGTTTTCGTCCCCATTTATCTACCGTAAAAATCGCAACAAAAGTAAATAGCATATTAATGATGCCGATGGACACCTGTCCGCCAAATGCTCCACCCATGGTAAAACCCGCCGCATCCAGGATACGCGGACCGTAATAAATGACCGCATTAATCCCTGAAAGCTGCGATAAGGCCGGCAATGCAAGCCCTATAATAAGGGCCGACCTGTATAAAGGCCGCATAAGTTCTTTTAATCCCGCTTTCGTATCAGGTGACTGGATCAGGGCCGTCTGCATGGCTGCCATTTCCCGGTGCGCCTGTTCAGCAGTGTTCACTTTGTATACCCATTTTCTGGCAGCAGTCTTCTGTCCTTTCATCATCAGCCAGCGTGGTGATTCAGGGATAGCGAGCAGGCTTAACATAAAAATAATAGCAGGGAAAACGCCTACACCGAGCATACTTCGCCAGACATGATCTCTGACAATCCAATTTATAAATCCCTCAGTCAACAGCGAGCCAGGACGCTCAGAAAGGGCAAGCAACCAGGCATTAGAAAAATAGGCACAAAGAATCCCTATAGTGATGGCCAGCTGATAAACAGCTACCAGCCGCCCCCTCATTTTTGCCGGCGCAAATTCCGTAATATACAGCGGAGAAACCATGGAAGCCACACCGATACCCAGCCCACCAATAAACCTGAAAAAAAGCAATTCCACCTCAGGTTTTACCAGGCAGCAACCAATCGCAGATACTGTAAATAATAATGCAGACAGCAATAATACCTTCTTCCTGCCATAGCTATCGCTTAGTTTACCGGCACCCGCTACGCCGATAATGCATCCAAGCAGGGCGACACTCACAAACCAACCTTCGCTGGCAGCACTCATGGCATATTCGGATTTTACAAAACCAATTACTCCGGAAATCACGGCCGTGTCAAAACCAAATAAAAATCCTCCCAGCGCCGCTACACTGCAAATCAGGATCAAATACTTCAAGGCTCCGGTCTGAAGCGGTAGATCCTGGTTTATACCCTGGTTCTTATTTTGGTCATTATCTAACATACAGCTTGTGTTACATGAATATGGATTATTAAATAAATTCCTGTCTTGCTTTCCTGCTTTAAATTTCTGCCTTTGAATAAATCGGGCGTATCATTCCGTAATTCCACCTTTGCACATTGCAGATATTGGATTATGATCCTAGCCAACGGTCACTTTTTATTTGATAAAAGCCTGGATCACTTTCACTGCATTTTGCTTGGTTTGCACGTGATCCTGCAGCGGGTGAATAAGCCTGTAACTCTCTACCGCAGCCGGAATAATGAAGGTCTCCGCATAGGCATAATAATACCGTTTCCCATTGGGAAGCTCCAGGGCTATACCCTCCCCTTCCACGACCATCATTATCTGACATTTGCCCAGGGTATGTACATCGACACCCGTTAAAATTTCAAAGCGCCGGATGCTATAAAAATGTTCAGGATGAGTTGGCAGATCGATAATAAGAAAATCGCCGTTTGATTCCACTGTTTCCGGTTGTGAGCAAAGCTCCTCCAAAACGACCTGTCCTTTTCTTGAAAAATCCAGGTTATTAAATGCGTGATCAATATTTATGGGTCTGGGTTTGCCGTTTAAATCAGGTCTTACCCAGTCGTACATTTTGAAAGTAAAAATATATGGCGTCGCACTGATCTCAAGGACGAGATTATTAACACCTGCACTATGTACTGTCTGGTTAGGGATTAAAAACAGGTCATGTTTTTTTGCCGGCAATAATTGAACATATTGCTCCATTTCAATGGCTGCATTTTCCTGATGACTTCTTTCCAGTTCAGCCCGGAAGACTTCTGGTTCAATATTCTCCTGGAAACCTAAATAAACGCCTGCTCCTGGCTCTGCGTCCAGAATATAATAGGTTTCATCCTGCGTGACCATTTCTCCAAAGTGCTCTTTAATATAGGGCATAGACGGATGGCACTGGATCGATAGATTACCCCCATGGTAGGTATCCAGAAAAT
>Ga0182744_1001584_pt1 | contig 19708 bp, 19 predicted proteins | sample eDN3rd30CKraftMG_FD_128525 | JGI IMG/M metagenome (GOLD analysis project Ga0182744, IMG submission 128525) | Enriched Miracle-Growth compost microbial communities from Emeryville, California, USA - eDNA 3rd pass 30_C Kraft MG (version 2) (version 2) ...
AATCCCCCCGCCGACGACGGCCCCGAGAAGGGCCGGAAGAAAAGAACGTTCCGGGTTGAGCGCGGCACCGATCAGGCCGATCACCACTCCGGAAAGAGTGAAAATATCCGGAAGCAACATGTGATCGAGGTCGATAAAGCTGACCGTCACCAGACCGAACACGAAGATCAAGGCCTCCAGGGAGGTCCAGCTCCAGCCGAAGCGCAGATAGACGCATCCAAAGAGCAACCCCATTAAAATTTCCACCAAGGGATAGCGCCAGGAAATCTTCGCTTTGCAATGAAAACACCGGCCGCGGAGAAGAACAAAAGACAAAACGGGAATGTTTTGCCACCAACGGATCAATTCCGAACACTGGGGGCAGTGACTGCGGCCGTGAACGAAAGATTCCCCCTTCGGCCAACGCACGATCACCACATTGGCGAAACTTCCCCACAAAAGACCGAAAATAAAAAATGATATGAACTCAAGCAATGAGATCTCTCCGTTCCATCAATAGCGCCGCCAGAAAAAGGTAGGCTCCCATCCATAAAAGTCCCTGGCCGAAGGCCGCCGCCAGATGCAGGGGGCTTAAGAACTCCCCGTAAATGACCATTCCCTTCCAGTTCCAGATCTCCAGATTGGGAAAAACAAAAGTCAAAACATCGTGCAGAATTTTTAAGCCAGCGTCCGGATTCTTCTGGGTGAGAAACCGGAGGGTCTCAAACCAATGGCCGATCAGAAAAAGGGCCACGCCGCAAAAAATCGTCACCGGAGGTTTTAAAAACTGGCTGAGAAAAAGCACCACCGCGATCAGGATGCTGCATTCGATCCATTGCCCGAATCCGGTCGTGAAGATTTCCCGCCAGTAGAACTGACCAAGGTATCTCATGCTGAGAACCAGAAAGAGCGTGCACAAAAAAGTGGTGAAAAAGATCAAAGCGCTCAGTCCCAGAAATTTTCCGAAAATGTACTGCGTGCGCTGAAGGGGCTTTACCAGAAGGGTGAAAATGGTTTTGCGGTCGATTTCCCGCTGCACCAATTGGGCACCGAGGATGAGGGACAGGCCGACCACGGACAAATGCATGACCGAGAGGCCGAAATCAAGACTCATGCGGACCTGCTCCGCGAAACTGAGTTGCCCCAGAATCAGACTGAAAATGGAAATCAAAAGAAAAACCACCAACAATCCATGCAAGGTTTTTTCCCTAATGAGTTCTTTGAAGGTGACGGAGGCGATCAAAAGCAGAGCTTTCATGAAGGACCCCCGGTCCATTGGGAAAAGACGTCCTCAAGCCGGCGGCGGGAACGAGAGACTTCGACAATTCGACCGCCGGAGGCCAAAATTTCGCGGATGCGGTGGTTGGCTTTATCCAAACCCGCCACTTCTTCCTGATGAAGCGCGTGCGCCTCGTCTTCGAAACGCAAAAGATGCTGACCGGAGGATTGAAGCAAGACCTTTTCCAAAGAGCCCGCATAAACGACCTTGCCCTGAGCCATCAAAACGATGTCGTCACACAGATTCTCGGCATCGTCCAAAAGATGGGTGCTGAAAAACAAAGTGACTCCCCTTTGGGCCACCTCCAACAGGATATTCCGAACGAGCCGTCTTCCGTCAGGATCCAAGCCCGACATGGGTTCGTCCAAAATAAGAAGTTCGGGCTTATGAATCATGGCTTGGGCCAATCCAACCCGCTGAAGCATTCCCTTGGAATAAGCGCTCAACGGACGGTCCGCCGCCTCTTTCAGCCGAACGGCCTCCAAGGCGTCCATGATTTCCGAGGCTTGTTTCTTTTTTCCCGACAACTGGGCGTAGAATTTTAAAAATTCAAAGCCGCTCAAAAAACCGTAAAAATGCGGATGTTCCGGAAGATAGCCGACCCTTTTTCTGGCTTCGCTGCCGAATCCGGGAGTCCCGAAAAAGAAAAAGCGGCCGGAATCAAGATGAGTGAAATTCAAAAGACAGCGGATGGTGGTCGTCTTGCCGGCGCCGTTGGCGCCGATAAAGCCGGTGATGCGGCCTTTTTTCACCGCAAAGCTCGCCTCTTTCAAGGCAAGAACGGGCTTGGGAATGAACCCGCGCCGGTAAGTCTTCGTCAGTTTATCGACGGTTAATATGTCTTCCACTCATTCCATCATAGGGAGGAAACGGAAAACTGACTAGTCCTTTGATTTTTAAGCGCCAACAAAAAGGCCTCCGCGGCGTCACTTTCCGTCAGAAGAGGAATGGAATAATCCACGCAACTGCGCCGAATGCCGAAACTGGCTTCGATGGATTGTCTGCCGGAAGTGGTATTGATGACCATCACCACCTCCCCCGAGCGGATCAAATCCACGCAGTGGGGACGGCCTTCATGAACTTTTTTGACCAGTTCACATTCCACACCTTGGGATTTCAGATACTCCGCCGTGCCTTTCGTGGCGGAGAGAGGATAGCCCATTTTATGCAAATCTTTGACGAGAGGAAGCAGCTCGTCTTTGTCTTTGTCCCTCAAAGATAAAAACACTCTTCCCTTTTGCGGAAGCCGATTTTGACTGGTGACGAAAGCCTTAAGCAAAGCTTCCCCGTAATTTTCGCCACGCCCCATCGTTTCGCCGGTGGATTTCATTTCAGGCCCGAGAATCGAATCCGATTCCGGATATTTTTTGAAGGGAAACACCACGCCCTTGACGCTGACGCCTTTTAAATTTTTCCAGGAGTACTGCTGAGGTTTCACCACGTCGGCTTTGAGACCCAGCATCGCTTTCACGCCGAGATCCACCAACGGAACACCCGTGGCTTTCGCAATGAAAGGCACGCTGCGCGAACTGCGGGGATTGGCCTCGAGCACATAGACTTCATCGTCCTTGATCGCCAATTGAAGATTGAGAAAGCCGAGAATCTTCAGCCGTTTCGCCAAAGCCATGCTGATGGCTTCGATCTTCATTTCCGTTTCTTCTTTCAGACGCTGAGGCGGAACCACGCCCATGCTGTCGCCGCTATGAACGCCCGCGGCTTCAATGTGTTCGATGATGCCGCCGACCACGGCCCAATCCACTCCGCACACCAGGTCCACGTCCACTTCCAAAGCACGTTCCAAAAAGTGATCCATCAAGCAGGGTTTTTCCGGAGAGAGCGCTTCCCCATGCCGCTGAAAATAACTTTCAAGCTCTTCATCGGACTCGACGATTTCCATGCGCCTTCCACCCAAAACATAGCTGGGCCGACAGATCACGGGATAAGTCAAACGGTGCGCCAACTGGAGCGCGGAATTAAGATCCCCCGCCATGCCCGCCGGAGGCATCTTGACGTCGAGCTCCCGACAGATCTCGGAAAACTTTCCGCGGTCCTCCGCCAAGTCCATCGTTTCCAAACTGGAGCCCAACAGATGAAAACCCTGCGCCACCAATTTGTCCGCCAGATTGATGGGCGTTTGCCCGCCCAATTGCGCCACGAAGCGCTCCGCGCCGCAAAAATGCAGAATGTTCGCGACGGATTCTTCCGTGATCGGTTCAAAGAAAAGCGCGTCCGAGGTGTCGTAATCCGTGGACACCGTTTCCGGGTTGGAATTGATCATGGCCACGAAATAGCCCTGTCTTTGAAACTCATGCACACTGCGGACGCAGCTATAATCGAACTCCACTCCTTGACCGATGCGGTTGGGGCCGCTGCCGATCAGGGCGATGATGGGAGCGTCGGGACGGTGAGGACGCCGAAAGGGGGCCGGTTTTCCCCAGTAGGTGGAATAAAAATAAGGTGTTTCGGAAGCGAACTCTCCGGCACAGGTGTCCACCTGGAAATACGCCGGAAGAACGTTGTCCTTTTGCCGCGCTTCCCGCACGGCGCGCTCGCTTTCACCCCGCAACTTGGCGATGGCGAAATCCGAAAATCCCAAACGCTTGACGGACAAAAGAAATTCCCCGGTGAGGGCGGGAGCTTTTTTGATCTCTTCTTCCTTCAGGATGATTTGTTCCAGCTGCTCCAGGAACCACGGGTGAATCTGAGTCAGTTCCACCAGATCCTGCACCGTTTTTCCTTCGCGAAAAGCTTGGGCCAGATAATAAAAACGCCGGCTGTTGGGAAAGGCGACCTTGTTCTCATTGTAAACGACGGGAGCGAAACCATAAGGCGAGGTCTCCAGGGAAAGAACCGCTTTGTGCAAAGATTCTTTGAAAGTGCGTCCGATTCCCATCACCTCGCCCACGCTCTTCATCTGCGTGTTCAAGATGTCTTTCGTCCCCGGAAATTTTTCGAAGGCGAAGCGGGGGATCTTGGTAACCACGTAATCCAGCGCCGGCTCGAAACAGGCCGGAGTGGTTCCGGTGACGTCGTTCTGGATTTCGTCCAAGGTCATTCCCAAAGCCAGCTGCGCCGCGATCTTGGCGATGGGGAAACCCGTCGCCTTGCTGGCCAGGGCGGAAGAGCGGCTGACCCGCGGATTCATTTCGATCACCAGGCGCTCGCCGGTTTGAGGATGCACGGCGAATTGAATGTTCGCGCCCCCGGTTTGAACGCCGACGGCTTCGATGATTTTTCGCGCTTCATCCCTCATGTCCTGGTATTCGCGGTCCGACAAAGTCTGCTGAGGCGCCACCGTGATGCTGTCTCCGGTATGCACGCCGCAAGGATCGAAATTCTCAATGGAGCAGATCACGACGAAAGTTCCCGCTTTGTCGCGCATCACTTCCAGTTCGAATTCTTTCCAACCGAGAATGCTTGCTTCCACAAGAACTTCAGACGTGGGACTTTCGTGAAGCGCCTGCGCCAGCTTCACATGGTATTCCTCTCTCGAGTAGGCGATCCCGCCGCCGCCGCCGCCGAGCGTGTAATTCGGTCTTAAAATCAGCGGAAAGCCCAAATCTTCCCCGACCCGCGAGCCCTGCTCGAAGGTGCGCACCATTTCCGAGCGCGGGTATTTGGCGCCGATCCGATCCAGGAGATTGCGGAATTCCTCACGGTCTTCCGCCGCGCGGATGACCTGCGGATCCGCTCCCAAGAGTTCCACTTGGTAGCGTTCCAAAACACCGGCCTCGAAAAGTTCCAAAGCCAAATTCAAAGCGGTCTGACCGCCCAACGTGGGCACGATGGCGTCCGGTCTTTCCTTTTCGATGATCTTTTCCACAAACGGAAGTTTGAGCGGCTCCACGTAAACGCTGGTGGCGATTTCCGGATCCGTCATGATGGTCGCGGGGTTTGAATTCACCAGCACGACCTCGAAGCCGAGACTCATCAAAGCTTTGCAGGCCTGAGTTCCGGAATAATCGAATTCGCAGGCCTGGCCGATGACGATCGGGCCGCTTCCTAGAATCATCACCTTTTTTATGTCAGAACGAATGGGCACGATCTAAAACCTTAATTTGGAATCGTTTGAATAAATATCCTTAAGCTTCAAGTGTTTATAGCGTTCATGCTTACACTTCATTTGAAAAAGACGCAGAATCAATTCCTCGCGCGCTTCATCCGGAGAGACTTCCGTCTGTTTTTTCGCCGCCTTGATTTCTTTGAGAATGAATTTGTTCACTTCCGAAGGATGAAAGCAAAAGGCGCTGGAGAACACGAAGCCGTTTTCGAGCGGGATCAGACGGGCCTCGAAATACTCTCCCGAATCGAAGCCCGCGGTGATGCTGGAATCCTTGATCACGTATTTCAGGCCGTTGAACAAATCTTTGATGTAAACGTCGTTTTTCTTCAGCTTGAGAAATTCAAACAAACTGTGGCGGCTGTTGCGCAGATTCTGAAGATACAACCGATCGGCCTCATCCGCCTTGAAAGCGGCGTCGTCGAGAGCATATTCGATGGGTGTTTGGCCTTGGGCTTTCAGCTTACGGGTGAAAACATACCAGTCGGAAAACTGCGCCATCCGCATGTCGAAGTTGGGCAGAGTCTCATCAAAGGCTCCCGCCCATTCGGAAAATTGCAACTTGGCCTCGCCCACGTCACTCGTGTAACCGGGACCGGTGTAGTGTTGCATCACTCTGTCGATCAAGTTTTCGTACATCATTTTATCTGCTTCAAAAAATAATCAAAAAGGTTCAATGAGTCGTGGGGACCGGGATGACTCTCGGGGTGAAACTGCACGCTCAATACCTTCTTTTCCTTATCTTCAATCCCGGCGACCGTTCCGTCATTCAAATTCCGATGCGTGACACGAACTCCCGCAGGCAAACTGGACTCCTCGACCGCGTAGCCGTGGTTCTGGCTGGTCATGTAGATCTGCTCCAGAAGATCGTCTTTGATCGGATGATTCGAGCCCCGGTGACCGAACTTTAATTTGTAAGTGCGCGCTCCCAAGGCAAGGCTGAGAATCTGGTGTCCCATACAAATGCCGAACACCGGACGCCATCCCAGAAGGTCGCGTAAAGTGTCCGCCGCCACCTGAACGTCCTCCGGATTTCCGGGACCGTTGGACAAAACAAGACCTTGCGGATTGTGGGACTTGATCTCCTCCGCGGACGTGCGGCAGGGAACGACGATCACTTCCGAACACCGTGCCTTCAATTCACGCTGAATATTTTTTTTGCATCCGAAATCCATTAAGCACACTTTCGGTCCCGAGGGATCGTCCCCTTGAACTCTTTGCGTCTCATGAATTCCCACACGGTAGGCCCAATCCAAATCGCCTTTTTTCTGCGCTTCAATCAAGGGCTTCGCTTTTTCGAAAGCTTCCTCCGGGGAAGAGGCCGTTACCAGAGCTCCCCAGGTCGTTCCTCCCTCTCTTAAGCGCAGAGTGAGCGCCCGAGTGTCCACCTCACTGAGAATGGGTACCCCTTGATCCAAAAGTTTTTTTATCCAACTGCGGTCGCGGGGAGAATCCTGGATTTCCAGACAAACGAATCCGTGAATCCAAACTTTTTCGGATTCCCAGAAGTGGTCGCTCTCCCCGTAGTTTCCCTGTTGAGAAGCGGTCGTGATCAGAATTTGCGAAAAATAAGAAGGGTCGGTGGCCATTTCCTCGTAGCCGGTGTGACTGGTGTTGAAAACCATCTCCCCCGCACGCGCTTGCCCTCCATGCCAAATGCCGGGGAAAGTTTCTCCGGACTCCAGGACGACATAACCGGGGGTGTTTTTCACGCTCCCTGAACCTCTAAGCCGAGAACAAAGGAAAGCAGAGCCGCGCGCACGAAAACGCCGTTCGTCACCTGATCTCTCACTTTGCACCGAGGCTCACTCAAGACATAGTCGGAAAATTCAATCCCGCGGATGACCGGACCGGGATGAAGCAAAATTCCGTCTTTCGCAAAAAATTTCAGCTGGTCCCCGCCGATGCGGTATTTCTCGCGGTACTCGGCGATGGAAAGTCCGACCCCTTGATCCACATGGCGCTCTCTTTGAACCCGAAGGCCCATGATCACGGAGGCCCATTTCACGCCCTCTTCCAGAGAGGCGAAGGACTTCACTTCTTTCCACTGTTCTTTTTGAGGAACGAAGGCTTCGGGAGCGCAGTAGGCCACTTCCGCGCCCATTTTTTGTAAAAGCAAAAGATTGGAGTTGGCCACCCGCGAGTGCAACACGTCGCCGACGATCAGAATTTTTTCCCCTTCCACTTTTCCGTGGAATTCCTGAATGGTGTAAGCGTCCAAAAGAGCTTGAGTGGGATGCTCTTCGGTTCCGATGCCGCCGTTGATGATGTGACAAGAAAGTTCGGGGAGCGCTTTTTCCGCGTCGGCGTCTTTGTTGAATCGAACCACCATCGCATCCGGCTGCATGGCCGCCACGTTGCGGACCGTGTCCTCCAAAGTTTCACCTTTGGAAAGACTGGCCACGGATGGATTGTCCAGGATCGCCACTCTCAAACCCAACTGCGCGGCGGACATTTGAAAACTCATGCGCGTGCGGGTGGAGGGCTCGGCGAAAACCAAAGCCAGAATTTTATGGGATTCCTTTACCAGGTGTTCGATCGTTTTCTTTTCCGCGTACTCGCTTTTGAAAAGTCGTGCGCGCTGAAAAAGCTGATCAATTTCGGACCGGGTGAGCTGTTCGGACGTGAGAAAGGAAGTATTTGATAAGGACATTGGCGATGAGAATAGCTGGGGAGAGGGCCTTTCGTCAATGGATGGGGAACCAGAACCGCGACCAGCGCACGCGCCCCTCCGCCGGATCCACCGAGATCAAGACATGGGAGAGCACCGATTGCACTTGGGCCGCGGAAATCTCCCCGGATTGATCGCCCTCAATGAAAAAATGTTCCGGATGGACGACAAAAGAAGTTGTTTTCAGCTGCGTTGCGTCCGAAAGCGCCAGAGGCATTTCATGCTTCTCGTTCACACGCACACGGGGCTTCCTCTCGTCAAAGTCCAGACGGTCGCCCTCCGCCCCCAGGACGCGCCCGATGCAAACGCCTCTTTCCATGCAGTTGTAGGAAACCAAATCTCCCCGGTGAGGAGAGAGGCTTTTAAGACCGACCACGAAATCCCCCTGCAAAAGAAGAGGGTCAAAACGATCCGTCCGCACCACCAGGCTTTGGACAAAGAAAAAGCGCAAGACCAACCCCAAGACGATCAAGGGAAGAAGAAGGCCGAGGAACTTTCTATTCCAAGCCATGGAAGAACCGCTTCCAGCGGATTTCCAAAGGATTGCAGATCACGGTGAGAACGGGAAGCGTGTCCTGGCAGCTGAGCCAAACGAACAACGCCTTGCCCATCAGATTTTCCTCCGGCATCCCTCCCCAAAAACGGCTGTCCTTGGAGTTGTCGCGGTTGTCCCCCATCATGAAATACTGATGCTCCGGCACCTTGAAAGGCTCGGACCAAGTGCGGGGATTGCCGCGAAAATGAATCAGCCGATGGGTCACGTCGCCAAGTTTTTCCTCGTAAAAATCGAAAAATTCAAACGAGCCTTCGAGGTCCTTGGCGTCCACGGCGTAGTAAGGCTTTTGACTTTCCGGCTTGTCGGCCTCGACTTGAAGAGGATGGCGCGGGACTTCTTTGCCGTTGATGATCAGCTGTCCGTCTTCTTTCATCTGGATTTCGTCTCCGGGAAGACCGATCACCCTCTTGATCATGAAGTAATCCTCATTCACCGCGCGAAACACCACGATGTCGCCGCGCTTGGGACCGTGAAATTTAACGATCCACTCCTTCGAAAAGGGCCAGCGGATGCCGTAGGCCATTTTGTTTACCAGGATGTGATCGTGAACCAACAGAGTGGGAATCATGCTGCCCGAGGGAATGACGAAAGGCTCAAACAAAAGCCAGCGGAAAGCGAGAATCGCCAGGATCGCTCCCACAAAGGAAAATAAACCGTCACCGAATTTCGCTTTCTCTTGATTTTTACGCGCCAACGTCAGGCCTCCTAGCGGATAAAATGAAACAGACGGGTCCACCGAACACTACGAGGATCGCACAGGAAGGGAAGCGCAGGCAATGTTTCATCACAGCTCAGCCACACCATCGACGCCCTCCCGATCACGGCGTCCCGGCTGACGAAACGAGTCGGAAGCCACGTGCGCGAGTCGTCGGAGAGATCACGATGGTCTCCCAGCACGAAATAAGAGCCGTAAGGCACCTGAAGGGGGCCCAAAGGAGACGACGGCGTGTCGTCTTTGCCGTAGAGCACCCCGTAAGTGTGATCGTCCAAAGTTTCCATCCACAGGGAAAAAGCTTCTTTGTCCGGGTTGGGAAAAGCTTGCTGTTCTTCCGGTGTGGGCACCCGCCGCTCCACCAGTTTTTCGTTCACGTAAACGTGATTGTTCTCGATGTAGACCCGATCGCCCGGAACGCCGATCACCCGCTTGATGAAAAAGGGATTGTCCCCACCCTCGGAGCGGCGAAACACGATCACTTCGCCCCGCTGGGGTTCTTTCCAGTGAACGATCCAGTCCTGGCTGAAGGGTTTGCGCAGACCGTAAATCAGTTTGTTCACGAAAATATGGTCATTGGCCATGAGTGAAGGAAGCATGCTGCTGGTGGGAATCATGTAAGCTTCCACCAAAGTCCACCGCACCAGCAGAGCCAGAAAGATCGCCAACACGAAAGAACCCAAACCCTCGGTCCAAAAACGCCATGACATAATGATCACTCTTCCACTTTTAAAATGGCCAGAAAAGCCTCTTGAGGCACTTCCACGCGCCCGATGGCCTTCATTCTTTTTTTACCTTCTTTTTGTTTTTCAAGCAGCTTTCTCTTTCTGGAAATATCCCCCCCGTAACACTTTGCCGTCACGTCTTTACGGAGAGCCCCGACCGTTTCACGCGCGATGACTTTGGCGCCGATCGCGGCCTGAATCGCGACTTGGAACTGCTGTCTGGGAATGAGTTCCTTCAGCTTGGCCGTCAGCGCCCGCCCGCGCGGCGTGGCCTTCGAGCGGTGAACGATCAGGGAGAGGGCGTCCACCGGCTCGGTGTTGATCAGAATGTCCATTTTCACCAGATCGGATTGTTCGAAGCCCATCAGTTCGTATTCCATGCTGGCGTAGCCTTTGGAAATGGACTTCAGACGGTCGTAAAAATCCATCACCATTTCGTTGAGAGGAAGTTTGTATTCGATGATCACTTTGGAATCGCTGATGTATTCCATTTTGATCTGAGTGCCGCGACGGTCTTCACACAACTTCAGGATCCCGCCGATGTATTCGCTGGGCGTGTGCAGGGAAAGCTTCACCAAGGGTTCCTGCATGTGATCGATTTTCGTGAGCGGCGGCAATTTGGAGGGGTTTTCCAGATCGATCACTTCCCCGTCCGTGGTGTGGATTTTGTAGATCACCGAGGGCGCGGTGGTGATCAGATTCAAATTGAATTCCCGCTCCAAGCGCTCCTGCACGATCTCCATATGGAGAAGGCCCAAGAAACCGCAACGAAAACCAAAACCCAAGGCCGCGGAAGTTTCCATCTCGAAACTCAAAGAAGAGTCGTTCAAAGCCAGCTTATCCAAAGCCTCTTTCAAGTCCTCGAAGTCCGAAGCGTCCACCGGAAAGATTCCGGAAAAAACCATCGGTTTGATTTTTTTGAAACCTTCCAAGGGTTTTCCCGCCGGCTTTTTTTCGTGAGTGACCGTGTCCCCCACCTTCACGTCGCGGATGTCTTTGATCCCGCAGATCATAAAACCCACCTCGCCCGCGTCCAAATGATCCAAGTTGCGGGCAAAGGGCGAAAACACGCCGAGCTTTAAGACTTCATAACTTTTTTCGGTGGCCATGAAACGGATCACGTCGCCCGTTTTCACTTGGCCGTCTTTGATCCGGCACAAAACGACCACGCCTTGGTAAGGATCAAACCAGGAATCGAAAATCAAAGCTCTTAAAGCAGCACCGCGATCAGCCGTCGGCGGAGGCACCTTGTCCACCACCGCCTGAAGAATTTCCGGAATCCCCCGGCCCTCTTTGGCGCTGGCCAAAATGGCTTGGGAGGCGTCCAGTCCGATGGCGTCTTCAATCTGCCGTTTCACGCCTTCCGGATCCGCCGCCGGAAGATCGATTTTGTTCAGCACCGGAATGATTTCCAAGTTGTGTTCCAAGGCCAGGTACACGTTCGCCAAGGTCTGTGCTTCCACCCCTTGGGCGGCGTCCACCACCAGAATGGCCCCTTCGCAGGCGGCCAAGGAGCGGGAGACCTCATAGGAAAAATCCACGTGCCCGGGAGTGTCGATCAAATTCAGTTGATAAGTTTGCCCGTCCGCGGCCTTAAAGTTAATGCGCACGGTTTGGGCTTTGATGGTGATGCCGCGTTCACGCTCCAGTTCCATGTTGTCCAGAAACTGCGCCTTTTTCTCCCGGTCCGTCAGCGACTGCGTGGCGGAGAGAAAGCCATCCGCCAACGTCGATTTCCCATGATCAATATGTGCAATGATTGAAAAATTGCGGATGTACTTTGGATCCATGCCGTTTATTTAAAAAAGCCCTGCAAGGAATTCACCTCGTCCAACTTTTCCCAGGTGAATTCGGGCTCGCTCCGACCGAAATGACCGTAAGCCGCCGATTTTCTGTAGCGGGGCTTGAGCAAATCAAAACGCTCAATGATGGCCCTGGGTTTTAAGTTCCAGATTTCCTTGACGGCCAAGGCCAACTTTTCCGCGCCCACTTTGGAGGTTCCGTAATCTTCCACCATCACGCTGACCGGCTCCGCGACACCGATCGCATAGGCCACCTGCACGAGACAGCGTTCAGCGAGCCCCGCCGCCACGATGTTCTTGGCGATGTGACGGGCGGCATAGGCCGCGGAACGATCCACTTTCGAAGGATCCTTTCCGGAAAACGCGCCGCCACCGTGAGCCCCATGGCCGCCGTAGGTGTCCACGATGATTTTTCGCCCCGTCAGTCCGCAGTCCCCCACGGGTCCGCCGATCACGAAGCGTCCGGTGGGATTGATGTGAACTTTGGTTTTGCCGTCGATCCACTCCGTAGGGATGGTTTTACGGATCAACTCTTCCATCACGAAAGATTTGAGATCATCCATCTTCACGTCTTCAGTGTGTTGAGTGGAAATCACCACGGTGTCCACGCGGCGGGCTTTGCCGTCCACGTACTCCACCGTCACCTGACTTTTGGAATCCGGTCTTAGAAAATTCACTTGGGAGCTTTTGCGCAAGTCCGCCAGATTTTTTACGAGCTGATGGGAGAGCGCGATGGAGAGAGGCATGAACTCCGGCGTCTCATTGATGGCGTAGCCGAACATCAACCCCTGATCGCCGGCGCCCTGATCGGCGGCATCCACACCCATGGCGATGTCGGGACTTTGCTTTCCCAGGCCGGTGAGAACCGCGCAGGATTTATAATCAAAACCCATGTTGCCGTCGTTGTAGCCGATGTCCTTGATCACGTTGCGCGTGACCGCCGTCAAATCCACTTGGGCTTTGGACGTCACCTCTCCGGCCAGCATCACGAATCCCGTCGCCACCATCGTTTCGCAAGCGACGCGGGAGCGAGGGTCTTCCTTCAAATAAGCATCGAGAATGGCGTCGCTGATTTGATCAGCCACTTTATCGGGATGCCCCTCGGATACGGATTCACTGGTAAAAAGGTAGTTTTTCAAGGAATTCCTCCCGGCCGAAATCAAGGATGGGCCCAGGAAGAATTCCTAACAATTTGGCGCAGAGCGGTCAACTTGCTTTACGATATTGATCCCTGGCGCGCAGCCGGGTCTTTTTAAGCTGGCTGAGCATGCGGGTGGTGGCTTCGTCCAGGCAGGCAAAGAAGTCTTCGCCTTCACTTTGGGCAACCACGTCTTTCCTTTTGGACCTTAAACGAAGCAGCACTTTCTTAGAGGTTTTATGGTAGGAAAATGTCACCGAGATCTGAAACGGTTCTTTCTCCAATTTTCCGATCTTACTGAATCTCTCCATCGCATAATTTTCAAGTTCTTCGGACGAACGCAAATCACGGAACCGGAACTCGACGAACATAATAGATCCCCCTTTCGAGCTGCCATATTCCCTATCGGACGTTCGTCGGATTTCTACAGACCAAAGCCCAAAATTCTCAAAAAGAAGCGCCCTTAAAAAAGCTTCTTGCGTTTGGAGGAGGGGAGGATTTTCAACATATCGCGGTATTTGGCCACGGTTCGCCGAGCGATTTTGATGCCGTCTTTTTTCAAGAGCTCGACGATCTTTTGATCCGACAGAGGGTTCTTGGGATTTTCCTTCCCCACCAGATCTTTGATCTTCAATTTCACCGACTCGCTGGCCAGCGAGTCCCCGTCGGTCATGGAAATTCCCGAGTTGAAAAAGTATTTCAACTCAAAAATCCCGCGCGGCGTGTGCACGTATTTGCTGGTCGTCACGCGGCTGACCGTCGACTCATGCATCCCGATGTCGTTGGCGATGTCCCGAAGAATCATGGGCTTGATGTGTTCGGGCCCTTTTTCGAAAAAATCCTGTTGGTGCTTCACGATGCTTTCCGTGACCTTATAAATCGTGCGCTGTCTTTGATGAATACTTTTGATCAGCCACACGGCGGAGCGCAATTTATCCTGAATGTATTCCTGGGCCTTGCCGCCGGAAGACTTCTCGCCTTTCAGGATGTTTTTATAGAGATTGGAAATCCTCAACCGCGGCAGACCGTCTTCGTTCAAAGACACCATGTACTCGTCGCCCACTTTGTAAACGTAGACATCCGGCGTGACGAACTGGGTGTCCTGAGGCATGAAAGAGCGTCCCGGTTTGGGGTCCATCGAATAAATGATCTTACACATCTCCACGATGTCTTCCATCGAGGCTTCCATGGCTTTGGCGATCCCGTTGTAGTTTTTCTTTTCCAGGTCCTTCAAGTGATTGTTCACCAAGTGAACCAGATCGTTGGTGTCTTCTTCAAGATGCTTGGCCTGGATGATCAAACACTCCTTTAAGTCCCTGGCGCCCACTCCCGGCGGGTCGAATTCCTGAAGGAAGGGAAGCATTTCCTCAAGCTCCTTTTCGTCCACGGATTCTTCTTGGGAAATTTCGGAAAGCGGGGTTTTGATGTAACCGTCGTCATCCACGTAGCTGATCAACACGGCCAAATAGTTTTCCTCTTCCTCGGAAAACCCGCCCAAGTTCATTTGCCACAAGAGATGATCATGAAGAGTGGTTTCGGAGGAGATCATGTTTTCATAATTCATGATCTCATCGGTGCCGCCCGGTCCCGATTGGGGAGGCTTGTATTTCTGATCGACGTAGTTTTCCCACTCGAATTCATCTTGGCGCGGATCGGACTGATCCTGCTGGGAGGAGGCCTCGTCCGGGTTCGCTTCGCGGGCTTCAAGACGGGAAGCGTCTTCCGCGACGTCCTGCACTTCCTCAAGAACCGGGTTTTCCTCCAACTCCTTGCGCACGGCCGTTTCCAATTCCAAACGGGAGAGCTGAAGCAACTTGATCGCCTGTTGCAGTTGGGGCGTCATCCTCAACTGCTGTGAAAGCTTCAAACTGGTTTTTAACTGCATTGCCATCAACTGACTCCTTGTTTAAAGACGGAAGTTCTCTCCGAGGTAAAATTCCCTGGCCCGCGGCGAGTTGGCGATTTCACTGGAAGAACCTTCGACCTCGATGCGGCCCTCCCGCAAAATGTAGGCCCGGTCACAGATCCCCAGCGTTTCGCGCACGTTGTGATCCGTGATTAAAATCCCGATGCCCTTTTCTTTAAGCTCCTTGACGATTCCCTGAATGTCGTTCACCGCGATGGGATCGATCCCCGCGAAAGGTTCATCCAGAAGCAAAAATTCCGGATCTCCCGCCAGCGCGCGGGCGATTTCGACCCGTCGTCTTTCCCCTCCCGAGAGGGAATAACCGTAACTGTCGCGGATGTGCTGAATCCGGAATTCCTCCAAAAGACTTTCCAGTTTTTCCGAGCGCTCGCTGGCGGAAAGATCGCGGCTTTCCAAAGCCACCATGATGTTTTCCGTCACCGTGAGTTTTTTGAAAATGCTCGGTTCCTGCGGCAGATAGCTGAGTCCCCGTTGCGCGCGCTGATACATGGGAAGTTGGGTGATGTCCTGGTCGTTGAATTTGACTTCTCCCTTATCGGGCTTCACCAGTCCGACCACCATGTAAAAGCTGGTGGTTTTGCCGGCCCCGTTCGGCCCTAACAGTCCCACGACCTGGCCGGAGGAAACGGAAAACGTCACGCGGTCCACCACCTTGCGCGCTTTGAATTTCTTGCTGATGCCGATAATTTCCAGACGTCCCATCACTCCGCCTCATCCAATCTGCTTTTGTCTATCTTGGCCTTGGCACTGATCACCTCAATGCGCTTGCCGCCGTCATGAAAAATAATTTTCTCTCCCCTTAACTCGTCGCTGTTTTGAACCACGCGCGGGTTTCCCGAAAAAACATATTGGTTCTTCAAAAAATCCACGGTCACCTCTTTCGAAGTGGCCCACTTGTTCGGGTCGCTCACGCGAGCGCCCCCGGAAAAAACGACAGACTTCAGGATATCTCCTGACGAGTCATAGAGAAAGTCGGCCTTCGGGCCAGTTATTCGCATGTCGTCGACGTCAAGAACCACTTCGCCCACGAAAGAGGCGGTTTCCTTTTCCCCGTTAAAAAGCGCCCGGTCGCTGTGAATGACGGCGTGCTGACCCTTTTCAAGAATTTTTTCGGCCTTCACGTCGCTCAACACTTCCACGCGGGCTTCGTCCAACTGGGTTTTCAGCCCCTTGCCCGTCAACTTCAAAGCCTTTTTGCCGTCCGCCTTTGGACCAGCCACTCTCACCGGAGACTGGGTGAACAAAGTGCGGTTTTCCGAGGTGTATTTCATGTCGTCGGTGAAAAAGGTGTAGCCGTTGGAAGTTTTCGTCTCCACTTTCCCCGAAATCTCCAAATTTTTTTTCGGCACCTCGATCACCCCTTTGCGTCCGGTCACCCGGTAAGTGATTCCTTTTTTGGCATGGAAGAGGGAGTCCACTCCGCTGAGCACGACCTTTTGCTCTTCCGGGATGGAGCGCGCCTTATCGGACCACAGCTCCCAATCCTTGTTGCCCTCTTTGGTCTCGAGCATGTGGATGCGGCTCATCTTTTGATCGCCCGCCACTTCGAGAGGGGCGTCTTCTTCGCTCTCATCGGCCTCGTCGCTCTCTTTGGGAGCGGGCGTCTCAGTCTGGGACTCCCGCGCGGTCGGCGCCGGTTGGTCCTTGACCGTCAAGGGCATCACGACCAAAAGCTCGACGAGCACGCCCAAGCAGAACAAAAACAGAAGAGTTCTGTAGATCTTGCGGCCCTGCCAATAAGACTTCTGAAAGAAACGCGTTTTCACTTCTTTATCCTAACCCACTTCAACCCATTCAGCACGGTTTTTGCTTTCTCTTACTTTCGTCCCGGGCTCATGTTTTTTCCTCAAAAAGCCGATAGAGAAAGTCGATATGAAGTGGTTTACCCTCGTTGATGAAAAAATTGAAGGGCCTTATCCCACCGATGTCCTCCTGCGGAAAATCGAAACGCAGTCCCTTGCCCCGGAAACTCTGATCTGGGGTCCCTTGCAAGTGGGTTGGAAGCCGCTCGAATGGTGGCAGCAAGCGCTGCCCCATCTGAAAGCAGTAAACACGGAAATCGAAAGTTTTGAACAATGGTATTACGTCAGACAAGGACAACGTATCGGCCCTCTCTCACGGGAGGAACTGATCACCCAGTTGAAAGCGCTCAAAGAGAGTGAACCGGTCGCGAAACTTTTGATATGGACGAAGGGTTACAAACAGTGGACCCCCGTCATCGAGGACCACGAATTGATGAACACTCTCGGTCTGGATCAGCGCAAACATCCCCGCGTCCGCGCCCAGGGGCGCCTGCTGATTCAATGTCACGGGCAAACTCACATCGCGCCTTTACTAAGCTTGAGCGAGGGCGGACTTGGAACCGACGTCCTTCCCATGGTTTATCCGGGAGAAGAAGTCAGTCTGTCCATCGAATCGGAAGAACTTGGAGGATCCATCGCCGCCAAGGCGGAGATCCGCTACATCCGCGACAATCATACCGGCCTTCAGTTCACGGCCTTGAACTCGGAGGCGAAGGCCTCCATCGTGACTTTCGTCAAAAACAAGATGTCGGTGGGTCACAGATCCGCGGCTTAATTGACGGAGTTTTCGCTTTCCGGCTTTTTGATCACGGCGAAATTGATTTCTTGAATTCCCGCTTCCGTCACCGTGTACATGATTTTTTTCACGCTAAGGAAATCGACGGTCTTATCCGCCTGAATGGTGATCTTGAGGAAATCATCCACGGTGTCTTCCGCTTGGGCGCCCTTTTTCGCTTCATTCACCGCTTCGCGGATTTTTTCACCCAAGGAATTCTTTTTATCCACGCCGGTTTGAATGGCCTGTTTCACCTTGTCTTCCAAAGGTTTCAGCATCCAGTCCTCGGCGCCTTTTAAATCCTGCATGCTGGCGACGATCTCACTGTTGAAGGAGACGCCGTCACCTGAAAGCACGACCACGTTGGAAGGCTTAAGATCCCTCACTTCCATGGCGGAGGGAAGTTGGACTTTGTCGCTGATGGGAAGAACCTGATTGGTGGCCGCATAGTTTTGCAGCAAAAAGACCACCAACACGGTGAACATGTCCACCATGGCGGTCAGCTGCAAAACGGCGACCGCGCTTCTTTTGGAGCCGCCCTTGGGGCCCCCACGACGATGGCGTTTTCCCGGTACATGGATAGCCACTATTCAGCTCCTTGTGTCGCGACCGAAATGGAAGGAAAGCCCGAAACCAGCAGGGCGTCCATCCCCTTGATCAAGGAATCATAGGGAAGTTCGTCCAAAACGGTGATCACCGCGTCTTCTTTTTCGGGGTAAATTTCCTTGATCTGCTTGAGTTTTTCCACCAGCGTTTTCTGATCGTATTCATGATCCACTTTGGGAACCGCGAAACGCCTTTGTCCGATAACCACCTGATAGCCCGCTTCCTGCACGTCCAACCGAAACGGCACTTCAACCCGGGGAGGAGGAGTCGCCGTCTCGTCGGTGCTTTTCTTTCCGTAAATGGAGCTTCCGATCTGAATCATCGAAACCTGAGTCCACACCGCCGTGATCAAAAGAAAAATGATCATGACCGACATCAAGTCGATGAAAGGAACGAGGTTCAGGTCGGTGGAAGCTTGTCTGCCTCCGCTGTTATCTTCGATGTGGGCCATATCAACCTTTCATCTTATCCCGGTTGGCCACGACCAAATTCAGCAGAGTCATGCTGCTTTCCTGCATGTCGTTGATGGCGCGACCGATGCGGATCTGAAAAAAGCCGTAAAAGAAAATCGCGCAAATGGCGACGATCAAGCCGAAGGCCGTGCAATTCAAGGCCTCGGAAATACCTTTGGAAAGTTCCGCCGCCTTGGTCGCCGCGTCCGCTTCCGCCACACCGCTAAAGGAGCGGATCAAACCGACGATGGTTCCGACCAGCCCGATCAACACCGACATGTTTCCGAACACGGCCAGAAAAGAAACCCAACCCTCAAGACGGGGCGTTTCCCTTAAAACGGCGGCGTCCATGGCCACTTGAACTTCCTCATCGGGGCGCTTGTTCATCGTCTGCACCAATCCGGATTTCAAAGTGTTGGTCAAGGGAGCCGGTTTGCTGTCGCAAAAAGCCACCGCCTGACGGATGTCTCCTCTCAGGATCATCGCGAACAAATTCTCGGCGACTTGCGATTTGTCCACCGTCAACCGTTGAAGAGCCATCAGCCTTTCAACGACTAGAAACAGCACCAAAAGCCCCACCAGCGCGATGATGTACATCACCAATCCGCCTTGGCAAAATGCCTTTGCGACGAAGTTCCCGTAAGCAGCGCAATGGTCCGTCATCATCGCCGCCGCGTTCATTGCTTGATTTTCCAAGTTGTCCTCCCCTTAATTCCTATTGTGAAGCAAACACGAACGGATAACTGTCCACCTCGGCCAATGTGTTGGGAGGGGGTTCAGGGAACGTCCATGTTTGAAGTTTCGTTTTAATGCAATCCGCGACTTCCGCCAGGCCGCTGTCACTGGAAGTCACGCGGGCGGACTGAACGCGGCCCTTTTCGGCGATCACCCAGGAAAACACCACTTTACCGTAAAGGTCCGGCTGTCTTTGCAAGGCTCTCTCGTAACAAGTTCTGATTTCTCTCAAATGAGCGCGGATCACGCGGCGGATGGCTTCCTTGTCGATGCTTCCGACGAAGCCGGCGCCTTCACCCTCGACACCGATGTCGACGGCGCCTTTTTTACCGATGCCGCCGGTGCCGTATCCGGTCGTGCCGGTGCCGCGGCCCTTGGTTCCCACGCCGGAAATTCCAACGATGGACTCCCCTTTGCCACTGGCGCCTTCTTTGATGTTGGAACCGATGCCTTCACCCGGACGGTTTTCGGCGAAGCCCGCCGTGCCGG
>Ga0182744_1001587_pt1 | contig 19707 bp, 17 predicted proteins | sample eDN3rd30CKraftMG_FD_128525 | JGI IMG/M metagenome (GOLD analysis project Ga0182744, IMG submission 128525) | Enriched Miracle-Growth compost microbial communities from Emeryville, California, USA - eDNA 3rd pass 30_C Kraft MG (version 2) (version 2) ...
GGCGTCTTCATCCTGATCGTGACCTGGCTGCCGAAACTTGGCCGCATGGGCGGGCAGAGCAGCCGCTTCGCCCTGGTCGGGTTCGTCGCGACCTTCATCGGCGTCTTCGTCAGCGCCACCGGTACGCTGGTTGCGCCGTTCGTCGCCAGCGCAGCGCCGGACCGGCGCAACCATGCCGCGACGCTCGGGGCGCTGATGAGTTTCGTCCATATCCTGAAAATGGTGGCGTTCGCTTTCCTGGGCTTCGCCATCAGCGCCTATATCCCGCTGATGGCGGCAATGATCCTGACCGGGGCTGCCGGCAATTGGGTCGGCGAGGTGGCGCTGGAGAAAGTCAGCGAACAACGTTTCCGGCTGATCCTGCAGGTCGGCCTGACGGTTCTGGCGCTGAAACTGCTGTGGGATGCCTTTAAGGAGGCCGGCTGGTCTTAGGACGTGCCGATACTTACGGGAACCGGCCTGCAGATGTCGGCTTCTCTGCGCTTCCGGTGCTCACGTACATAAAGTACGCTCCGCTCCGTTTTCACAGCATCTCCATTTTTGGCCGGCCGCTGAGCGCGAGCAAGCGCCGGCTTCTTGCCGGCAAACACTTGGAATACCTGAGCAATCCGCCGCAAGCGCACGGCGCTCCCGGCTGCAGAAATGAATATCTTGAAAAATGGTCGGAGTGAGAGGATTCGAACCTCCGACCCCCTGCTCCCGAAGCAGGTGCGCTACCAGGCTGCGCTACACTCCGAACTGGATAGCTGCGCGCCGAAGCGCGAAGCAGCGGACTTATAGCGGCGCAAATCTGCCGCGACAAGCGCTTCCGGGCAGAATTGCAGGTAAATGCTCACGTCGCCATCAATGGCCCAAAGCCTGTGAAAAACAGATCGTTAACAGCCGGAATCCCGATTGCCGGGCAGAATTCAAAAACCAGATTTCACTTTGGCCGAAAATGCGCTATGGCCGCCCGGCGTCATTGGGGCGTCGCCAAGCGGTAAGGCAGCGGATTTTGATTCCGCCATGCGGAGGTTCGATTCCTCCCGCCCCAGCCATGCAGTGACCTGTTTGCAGGCTGGCGCGGTGTTTCGCAGAACGAGACCGTCGAATACCCAGTTCCGATTGAGCAAGGGACGGGCAGCCTGCGGCCGCACATTCCAATCGCCGGCGTCGCACTGGTCCAACGAACGCTATAGCGTTTTCCGATTCCTTGGAATCGCAAAGACGCGTCTAGCTTATTGAAAGAGCTCATTTTCTTCACGCGAACCGGCGTCCACTTCGCTCGAAAATGCACTAAGCCGAATCGGCCGTCGCCCGCCAGACGGTCAGCGCTCTCGGAATGTGAGCGCGCATTGCCGCGCGTAAGCCCGTTCGCCGTCGCCGCGGATGATCGCGTCGACGATTTCCTCGTGTTCGATCTGAGCGCGCTAGCTGCAGCGGAAATTTCCGATCGTGACGATCAAACTCAAAAGCCGCGCCGCCGTGCTTTCAGGGTCGGCGGGGGGCGCCGACGGTCGAGCGCAACGTGATGATCATGGCGCGTAGCTGCAGAGCGGCGCTGCGGAGCATGGTGGAGATAGGGATGGATTGATCGTCATTATCCTGGAACAGGTCATGTTGATGCGCATCAATGCGCCTGCGTAGATTTCCGGACAGTTTGAGCGGAAATTGAACATGGAGCAAAGACATGAAACCTGACGATTGGAGCCGCGACATCACCACGCGGACGGGGCTGAAATTTCACGTGCGGCCGGTTCGTCCAGAGGACGAGGCGGGACTGGCGGAATTCTTCAAGCATGTCACGCCGGAGGATCTGCATTTCCGTTTTCTGTCCGGTCTCCGGGAGGTGAGCCATGATCGGCTCGTCGCCATGACCAGCGTCGATCATCGGCAGACGGAGAACTTTCTCGCCTTCGCCGAAGACGGAAAGACAATTATAGCCTCGGCCATGCTTGCCTGCGACGACAGCCTGGAGAAAGGAGAGGTGGCGATCTCCGTTCGGGCCGAATACAAGCACAGAGGCGTCGGCTGGGAGTTGCTTCGCCATATCTCCAGATGTGCAGAGGCAAAGGGCGTCAAAATGCTTGAATCGGTGGAAAGCCGTGAAAACCACGAGGCCATCGGGCTTGAGCGGGAACAGGGTTTCGTCGCAGCAGAGCATCAGGAGGATCCCGGGGCAGTGCTCATCAGGAAACAGTTGAAGCACTGACTGCCGGTATGAGAGTGGGCCAGCCAGGCAATATCTCACGGCACTGGGAGCGTCTGCCTTTCTCGATGGGTTCTTCAAGCCTGGAGCGATCCAGATGGGCGGCGGCGAGGGGCAGAACATGGCATATCTCAGCCGTGATCTTCATCGCCTCACCAATCCGTAAATTACATGTTCCGTGGTTTTGCCTTGAGGGGGCCGGCTTGTTTATCAGGCCGGCCTCTCGATGGCTTTGATCGCATCGAGCAGGATGCGCGCGGGCACCGGCTTTTCGAAAACACTATTGGCATTCAGGCGCGCTGCGTCCCGGCGAACGCTGTCGTCGATACGGCCTGTAACAAGGAAGACCGGTATTTTGATCGATTGATTGCGGAGGCGCTTCAATGTTTGCAGGCCGGTTTCGCCGGTCATGTGAACGTCCATAACAATACATGCGAGCTGTGTGAAATCGCCTCGCGTCAGAAACGCTCCGCCGGTCTCAAACTCTTCAACCGCGTAGCCGTTGATTTCCAGGACGAGCTTCAGCGATTCTCGCACGGCAGCGTCGTCCTCGATAATGCAAATCTTGCGTCTCATTTAGTACCGCCCAAACTAAACGAGGCGATTGAAATCTGAAATCGGCTGTCCGTCACTGATATAGCTCAAATCGGACAGTCATAGATATGTGACTTTCCTATGAATGCGGATAAAGTCATTGTGAGGGACTATGATGTTTATTTTCAGCGGCCGGCCGGACCAGAACGCGCCGGCAATCCGGCAACTCTCCGTTGGGTCCCGGCCGGCGTTGATCCAGATCAATGTATCCCGTTGTGTTCGGCCGATCCTGAGGCAGGACGCGGGGTTGGCCCAGTTCTGAATTGGAATACGCATCTAGCGGTTTTCGGCCAGGCTGGCAGAATGGATATCTGAAAATGAGTCGCTTGCGCCTTCACAAGGAGAACCATCTCGTCAATCGCATCGGATGGTTGAGAGCGGCGGTGCTCGGCGCGAACGACGGCATCATTTCGACGGCGAGTCTGATCGTCGGTGTGGCCGCGGCGTCGACCGCACAGCATGAGGTGCTGCTCTCCGGTGTTGCCGGACTGGTCGCCGGCGCCATGTCGATGGCTGCCGGCGAATATGTCTCGGTCAGCTCGCAATATGATACAGAGCAGGCCGATCTTGCACGCGAGCGCAAGGAGTTGCGCGACAATCCGGCGCTTGAGCTGGATGAACTGGCTGATATCTACGTCAAACGTGGTGTCGAGCAGCCGCTTGCGCGACAGGTTGCCCAGCAACTCATGGCAAAGGATGCCCTGACAGCCCACGCCCGCGACGAACTGGGCATGTCTGATATCTCCGCCGCCCGTCCGGTGCAGGCCGCGCTGACGTCGGCCGTGACATTCTCTGTCGGCGCGCTCATGCCCTTGCTTATGGTCGTGGTGTCGCCAGCCAGCATGATCGTTCCCGCCGTATCGATCGCGTCCTTGGGATTTCTCGCTGTGCTCGGCGCAATCGGGGCACGGGCGGGCGGCGCCGGCATCCTTCCCGCCACCGCCCGGGTGACGTTCTGGGGTGCGATGGCGTTGGGCATTACGGCGGGAATTGGAAAACTCTTCGGTACGATTATCTGAATGCCAAAACGAGACCCTGAAGGAGAGTCGAATGAGGTTGCGTGTATATATTGCGGTCCCGGCGTTGCTCCTCCTGTCGTCATTCGCGATTGCACAATCCGAAAAAGCCGGTGAGCCGAATGTCCAGCGGCTCGCCGATATCATGACGGCGACGCAGTTGCGGCACATTAAACTCTGGTTTGCCGGCAAGGCGTCAAACTGGAAACTCGCAGATTACGAACTCAGACAATTCAAGGCGAGCCTGGTGGAAGCCGCTTTGCTGTACCCGGGCATTCCGGTGACAAATGTCACGACGATGGCCGATCCCGTTCAGGCCGTCGCCGATGCCATCAAGGCAAAAGACAGCCGCGCATTCGAAAGCACATTCAGTTCCCTGACAAACGGCTGCAATGCCTGTCATCAGTCGATGGGATACGGCTATATTGTCATGCGGGTGCCGACCTCATCGCCGTTCAGCGATCAGGTGATGCCGCCTCCGAAATGAGCAGGGGATAGCTTTTTGACGAAGGAATTCATTCGGCATCCGCAGGCTCTTGTTGCCGGCCGAGAGGCCTCCAATGGTGACCCTTGAGAGGGACGAGAATTCGCAGAATGGTCTGGCGCGTGCGCCATCCTGGCTTTTGATTCGTGGCGGAGGTCGAAAGGTAGCCGACCCATCATGGAGCTGCGGCCTTCGAAATGGCGCGGCGAACAAGGGTCTCGAACAGCGGTAGTTTATACGCATTCTTGGGGAAGGGCGTTGCGCCGGTCAATGCGGCGCGCGCCGCTTCCCTGATTGCCGCTTCATCCACAGGCCTGCCGGTGAGTATCCTTTCTGCCGCCTTTGCCCGATGTGGCACAGGGGCCGCGGAGCCAAGGACTATAGCGGCACTGCCACAGGTTCCGTCGCCGTTGAGATTGAGGGTTACGGCAACATCGGCGAGCGGCCAATCGAAGGAATCCTTTTCTCCCTGCCTCAGATGGGCCATGCGCAGGCCGACCGGCGGTGCGGGCAGCAGGACAGCCGTAAGGATTTCGTTCGGCTTCAGATCATTTTCGCGCAAAAGATCCTGCCTGGGCGAGACGAAAAAATCTTCAAGCAGGATGTTGCGAGTTTCGCCTTCGCTGTCTGCAAGTTCAAGCGTTGCGCCCAATGCCACGAGTGCCGTGGCGGCCGTGGAGGGATGAACGATCGCGCAAGATTGATTGTCGAATATTGCGTGGTACTGACTTTCGCCTGATATCGCGAAGCAGTGGCCGCCGCCCTTTCTAAGACAATGATATTCCGCTGCCCTGAAATACCAGCAACGCGGCCGTTGCAGGAGATTGCCGCCCAAAGTCGCAACATTGCGAATTTGCGGGCTTGCGGAATCCTGAAGGGCGCCGGCGAGCGCCGGATAGCGCTTCTGTACAATGGGGTCCGCGGCCAGATGGGCTAGCGTCACCATCGATCCGATGCGCAAGTTTCCGGCCTCTTCAGCAAGGGTCGTCAGTTCTGGAATATCCCTCAGGTTGACGAGCCTGGTCGGGGCCAGAAGATTTTCCTTCAGCAGGTCGAGAAGATCGATGCCGCCCGCCTTCACGACCGATATCGCCCGTTCATTCGCAGTATTTTGGGCAGCGCTCATGGCAGCGCTCATGGCATCAGCTACGGTTATGGATACGGCCGATGCTGCCTCCGAAATTGTCCTTGCACTCGTCCAACCGAAGCGACTCATGTTGGTGAACTCCACGAAGGGACTTTTCCCAGCGCCGCAAGGACGGTAGCGGGCGTCATGGGCAGGGAGCGAAGACGGACCCCAATGGCATTGTAAACGGCGTTGGCGATGGCCGGAGCAGTCGCAATACTGGCCGGCTCGGCGATGCCATACGCATCAGTCGCGCTTCGACCTTGATAGTTCTCCAGTACGACAACATCGATCGCCGGCATTTCGCGAGGGCCAGCGAGCTTGTACTGTTCCAGGTTTGGATTGACCATGCGGCCGGTGTGCTGATCGAGAATCCGTTCCTCGAACAGCGCATAGGATAATCCCATCAAAACGCCGCCCTGTATTTGGCTCTCGATCAATAGAGGATTCATCGGCCGGCCGCAGTCCTGAACTGCCACCACACGTTCAACCCGTATGATACCGGTCTCGGTATCGACGGCGACCTCGGCAAACTGTACGCCGCCAAGATCCTGCCGGGCGATGGCGGCGTCTCCCATCCGTCGGCGAAAGCCGCCGTAATCGTCGGACCGGGAAGCGACCGCACTGACCTGGTCTGTGTGAAGCCGACCAGCGGCTTCGGCGAAGGTCATGGCGCGGCGCGGATCGTCGCGCACAAAGATACGCCCCTCGCGCGCGACCAAATCGTCAGGACCGGCATTCAAGACCAGCGCCGCTTCGCGTAGAAGCAACTGCAGCACCCGCACGGCAGCGGTACGAGCCGCAGGCGTAATGGAGGCGGTCGTTCGGCTACCATACGAAGGTGGCCCTGCTGGAAATTCAGTATCGCCAATTCGAACGGTGATCCGGTCGATACCAAGTCCGAGCACTTCGGCAACGACCTGTGCCATTACCGTTCCGATGCCGGTTCCAATATCCTGTACGCCCGAGAGAACTTCCACCGAACCGTCGCGCATGATGCGAACTTCGCAGGCACAATTGGTATGTACGTTGGCGCCCCATAGCGACTGCGCGACACCCAGACCGCGCTTGATCGGGCCGGAGTCGGCGCCGGGTGCATGTCTTCGTTGCCAATTGATGCGTTCGGCCCCGATGCGGCGCTCTTCACGCCGAGCCGGACTCAGATCGATCTGATCGCGCAGCCCGAGCGGATCGAGGGACAGCTGTTCGGCCAGTTCATCGATGGCCTGTTCCATCGCCCAAGCGCCCGGCGTATTGCCCGGACCGCGCATGGCGCAGCCTGGCCCCGCATTGATGAACACATCGTGCTGCGCGGCCTGATAGTTAGGGCAGGCATACATTGCCTGTGCCACATTGCCGATGCCGGCGCCGACGGTGACGCCTGCGGTGCCGTAGCTCACGAGCGAGATTGCAGTCAGCAAGCCGTTGCGCCTGGCGCCGATGCTGAGACGCTGGTATGTGCCGGGGCGGTTGCCTGCATCCATCTGTTCTTCCTGACGGTTGAGAACAATGCGAACTGGTGCCCGGGCCTGGCGTGACAAGGCGACAGCGATATGGCCATAATTTCCAAGCGACGATTTAGAGCCGAAACCACCGCCCATGCCGTCGACGATCACGCGGACGCGGCTCAGCGGCAAGTCGAATGCCTCGGCGAGTTCGCGGCGTACGCCCGCTGTGAACTGAGTAGAGATGTAGACCGTCAGGCCGCCAACTCGCCAGTCCGCGACGATAGCGTGTGGCTCCAGGCAGCAGTGCGTCTGCACTTGCGTTCGGAATTCTCCTTCGACGACGACATCAGCTTGTTTGAAACCCTCCTCGGGATCACCCCGGCTGTCGGTTGCCGGCCCGCGCACATTACCGTTGAGCGGGAGGTCCGCTGCCGCCGGAAATCCCGACACATGGCCTTTGGGAATGGAAGCACTATCGTATAGTGCCGGTGCAGTCGGTTCGCGTGCCTTGTCGAGATCTACGACAAACGCCAATGATTTGTAGTCAACCCGTATGAGATGCAGCGCCGCTTCGGCGGCAGCCATTGACGTGGCGGCGATCGCCACCACAGGAGCACCGATATAACGCACCATCGCAGTGGACGGGTCGCCCGGCGTGACGAGGGGGATGATGGCCTCGACACCCGGATACTGTTCGGCTGCCGCGCTATCGATGCGACGAATTTCGGCATGGGGCAGGGGCGACCGCAGAATCCGCCCGTGCAGCATGCCTGGAAGCACCACGTCAACCGTGAACCGGGTCGCCCCGGTGACCTTGTCGCGTCCATTCTGTCGCGGAATCGATTTACCGATCACCGAGAGAACGGCATTCGGAGGCAGGGCAGCCGGCTCGTCCACGGGAATCTGGCGCTCGATCTCGCCCAGATCGACGCCCGCAATACCATAGGGCAATCTTTCGGTGCGAACTGTTGGATCTGCTGCCATCTTCAGACCTTTCGCGCTTCAGCTGCGGCAAGGGTCGCGACGACGGCATGCGGATAACTGCCGCAGCGACAGATATGGCCGCTGATCGCGGTATTGACATCAGCCGGGGTCGGACTGGAGTTGTGTTCCAGCAGGGCCGCGCAGCTCATCACCATGCCGGGCGTACAGAAACCGCACTGCAAAGCGTCGTGTTCGATGAACGCGGATTGTACCGGATGCAACGTGTCGCCAGTCGCTAAGCCCTCGATCGTCGTTACGCTGCGTTTGCCGACATCGATCGCGAGCATCATGCAGGCGCAAATGGTGAGGTCATCGAGCCATACTGTACAGGCTGAGCAGGCACCTCGATTACAAGCGATCTTGGTGCCAGTCAGCCCAAGCGGGCCACGCAAGGCTTCTGCCAGGGTCATCCGCGGCTCCACCCGGAGCGTATGATGCCTGCCATTGACGCGCAGAACGATCGGTACCGGGTCGGGCCCGGCTGTCGCTGTGGCTTCGGACTGCTTCGCTTCCGCCGTGGCCAATGGAGTCTCGATCATGGGTGCGCCCGCCCAAGCAAGTATCGCTCCATGGCCTCTTCCACGGCAGCGAGAGGAGAGGACGTCGCGACTTTGTTCGCTTGATGATGGTTTGCTTTAGCTATTGCGTCCATTGTCGCCAGGTTCCCAATCTTCGCGCAGAAAATGAAAATCACGTTCCGAAGCAATGCAGGGCGGCGGTTCCCGAAGTCCGCGGATACGTGGCTCATGAAGGTGTCGGATACTTACCGATAAGATCTTGCGAACCATGGCGCACACTTGATGGCATCGTCACAGCATCAATTGCGCATCCTGCTTCCGGCGCAATTGATTTAAGTCAAGCCGCTGCTTATGCGCCGCGTCCCCGCAGCAGCTCAGCGGCTTCGCCATCTAAGCCGCCGTTCCTCGTTCGACTGCTCACCGGGGTTTGACGAAGATCAATGCGATGTCATCGAAGCAAGCCAAATGTATTAAAATGGAGAAGTCATATTTCAAATTTCTCGATCGTTCCGATGCGGGTCGGCAACTGGCTGCCAAGTTGAGCGCCCTATCATTGGATGAGCCGGTTGTTTACGCGTTGCCGCGCGGCGGAGTACCCGTGGGCCTGGAGATTGCACGCACTTTGCAGGCTCCGCTGGATCTCGTGCTGGTGCGTAAGATCGGTGCGCCGGGCGCGCCGGAGGTTGCGCTGGGCGCTTTGGTTGAAGGCGAGCCGCCGGAGACGGTGATCAATGAGGAGGTACGGCGGACTTCGAGGGCGGACGACGCCTTTCTTGAGCGGGCTCGCAAACGGGAACTATTGGAACTTGAGCGTCGCCGGGTCTGCTATCTGGGTGATCGGGCGCGGATCGACCCTGCGGGACGTACCGCGATCATCGTTGATGATGGTCTGGCAACCGGCGCGACAGCCAAGGCTGCGCTCATCGCGATCAAACGTCGGGGAGCCAGGAAGACGATCCTCGCCATTCCTGTCGCGCCGAAGGAAACGCTCGACGAAATGGCGATGCATGCGGATATCGTTGTCTGCGTGCATCCCGCCACACACTTCCTCGGTGTCGGATCCTTCTACCGCGATTTCCATCAGCTTTCCGACGAAGAGAAGATCGGCCTGCTGCGACAAAGCTGGTCTGAGAAGGGGAGCGCCCTTCCGGCGCCCCAATCGTCCAGCCGCCAGATTGCAATCCCGCCAGTGGGTCTGGTTGGTGATCTTAACGTGCCTGCGGAGCCGCGTGGCATCGTCCTGTTCGCCCACGGAAGCGGGTCGAGCCGCCTGAGTCCGCGCAATATCGCCGTTGCCGAGGCCCTGCATAGCCAGGGCTTCGCAACCCTCTTGCTGGACCTGCTGACCCCCGAAGAAGCCAAAGACCGACGAAACGTCTTCGATATCCCTCTGCTTGCAGAACGGCTGGTGGAGACGACGCTTTGGATCAGCGGGGAGCCGGACCTCACCGATCTCCCGATTGGCCTGTTTGGTGCGAGTACCGGTGCCGGGGCCGCGATGCTGGCTGCGGCCGAGCTTGGTGGTCGCATCGCGGCTGTGGTGTCGCGCGGCGGCCGCCCCGATCTGGCGCGGCCGCGTGTTGCCGAAGTTGCCGCGCCGTCATTGCTCATCGTCGGCAGCGGCGACCATCACGTCCTGGATCTCAATCGCCAAACCTTTGCGAAGCTGACGTGTGAAAAGTTGTTGAAGGTCGTCCCCAACGCCAGCCATCTCTTCGAAGAGCCTGGCGCGCTGGAGGCCGTAACCGAAATGGCGGGGGGCTGGTTCCAGCACTATCTTTCGCCTTCAGCGCCTGTCCATGCGCCGGCTCCCTCCGTGCCCCCGCCGACGTTGCCACTTCCTGTCATGCTGCGCACCGCGGCCGAACCCTTGCCCTCGCTGGATGATCCGGCCTTTGCCGCTGCCTTTGACCGGTTCGGCAAGTCGCGCGTGGTCCTACTTGGCGAGGCTTCGCATGGCACATCGGAATTCTATCGTGCGCGTGCCGCCATCACACGCCGTTTGATCGAACATCATGGCTTTACGACCGTAGCTGTCGAAGCCGATTGGCCCGATGCAGCGGCGATCGACCGGTATGTTCGCCAGCGCCCGCGTCAGCCGATGAGTTCGACCCCCTTCACCCGCTTCCCGGTCTGGATGTGGCGCAACAAGGATGTTGATAGCTTTATCGATTTTCTCCGCAGCCATAACGTGGCGAAGGCCCCAGGCGAGCGTGTCGGATTTTATGGGCTCGATCTGTATAATATGACGGCGTCGATTTCGGCTGTGTTGACCTATTTGGACCGCGTCGATCCCGATGCCGCGAAGATTGCGCGCACCCGCTATGCTTGTCTGTCGCCTTGGTCGCTGGAACCCGCCGCTTATGGGCGCGCCTCTCTCAGCGAAGGCCACGCGCTGTGCGAGGTGCCGGTGACGCGCATACTCGTCGATCTGTTGCAGAAGGAATTGCGATACGCCGAGCAAGATGGCGAACGTTTCTTCGATGCGACTCAGAATGCGCGCCTGGTGGCAAGCGCGGAACGCTACTATCGCGCCATCTACTATGGCGCGAAGGAGTCCTGGAACCTGCGTGACCGGCACATGTTCGAGACTTTGCAACACATCCTGGCGCAAGCCGGTCCGGACGCGAAAGCCATTGTCTGGGCGCATAATTCCCACATTGGCGACGCGCGCTTCACGGAAATGGGAACGGAGCGCGGCGAACTCAATATCGGCCAGCTCTGTCGCGAAAGTTATGGCCACGACGCAGCCCTGATCGGCTTCGGTACCCATTCCGGTACTGTCTAGGCTGCCTCTGAATGGGATGGACCGATGGAGGTCAAGGCCGTGCGTCCGTCTCGTCCTGACAGCTATGAGGCCTTGTGCCATGAGACAGGCCTCGAGCGCTTTATGATCGATCTGCGCGCCGGGCAACACGACGATCTCCGCCGGGAACTGGCTACCTCTCGTCTCGAACGATATATCGGTGTCATTTATCGACCCGATACGGAGCGCTGGAGCCATTACAGTCACGCGACGTTGACCGAGCAATATGATGCCTTCGTTTGGTTCGACAAGACGCATGCTGTGACGCCTTTGCCGGCGCAGGTACGGGCTGGAGAAGACGAGACCTATCCGTTCGGACTCTGACCAGGCGAAAACAGACCCTTTGGAGATGTTCTCCCTTTGGGCATCCCCGTTGCCCCTTAATGCCGGACCCGATCGGCCAAAATGTGCCGTCAGCCATGTAGATCCGCGTCTGGCGACCGGCCAGCTCCGGGGAGTTTCCAGGGTTCCAGGGGGTGAAACTCGCCCGCCACTCATGTTGTCGAGTGGCAGTGGCCTATCCGGGCTTCGTCATGTCGGACCAAGGTCAGGAATGGCGAGGTGGCGCCCTTTGACAGCGCTTCGAACTGGGTAATGATGGAGGGACCCAGAAGAAAGCGTTGACATGTCCGATATCGCCGCACCCAGGAAGAAAGCCCAGTTTCTCGAACTCTTGATGCAGGACCCGCGCCGTTTCGGCGCGGCGATCGTTCTGGGCTTTTCGACGGGGCTGCCGTTCATTCTCGTCTACAGCACACAGTCGGCCTGGCTTTACGAAGCCAAGGTGCCGATCGAAACCATCGGCCTGTTGAGCGAGATGACGCTTGCCTACAAGTTCAAGTGGGTATGGGCGCCATTCCTTGATGAGCATGACGCGCCGATCTTTTCGCGCTTCCTGGGGCGCCGCCGCGGCTGGATCGTGGTTTCGCAGATCGCCATCATCATCGGTCTCATCGGCGTCGCCATGGGCGATCCCGCCCATTGGCTGGCCTGGACGATCGCTTTCTCCTTCGCGCTCGGCATTGCCGGCGCGACGCAGGACATTACCGTCGATGGCTGGCGCATCACGGTCGCACCGCAGGAACAGCTCGCCGTCATCAGCTCGATCACCGAGATCGGCTATCGCTTCGGCACGCTCGCGGCAGGCGCCGGAGCGCTGTACATCGCCAATTTCTACGGCTGGCGGGCTGCCTATCTCGCCATGGCGGCGCTGATGCTGTTGGGCCTGACCGCCGCTCTCGTGGCGCCGGAACCGCCGTCCGATTTCCAGCCGCATCGGCAGCGGCCAGGTTTCGTTTTCACCATTACCGAGCCGATCAAGGAGCTGTTTCGACGGCTGGGGCCCATGTCCATCGCCGTTCTGCTGCTCGTCGCGGGTTTCCGCATGCCCGGTTATGTGTCCAACGCCATGGCGATGCCGCTGTTCAAAAGCCTCAATTTTTCCGAGGCCGATATCGCCACGGTCACAAAGGTCTTCGGCTTCTGGATCGCGCTCGCGGCGACGTTTCTGGCCGCTATCGTCGTGCGCAAACTGGGAATGATGAAAAGCCTGCTGGTGGGCACGGTCGCCGGTTCCGCCTCGCATCTTTCGCTCGCCTGGCTTGCGGCGCATGGCCATGATTTCACTGACTTTGCGCTGGCCGTCAGCATCGACGGTTTCGCTTACGCCTTCGCCCAGGTGGTGCTGATCATCTACATGTCGTCGCTCGTCTCCACCGAATTCGCCGGCAGTCAATTTGCCCTGCTGACATCGATCTGCGCCTTGCCGGGCAGCGTCCTCGCCGGAGCGTCCGGTTTCATCGTCAAGCAAACCGGCTTCGAGATGTTCTTCGTCTGGACATCCCTGATGGGCATTCCCGTCGCCATTCTCGCCTGGTGGATGTGGTGGCAGGGGCAACTGCCGGCCGACAGGTCGCTGGCGCAGGCGAACGACGGGTCGGTCTGAGGTTAAGTTCCAAGCCTCGCGCCTGTCGTCGAAAGCTTGCGTGGCGACGCCTGAAGCGCCCGTTCCAAATTTGGTACATTTGTCAGGAGGAGGCCAACTTGGGCTTATCCTGATACGTTTTTGCGTCCTGTGGCGCTTCTGTGCCGCCAGAATTGTTTCGCTGGATGCCCGGTAATGGTCTGAATTTGCGCAAAAAGTTATAGGGTGTGGGCTGGATTGATGCTTTTGTCCCTAAAAATGGGCGGCTTGGGCAAAATATGAGCTTTACACCAAAAATATTACAAATACAGTCTCTCGGGCCGGCGCACGTTGCCCGGTGCAGGGGTGGACGGTGCCAATGTCGAACACTTGCCGCTTCATTGAGAACGGCGAAACGCGTGCGGAATCGGATCTTTCGGACCTGGTCTGGCCGAATGACCCGGCCGCGATTCCCGATTGGGTCTACACGGACCGGCGCGTTTACGATCTGGAACAGGAGCGGATCTTCCGCGGCCGCACCTGGAACTACATCGCGCTCGAGGTCGAGGTGCCGAACCCCGGTGACTTCATCCGTTCCTATATCGGCGATATGCCGATCGTCGTGGTGCGCGGTCAGGACGGCGCGATCAACGCCTTCGAGAACCGCTGCGCCCATCGCGGCGTCGAGTTCTGCAAGACCTATCGCGGCTCGGCCAAGCAGTTCGTCTGTCCTTATCATCAATGGACTTACGATCTCACCGGCAAGCTCAAATCGGTGCCGTTTCGCCGCGGCGTGCAGGGGCAGGGCGGCATGCCGCCGGACTTCAAGCTGGAGGACCACAGCCTGCGGCGGCTGAGCGTGACGACGCGCCGCGGCGCGATCTTCGCCTCCTGCGCCGACGACATGGAATCCCTCGAGGATTATCTCGGGCCGGACATGCTCGATCAGTACGACACGATGTTCGATGGCCGGCCGCTGAAACTGCTCGGCATCCACCGCAACGTCATTCCGGGCAACTGGAAGCTCTATCAGGAAAACCTGAAAGATCCCTATCACGCCACGCTGCTGCATACCTATCTGACCACGTTCGGCCTGTTCGTGGCGGGCAACAAGACCCTGATCGTCGCCGACGAAAAAGGCCGTCATTCCTCACTGTGTTCGCGCCGGCCGGAGGGCCGCCTCGAGAGCGATTCGAACACATCCCAGATCGGCTCGTTCCACGCGACGATGAAGCTTGCCGATCCGCGCGTGCTGGAGTTGATCAAGGAGAGCGACTCGCCCTGGAACAGCAATGCCATCACCATCTGGCCGAACCTGATCGCGATCCGTCAGTCGAATATTTTCAGCATCCGCCACATCGTTCCGATGGGCCCGGATGAATTCATGCTGATCTGGGTCAACTTCGGCTTTGCCGACGACACGCCGGAAATGGAAGCCCACCGGCTGCGCCAGAACAATATCTTCGGCCCCGGCGGTTTCATCGGCATCGACGACAACGAGGCAATCAAGTTCGTCAACGACGGCCTGCAGCGTTCGCAGCCGCGGCCCGGCGTCGTATCGCTGGGGCGTGACGACGAGCCGCCCGAGACGGTTATCACCGACCGCGCCATCCGCGGCATGTACCGCCATTATCGCGAAGCGATGGGTTTGTGATGTCAAACCTACAGGTGAAACCCGTGACGTCCGAGACCGAAAAACTTATGTACGATCGCGCCTTCCTGCGCGAATTGCGTCATATGGTCGAGGACTTCAATTGCGATTACGCCGATACGCTCGACCGCGGCGAAGTCGAGAAGTGGCCGGATTTCTTCACCGATGACGGCGTCTATCGCCTGATCGCGCGCGACAATGCGGAGTCCAATCTGCCGCTGCCGCTGATGTACTGCGACGGCAAGGGCATGCTCAAGGATCGCGCCTACGCCATCGCGCACACGGAGATGTTCGCGCCGCGCTACACGATGCATCAGATTGCCCAGGTCCGCATTCTGGGTTTCGAGGATGGCATCGTTTCGGCGCAGGCCAATTACGTTCTCTACGAGACCCTGATCGACGAGCCGACGCATCTGCTCCAGTGCGGCAAGTATCACGACCGATTCCTGCTGCGGGGCGACAGGCTCCTGCTCAAAGAGCGCAATTGCATTTACGACACTTTGTTGATTCCGACCTGTATCGTGTTTCCGCCGTGAGGCCGCTGGCGCGTATTGGCATGTCTGCGCCGGTTCTGCTTCGCAGGAGGTGTTTCCATGGATGATCTCTCCAACCTGAGTTTCGCGTCGACGCGCCGGGATCTTTCGCAAGCCCGCCACACGGCGCCGAATGTGTACGCCGATCCGGAGATCTACGAGTTGGAGAAGGAGCGCATCTTCATGCGCAACTGGCTGTTCGTCGCCAGAGAGGAAGAAGTCGAGAATCCCGGCGACTATATGGCCCTGCGCATTTTCGATGAGCCGATCCTGCTGGCGCGCGACAAGGCGGGCATACTGCGCGCCTTCGCCAACGTCTGCCGCCATCGCGGCGTCGAGGTCGCTTTCGGCCAGGGGAAAACGGATTTCTTCAAGTGCCCCTACCACGGCTGGACCTACAGGCTCGATGGCCGGCTCGCGGGCGCGCCGCTGATGACGGATAATTCCACCTTCGAACGCAGCACCTGCCAGTTGCCGTCGCTGCATCTTGCCAACTGGGGCGGCAATCTCTTCGTGAATTTCGCTGCCGATCCGGAGCCGTTCGAGGATTTCATCAAACCCTATCAGGAGCAGTTCGGTTTCCTGAAGCAGGAGAATTGCCGGATGGCGGTGAAGCTGCCGGTCGAACTCGACTGCAACTGGAAGTTCGCCGTCGAGAACCTGCTCGACATCTATCATGTGAAAGTGCTGCACGCGAACACGTTCGGCGCCAAGTTCAACGCCGACCGCAAGAACATCCGGCTCGATCCGCACGGCATGGTGAGCTATTTTTATGACTCCGCGCCGTCGACGCCGGATGGCGTCAGCCGCTTCGGCCGCATGCCCTGGATCGAGGAACGCGGCGACAGCTTCGGCGCCACGTTCCGCATGCCGCCGAACACCCATATGTTCGCCCGTTGCGACAGCATCCGTTATCTGGTGATCTGGCCGGTCTCTGTCGACAAGTGCAAGCTCTACGCCTACCACCTCTATCCGCGCGAGCGTTTCGCGCTGCCGGACTTCGCCGAGCGCGCCAAGGTCTACGCCGACTATCAATATGTGGTGCTGGAGGAAGACCGCAGCATGATGGTGTCGCTGCAGCAGGCGATGTCGTCGCGCAACTATCAGCCCGGTCCGATGGCTGGCGTCGAAGCGACCATCCATCATGTTCTCAACGACTATCTCGAGCGGATGGATTTTCGATGACGATGGTGGCGCCTGCGCAGGCAGACAATCAGGTGACGGTGGCGTCCGATGTCAGGGCGGCGGACGCGCTGGTGAAGCTGCGTTCCGTCTACAAAACCTATGAGTCCGATCGCGGCAATATCCTTGCGCTCGAGAACATCAATCTCGACATCGGGAAGGGCGAGTTTCTGAGCCTGCTGGGGCCGTCGGGCTGCGGCAAGAGCACCCTTCTGCGCTGCCTCGCCGGGCTGGAGCGGATATCGGGCGGCGAGGTCTGGGTGGACGGCAAAGCGCTCGCCGGCCCACCGGAAAATCTCGGCATCGTGTTCCAGCGCGACATGCTGCTGGATTGGCGCACCGTGCTCGACAACGTACTGCTGCCTTTGGAATTCCTGCGGCGGCCGACCAAGCCCTATGTCGAGCCGGCGCTGAAGCTTCTCGAAACCTTCGGTCTGCGCCGTTCCGCCGACCGTTATCCGTGGGAATTGTCGGGCGGCATGCGCCAGCGCGTCGCCATCTGCCGGGCCCTGCTGTCGGATCCCGCCCTGCTGCTGATGGATGAGCCGTTCGGCGCGCTCGATGCGATCACCCGCGACAACCTCAACATCGAGCTGCAGCGCATCTGGACGCAGACGCATAAGACCATCCTCTTCATCACCCACAGCATCAACGAGGCGATCCTGCTGTCCAATCGCGTCGCCGTCATGGCGCGCGATCCGGGACGGATAGAGGAAATCGTCGAGGTCGACCTGCCCTGGCCGCGGACGCTGGCCATGCGCGAAACGCCGGAATTCATCCACTATGCCGCGAGAGTGCGCACGATCTTCGAACGTTTGGGGGCTTTCACCGGATGACTGACTCCGCCGTTACACCCCTCAACAAGGCTGCGCCCGCCAGCGGCCTGCATCGCTGGTGGCAGGGTAGCTCACGCCTGCGCTTCCTCATCGTCTTCACCGTGGTCGTCATCGGCCTGTGGGAGTGGGCCTGCCGGGCCAGCGGAGTGAAGTCCTTCACATTCCCGGCGCCAAGCCTGGTGTGGAGGGAGCTGATCGCCGATCCGATGTGGCTTGCCCAGAACACGGCCTATACGCTGAGCGCCGCTTTGGCGGGCTTTGCCATCTCCGCCGCGCTCGGCCTGCTGCTGTCGATCGGCATCGTCTACTCGCGTGTCCTCGATCGCACATTGTTCACCTCGCTGGTGGCGTCGAACGCGATCCCCAAGGTCGCCATCGCGCCGCTCTTCGTGTTGTGGATCGGCACTGGCATCGAATCGAAAGTGCTGATGGCGGTGCTGGTCTCGATCTTCCCGATGGTGGTCGACAGTGTCGTCGGCCTGCGCTCGGTCGATCCCGGTACGCTCGATCTGGCGCGAACCTATCGCGGCTCGAACCTCCAGATTTTCTGGAAGATCCGCTTTCCCGGCGCGCTACCCAGCATCTTTGCCGGCATGAAGGTGGCGATCTCGCTGGCGCTTGTCGGCACCATCGTCGGCGAATTCGTCGGCTCCAACTGGGGCCTGGGCTTCGTCATTCTTCAATCGCAAGGCCAGTTCAACACGCCGCGCGTTTTCGCCGCCATCCTCGTTCTCTCGGTGCTGGGCATCGTGCTTTACCAGATCGTCGATCTGATCGAGCGCCGCGCCATGCCCTGGCACGTTTCCCACCGCAATCGCCACGACGATCACTGAAACGGCGATCATCGAACGTAACGCTTATCGGCTTTCGACTTCTGCTGCTGCAACAAGACCGAACACCAAAGGGGAAAAAATGACCAGTCCAAAAAAGCATGACACAAGTCGCCGCATTTTCTCGGCAATGCTCGTCGCCGCGGGCATGTTCGCTGCGCTGCCGGCATTTGCGCAGGAGAAGCTGACGCTGCGCTTCGATTTTCTGCCCTACGGCGCGCACGGTCCGTTCTATCTGGCCAAGGAGAAGGGGTGGTTCGCCGAGAATGGCGTCGACGTGACGATGGACGACGGCTCGGGCGGCGCGGTGACGGCCCAGCTCGTTGACGCCGGCAAATATGACCTCGGCTATCTCAGCTTCGCGTCGGCGATGATCGCCCGCGACAAGGGGATGCGGATCAAGGGTATCGCCGGCGTCATTCGCAAGGGCGATCTGGGCGTCGTCGTCAGCGACAACAGCCCGATTTCCAAGCCGAAGGATTTCGAAGGCAAGACCATCCTGTACTCGCCGACCTCGGTCGAATCTCTCTACATCGATCTGTGGTTCAAGATGAACGGGGTCACCAAGAGCAAGGTGAACCTCACCAGCATGGATATCGGCACCAAGGTGTCGAGCTATCTCAGCGGCACCGGTGACGGCATGTTCGTGCCGGCCCCGATCTACACGATCCGCAAGGGCATCCCGCGCCTTTCCAAGGCCATCCTGTTCGCCGATTTCGGTCTGCCGCTGCCCGGCTTCGGCATCATCGCCAATGAAGACGTGATCAAGAATAAGCCGAAAGCGCTCGCCGGCTTCGTCGCCGCCCTGCAGAAGAGCTGGGCGGGCATCAAGGACAAGACGCTGATGGACGAGGCGGTGGCCGCGCTCCTCAAGAACCGTCCGAACGCCAAACTCAATCCGGACTATGTGCGCGGGCAGTTGGAAGCTCTTGCCTCCTACATGGACACTCCGGCAACGGCCGGCAAGCCGGTTCTATGGCAATCGCCGGAAGACTGGGCCGCCGGTATCAAGGTCAGCGAGGAGGCCGGCGCCATTCAGAAAGGCTCGAAGCCCGAAGACTATTTCACCAACGCGTTCCTGCCGAAGTGATCGCCGGTGCACCGTGCCAGCCGGCACGGTGCACCTCTTTGTTTGAGGGGATGGGAGATCGGGATGCTCGGTCCGCTGTGTTGGGTGCTGATCTACGTGAAGGACGTCGACAAGGTGCGGCCGTTCTATGAAGACGTCCTGAAACTGCCGCTGAAGAGCGTGCGGCCGCAGATCGTCGTTTTCGCGACCGGCCAATGCGTGCTGGAACTCATGGGCAAGCTCGACAACGGTCCTTCGGTGATGGACGATGCCAAGGGCTGGGATCGCAACAAGGTGCTGATCTCCTTTCATGTCGAGGACATCGAAGCGGAGGTGCGCGCCATCGAAAGCCGTGGCGGCAAATGCATCTCCGGCATCCGCCCGACGGTCGGCGCCGCCCCCGGGCAGCCGCCGAAGGGTGCGATCGCGCAATTCATGGACCCTGAAGGCAATATCATCGAGATTTGCCAAGAGGCGTTGGATTAGGCGTTGGAAGCCTGAAAACGATGACGCAGCAGAGCGCGATATCCCAGCGATCA
>Ga0182744_1001588_pt1 | contig 19705 bp, 16 predicted proteins | sample eDN3rd30CKraftMG_FD_128525 | JGI IMG/M metagenome (GOLD analysis project Ga0182744, IMG submission 128525) | Enriched Miracle-Growth compost microbial communities from Emeryville, California, USA - eDNA 3rd pass 30_C Kraft MG (version 2) (version 2) ...
CGACCGCCACGAGCGCGGCGGCGAAGGCGAGCGGACGCTTCCAGGACGCAACGGTGCTCATTGCTCGCGCGACCCGTCGATCAGCGTGGCGCGGCCGAAGACGAACACGCCGCCCTGGACCAGCAGATAGACGATCAGCACGCCGTAGACGATGGCGTCCTTCATGCCCGACGAGATGTAGCCGGCCGACAGCGATTCGATCACGCCGATGCCGAGCCCGCCGGCGACCGCGATCGTCGGCGAGCGCAGGCTGCCGAGGATCGCGCCGATGAAGCCCTTGAGGCCGTACGAGATGCCCGCGTCCCAGGTCGAGAGCACGATCGGCGTCACCACGATGCCGGCGAGCGCGCCGGTGCCGCCGGCAGCCGCGAACACGAGCAGCGTCAGCCGCTCCGCCTTGACGCCCATCAGGCGCGCGGCCTGCAGGTTGATCGAACAGGCGCGCACCGCCCGGCCGATATCGGTGAACTTGAGGAACCAGAACGTCACGAGCAGCAGCGCGGCCGTCGCGCCCCAGACCCACAGCGTCTGCAGCGGCATGACGGCGCCGCCGATCTCGAACGCGCCGTCGCCGGAGAAGCCCGGCAGGCTCAGCGGGTCCTTGCCGAAGGCGATCAACGCGATGCCGCGCAGCACCACCGCGACGCCGAGGGTGATGGTGACGCGGATGAACTGCGGGGTATGGCGCACGGGTGCGAGGGTGAGCCGCTCCTGCGCCGCGCCGATCATGGCGCAGACCACGGTGGCAAGCGGAATGGCGAGCCACAGCGGCACGCCCTCGGCGTAAAGCCAGGCGGTGAGCATGCCGCCGAGCATGACGTATTCGCCCTGCGCGAAGTTGACCACGTTGGCGACGTTGGCGGTGAGCACGAAGCCGAGCGCCACCAGCGCATAGACGCAGCCGGTGGTCAGACCTGGCAGCAGCAACTCGAAGAAAAGCGACTGGGTCATATCCCCTTCAGCACCCGACCGTCCGCGATCCGGGAACGTCCCGGCCGCGGAAATCCCCCTTCATGGCCGGCCGTTGCGGCCTGCCATCCTCACTTCTTCCGCCGCAAGAACACATACCGGAAAAATCGCGCCTGTCCTGGGAAACATGCAGCGATGCCCAGGAAAAACATGCGCGGATGTCCGGCCCGCCGGACATCCCGCACGTTCAAACCCGCAAGCGCGGATTACTGCGCCAGGACGGCCTTTCCGTCCTCAAGCCGGCCGATGCCGATCGACTTGTAGTTCTGGCCGGTGTGGTCCTGCGGCGTGTAGCTGATCGGGCCGTTGAGGCCGGGCAGCTCGTGCAGGCTCTCGAGCGCATTGCGGATGCCCTCGCGGCTGCCGTCGGAGTTCTTTACCGCCGCCTCGGTCATCAGGCCGACGTCGAAGCCGAAGGTCGCGAAGTACGGCGGGACGCGGCCCATCGCCTTCTCGAGCTCGGAGTAGAGCTTGGCGGTTTCGCCGCCCGCGGCGGTGCCGAACGAGCCGAGCTGGATCGGCACCAGCAGCCCGTCGGCTTCCTTGGTGCCGCCGATGGCGTCGTAGAACGCCTTCGAGATCGCGGCCTGGGTCACGACCAGCGGCGTCTTGATGCCCATCTGCTTGATCTGCTTGTAGCTCAGGATCGCGATGCGGCTCGACGCGCCGTTATAGATCATGTCCGGATTGGCGGCGCGGATCTTGGTGAGCTGCGCGGTGACGCTGGTATCCTCGACGCCCATCGTCTCGGCGGCGACGATCTCGAGGCCGTACTTCGGCGCCAGTTCCTTGAAGTTCTTGGCCTCGCTCTGCCCGAACGCATCGGTCATGTTGAGCAGCGCGACCCGCTTGTAGCCCTTCCGCTTGGCGAAATCGGCGAGCGCGGTCATGAAGTCGCGCACCGCGGGGGCGACCTTGAAAAGATAGGGCTCGGCCGGCACGCCCAGCGTATCGGCGGCGCCGCTCGCGATGATCGGAATCTTGAATTCCGAAGCGAGCGTCTTCACCGCCAGCGCGGCGCTGGAGTTGACGAAAATGTACATCAGGTTGATGTCCTTGTCGCCGGCGAGCCGGCGGAAGGCGTTCACGGCGCTGACCGGATTGGTCTCGTCGTCGAGCTTCTCGTAGACGATCTTCTTGCCGGGCAGGCCGCCACGCGCCTTCTCCCAGCCCTCGACGCCGTCCATGGAATCCTTCGCCGCGGCGACGAATCCGCCCGACAGCGACATCACCACGCCGATCTTGAATTCCTTGGGCGCCTGCGCGCTTGCCGACGAGATGCCCAGCGCGGTCGCAGCCGCCAAGGCCAAAAATCCAGCTTTCGAGATCATCCGAACCCTCCCAGTTTACATACCCGAATGTATTCTTACCTAGTAAACGGCCACGGCCCAACCGGCCGGCGCCGCCAGGCAACCCCGCCTCTGGTCGTTACACCATTATTGTTCGATCCGCACCATTCAGCAAGCAGCCGACCGGCGCGCGGCCGAGGCGGCTTCCGTCCCGTGCATTTTGGCAAGCGCGGGGCGGACTTCCTCGCTCAGGCGCTGGATGGTCCGCATCGTCTGGGCATGGGTCAGGTTGCCGAAGCGGCAAAGGATCATCACTTCGTCAAAACCTTCCGCCGCGTATTTCGCGATCCGCTCGGCCGCCTGCTGCGGCGTGCAGATCAGCGTCCGCTCCCGAAAGACCTCACGGTAATCGGACGACTTGCACAGTTCGAGTAATATCGAGATGTCGCCCTGGTAATTCGTATCCCACGGATTGCCCTTCTGCGCGTTGCGCAGCGCGGTGACGTGCTCCTGCAGGGCGAGGCGCGCCTCCTCGATCGCCTGCTCCTCGGTATCGGCGATGTAGGTCATGAAGGCGACCGAGCTGCGCCGCTTCGCCTGGCCATGCCCGGCATCCGCATAGGCCTGCTTGAAGACATTGTGCCGCTCGCACAGCGTCTCGAAGCTCATCGGATACTGGTTCATGAGAAGTCCGTAGGCGCCCTTGCCGATGCGCTCGAAGCTAGCCGGGCTGTTCGAGGCCGCGACCCAGATCGGAATGCGCTCCTGCACCGGCTGCGGCCAGGGCTCCAGGCGGTCGAACTGCGTGAAGGGCCCGCGGAACTCGAACGGCTTCCCCTCCCAGAACTTCTCGACGATCTGCAGCGCCTCGACCACGCGGTCGGACGTCTCGGCCGGATCGACATGGAACGCGGCGTATTCGTGCGGAACGAAGCCGCGGGACACGCCGAGATCGCATCGTCCGTTCGAAAGCTGGTCCAGCAGGGCATAGTCTTCGGCCACCTGCAGCGGATGGCGCAGGGCGACCAGCGAGACGCCGGCGGCGAGACGGATGTTGCGCGTTTCCCGCGCCCACGCGGTGAGGATCACTGCGGGGTTCGTCGCGGCGCCGCCGTAATAATAGAAGTGATGCTCGGAGGTCAGGACGCGCGCCCAGCCGAGCCGGTCGGCGAGCTTCACCGATTCCGTCAGCTCCTCATAAAAGGCATTGAGGCTGCGGGCGAAGCCGGCCCGGTAGGTCGGCAAATGAAATAGCGAAAAATCCATCGGACACCTGCTCCAGGCCGACACTCCACGGCAGGCGAACGTCCGGGAAACCGGACCCGTTGTCTGTCCTCGGAACGGGGTGACAACGCGGGCGATGGCGCGGCCGCGACCGGAACCATAGAGCGGGATCGCCGGGACGCGCCCGGCAACGCCGGAAAGACGGATTCGCTTGCGGCCGGTCGGCCGCAACGTTGGAGCGGGCTACCGGCTGGCTCTCAAAACAGAGGCCGCTGGAGGAGATTGCGTTCGTACCAGCTCCGCAACTCGCCGAGCGTCTGGAGGCCGAGCTTTGCGAAAGCGCGCTTGCGATAGGTCAGGAACGTGTTGGTCTGCATGCCCAGCGCCTGCACCGCCTGCTTGACCGAATACTCGCTCAGCAGCGCCGAGCAGACCTCGACCTCGCGCCGGCTCAACCGCTCTTCCCAGCACGCCAGCGCCGCGGCGATGGCCAGCCGGTCGGGGCGCAGCGTGCCGGGCCTGAAGAGCTGGAAATGGCGCACCGTGGCCGCCGACAGCAAATCCGCCTCCTGCTCCAGATAGGCCACTTCGTCGGGCAGGAAGTGGCCGCTCGCGCGGCTGCGATAGATGCTGAGCAGGACGCATCCGTCCGCAAACGCGCGCAGCAGCGACACCCTTTCCAGCATGGCGGGCTGCTCGTAGGCGAAACGGCGATATTCGCCGCGGGGGATTTCGTCCCACCGCTGGCGGACCAGGAAAGGCCGCTCGGCGTCGCCGGCATCGCGCAGCAGGCGGATGATGGCCGGATCGTCGCGCCAGAACCGGCTCGCATAGTGGCGCGAGGCCAGGCGGGGAAAATCCGCAATGGCGGGAATGCCGCCGTTGGTGAAGATGACGCGCATCTCCCGTCGCCGGTCGATGAAATAGGCGCCGACGATATCGTGCGGCACGGGATCCCTGAGCGCGCCCGCGAGCCGGTCGGAAAATCCCGTCTGGCCGATCGCGAGAACCAGCTCGGCCGACCGCAGCGAGGAATATCCGGGCGCGTGCCGGCCTTTACCTCCTGCGACCCGATCCGGATAGGGATATGACATCCCGCCTTCGCTCCCGCGTCCCACCCACGGTGCCCATTGTGATGCTGATGAAGCGTGGCACCCGTGCGAAATTAACACCCCTTTCCGTGCCGGACAATTGTCGGGCGATCCGGCCTGCGGGGCGGCGTCATCGATTTGAGAGGACAGACAGGCGTGGCGTTTCGAGGCGGTATCTGCGCCGGCATTCCGCGCGATCGCGATCGCGGAAGCCGCGACGCCGGCCAGCGTGCAAGGAGGATTCGATGAAGCGTAGCACCGAGCGGTTCCTGACAACCCATGTGGGCAGCCTGCCGCGCCCGGCCGATCTGATCGAGCTTTACGGCAACGACGCGCCCGACGACGTGCTGCTGCCGCGCCTGAAATCGGCGGTGGCGGAAGTCGTCAAGCAGCAGACCGCGCTCGGCATCGACGTCGTCAACGACGGCGAGTTCGGCAAGGCGATGCGCCGCAGCGCCGACATCGGCTCCTGGTGGTCCTACGTCTACAGCCGGCTCGGCGGCTTCGAAATGTCGCGGGAGGAAGCCGCGAAGGGCCGCTCGGGCTGGACCTTCGGCAGCAAGGAGCGCCGCGACTTCGCGGAATTCTACCGCGACACCGGCGGCGTCGGCGGATCGGGCGCCGGCGACCGCAGCAGCGCGAACGACATGTTCGGCCTCGTCTGCAGCGGCGACGTGAAATACACCGGACACGCGCTCATCAAGCGCGACATCGACAACCTCAAGGCAGCCGTCGCGGGCGCGAACGTGACCGACGTGTTCATGCCGGCGGTGTCGCCGGCCACGCTGCAGATCCTCCCGAACAAGCACTACAAGGACCAGGAGGCGTACACCTGGGCGCTGGCGGAAGCGATCCGCGAGGAATACCGCGCCATCGTGGACGCCGGCTTCATCCTCCAGATCGACGATCCCGCCATCGTCGATATCTACGACTGGTGGTACTCGCTCAACGACGACATTGCGGGCTACCGCAAGTGGGCCGCGTACCAGGTCGAGGCGCTCAATCACGCGCTCGAGGGCATCCCCGAGGATCGCGTGCGGTTCCACATCTGCTGGGGGAGCTGGCACGGCCCGCACAAGACCGACGTACCGCTCAAGGACGTGGTCGATCTCCTGCTCAAGGTGCGCGCCGGCGCCTACTCGGTCGAGGCCGGCAACGTCCGTCACGAGCACGAGTGGAAAGTGTGGCAGGAGACGAAGCTTCCCGACGGCAAGCTCCTCATTCCCGGCGTCGTCAGCCACGCGACCAACGTGCTCGAGCACCCCGAGGTGATCGCCGACCGGCTCGCCAACTACGCCAACGCGGTCGGGCGCGAGAACGTCATCGCCGGCACCGATTGCGGCCTCGGCGGGCGGCTTCATCGCCAGCTCGCCTGGGCCAAGCTTGGCGCGCTCAAGGAAGGCGCCGACCTCGCCTCGAAGCGGTTCTGGGGCCGCTGACGCGCGCGCCCGGCGCCGCGGACCCGATCCGTTTCCGAAAACAAGAAGCCTGACCGGTCTCTCCGGTCAGGCTTTGGCGACTCAGGCGTCAACGACCGCCGCGGGCGGCCGCGAGCGCGCCGCGGTCAGGCGGTGACGCCGTGCCGATCGTTATTGTTCGGACGGTGATCGCCGGCGAGCCAGCGCTTGAGCTCCGAGTGGCAATCCGCCTTGCGCATCGCGGCGATCGCCTTGACGTCGGGATGGTCGATGGTGAACTCGACCTTCAGGCCGTCGGGGCTCGCGGTGTAGAGCGACTGGCAATAGCCGTGATCGGTCTCGCGCAGCGGCAGCTTGGCCGCCTTGATGCGCTGGACGAGCTCGTCATAGGTCTTCCGGTCGACCTTCATGGCGAAGTGCTGGCCCTGCTCCGGACGCAGCGCGCGCATCGCCTCGTAGGCGTCCTCGTCGGCGAACTGAAAGAACGCCAGCGCGCCGCCGTCGGCCAGTTCGTAGAACGTGTGGCAGTACTCGACCTCGCGGTTGACGGTCGCGTTGAAGGCGCGCTCGCACCACGTCGCGCTCAGCGGAATGCCGATGACGTCTTCCCAGAAGTGGCGGTTCGCTTCCTGGTCCTTGATGACGAACGCATAGTGGTGGAGACGCTCGGGCAACTTGTCGAGCGCCTTCGCGGTGGAGTGCTCGGCCGGCTTCGTATGCACGTTCATGGCAGTACCTCCGTCAGCAGCAGCGCGACGGTGATGCCGCGCCATTATCGTTCTGTTGCGCGCCGGGGTCGCCCGGCATTGCTTGCATTCTACGCCGATTTGGCCGTCGTTCCAACCATGCCGATACGACGCGCCGCCGCGGATACCGCGCCCGACGCGCCGCGGATCCGGTCCGTCAGCGCCGCCGTGTCGGTGGGCAGCGCATCGCCGCGCCATGCCACATGGCCGTCGGGCCGCACCAGCACCAGCTTGCGCTCGTAGAGCGCGGCGATCTCCGGCTGCGCGATCTCGACAATCTCCAGGGGCACGCCGCGCTTCGCCATGGCGGCGGCCAGCGGCGCCGGCTCCGGCGCCCCGGGGAACCGCAGCAGCGTGAAGCCGCGCCCGAACAGATCGAGCGTCGAGCGGCCGTCCGCAAGCCAGGCATGGGGCGCGCGGCAGCCGGGATGGCTGGTCTGCACATAGATGCGGGAATCCTCCGGCTCCGGCGGCAGCGGACCGTCGGGAACGACGATGGGCGAGCCTTCGTAGCGGTAGCCGAGATGGGTGTTGAGCGGGTTCTCCCACGCCTGCGAGTTGGCGTTCGACAGGCGCTTGCCGAGCTCGGCGCGCACCCGCGCGCCTTCCTCGGTGTCGTCGGTGACATGCGGCACCGGCTTGCGCGAACTGTAGCGGTCGAAATTCTCCATCGCCTCGTCGCACTGGCGGATGCCGACCGGGCGGCGCTCGATCTCGTAGGTCTCCAGCAGGTGCTCGCCGCCCCAGCCATGATAGACGGCGGCCAGCTTCCAGCCGAGGTCGACCGAATCGCCAAGCCCGGTGTTCATGCCAAGCCCGCCGTTCGGCGGCATCACATGCACCGCATCGCCGGCGAGGAAGACGTTGCCGCGGGCATAGTGATCCGCGACCAGATGGCGGCGGATCCAGTGGCCGAACTTGACGATCTCGAACGGCACGTCGGCGCCGAGCGCGCGGCGCAGCTCGTGCTCGGGATCGATCGTCGCCGGGTCCATCTCGAGCTCGCCGTGGATCATCAGGCGCCAGAGGTCCTTGCCGTCCGCCGGCGTCAGCGATGCCCAGGCGCCCTCCTCGCCGACGATGACGTAGCGGCCCGCCTTGCCCTTGTCGTGGTGCTCCCACAGGGAGGGCGACTTGAACATCACGTTGAAGGAATGGTTGATCATGCCGGTGCCGTGCATCTCGAAGCCGAGCTGCTTGCGCACCGTCGAGCCGATGCCGTCGCAGCCGACGAGATAGCGCGCCCGCACCTCCTCGCGCGCGCCGGTCTTCTCGTCGACGAGCCGGGCGACGACATGGTCGCCCTCGTCGCGGAAGGATTCGAGCCGGGTGTGATAGCGCAGCGTCACGCCGGGATAGGTGCGCACGGCCTCCGAGAGGATCGGATCGAACACGAACTGCGGGCAGTGCGCATAGGCCTCCGGGCTGACTTCGAACGGCGGAATATCCTTGAACGCCGGCATCGGAATGCGGCCGAGCTCATGCCCGTCCAGCGCGGTCACGAACACGTTGTCGAGCGGATAGTCCTCGGGGAATCCCCAGTGCTTGACGCGCTCCGCGAGGCCCCAGCGGCGGCAGAACTCCACCGTGCGGATGCCGGTCGCGAACATCTTGGCGTCGACGACCTCGCCGCCGGTCTGCTCGACCAGCAGGCACGGCACGCCGCGCCAGCCGAGATCGAGCGAGAGCGCAAGTCCGATGGGCCCTCCGCCGACGATCAGCACCGGTATCTCGCGCAGGCCGGATTTTGCACTGGTTTGATTGTTCGAGCTCACGGACGATCTCCCGGCCGCGGTCGCGCCGCAGCCTTTCCTGAAACGATGTACCGGATACGGCTCCCCTCGCGGGCGCCGTCCCAAGCCCGATCCCGGGCATACAGGCCCACGACGTTGCGGGCTCGACCAGCGCTGGCCGGAAAGTGCCGCGGATTATCTTTTCAATCGGGCCGCCGCGCAAGCGGGGAGATCGCCGCATCGACGCAGCAAAAATGCATCGGTGTAAAGTAAATGCCGCCCCGCCGTATTCCGGCGGAGCGGCGCATCCATTCAAAATGCAAACGTCTATTTCAGCGGCGCGCCGTTGAGATCCTCGGCGCGCTCGATCCTGACCGAGACCGCGAAGCCCTTGCGCTCCGGATCGCGGTCCTTCTCGGCCTGCACGACCTTTTCCCAGATCTTGTCGCGCATGGCATCCGACTTGTGGACCTTGGCGGTGCCGTAGAAGCGCGCGATACCGCCGGCCGGCAGCAGGCCGGACTCCCGCGTCTTGGGATCGCGGAAGAAAATCGTCACCTTCATGCCGTCCTTGAGCTCGGCATTGGTCGAGCCCTTGCCGCGCTCCCAGAACGCGATGGTCTCATCGTCGAATACGAGCACGCTGCCGCGCGGCGTCACCTGCGCATATCCGTTCGGCAAGGTCGTCGCGACCAGGCAGGGGGTGGCGGGGAAAGCGCCGTTGATCGGCCCATGGAGGGCGGAGGGAATCTTGGCCAAGGTTGAACTCCTGCAAGTCTTCACGCGAGAAATCGCGGGCCTACTCATAGGACAGGATGTCCGGCGCGCAAGAGGGGTATGAGCATACGTTCGATAAATCGGCGCGCATGAAGGTGGGCGGCGTTCAAAGGTGGGCAAGGAAACGCCGGCGAGGCGCGCGCCGCGCCGCCGCTTGCCTTGCATGAGCCGCCGCTTGCCTCGCGTGGGCCACTACTTCCCGATCCGCTTCGCGGCCTCCTGCGTCACGCCGAGATCGACGTATTTGCGGATGTCGAGCTTCTCGCGCAGCAGGCCGAGCGACTGCTGCACGTCGATGCTGCGCTGGAGCGCCTCGATATCCGGCAGCATGTCGGGATCGCGATAGAGGTCCTTATTGGTGTAGAGCCAGTCGGCGAAGGCGGCTTCCGGCAACTTGCCGACGCGCGCCGCCGTCTTGAGCAGATAGTCCCGGTTGGCCGGGTCCTGCAGATAGCGCAGCGAGCGGATGGAATCCTCCATGAAGTCGGTCAGCGCCGCCCGGTTCTTCTTGAGGAACGCGTCCTTCGCCGCCCACACGAGGAAGTCCGAGGTGCCGAGCGAATCCTTGACGGTGAAGAGCGTGCGGCCCTTCTCGAGCAGTTCCGGGTTGATCGAGAACGGCAGCACGACCGAGATGAGATCCGCCTTCCTGTCGGTCAGCAGCGCCCGCATGTTCGGAAACGCGGCCTCGATCGAGGAATAGTCGCGCTTGTCCTCGAGGCCGTGCTTCTTGAGATAGGCCCGCATGGCGATGTCCACCGCCGAGCCTTGTCCGACCGAGGCGACGACCTTGCCCTTGAGATCGGCGACGGTCTTGATCGGGCCGTCCTTGAGCACCATGAACGGTGAGGTGTAGTAGCCCGGCTGGCCTTCGCGCTGCTCGTCGGCCATCACCCGCAGGTCCTCCATGCCGGCATTCTGGATCGCCAGCGCCAGCGAGGAATAGGCAAGGAGCGCAATGTCGATCTCGCCCGCCGCGAGCGCGGTGATCATCGGCGGCGTGCCCTGGAAGCGCACCAGTTCGATATCGTAGCTCTTGCCCTTGAAGCGCAGCAGGTCGGGCTTCTCGTAGAGCATCGTCGGCAGGTTGGCGACCGGCACCACCCAGGCGATGCGGATCTTCACCGGCGCCTGTGCCAAGGCGGCGACGGCCATCAGCGGCAATGCCAGCGCGGCGGCCAGCAGGATCCTTGTCATGCGCATCGCAACCTCCCTCGCCGTTGCGCCCTCGAAAGGCGCGTTTCTCAATTATTGTAAATTTCAAATATCGGCGTGCCGTCCGTCAAGCGCCCGGCCCGGACGGAGGATAAAAAAGCGCCGCCCGAAGGCGGCGCTTGCGGTGTCCGGACCGGCGCGGAGCGGCTTATTTCTTCTTCATCCGCTTCACGGCATCTTCCGTGACCGTCAGATCGACGTACTTCTTGATGTCCATCTTGCTCTTCAGAAGACCAAGCGACTGCTGGATGTCGATGCTGCGCTGGAGCGCCTCGACGTCGGGCAGCATGTCGGGATCGCGGTAGAGGTCCTTGTTGGTATAGACCCACGACGAGAACGCGGCTTCCGGCAGCTTGGAAACGCGCGCGGCGGTCTTGAGCAGGTAGTCGCGGTTCTTCGGGTCCATCAGGTAATGGAGCGACGTGATCGAGTCTTCCATGAAGTCGGTCATCGCCGCCTTGTTCTTCTTCAGGAAACCGTCCTTGGCGACCCAGACGATGAACTCGGACTTGCCGAGCGAGTCCTTGACGGTGAAGAGCGTGCGGCCCTTCTCGAGCAGTTCAGGATTGATCGAGAACGGCAGCACGACCGAGATGAGGTCGGCCTTCTTGTCGGTCAGCAGCGCCCGCATGTTGGGGAACGCGGCCTCGACGGAGGAGTAGTCCCGCTTGTCCTCGAGGCCGTGCTTCTTGAGATAGGAGCGCATCGCGATATCGACCGCGGAGCCCTGCCCGACCGAGGCGACGACCTTGCCCTTGAGATCGGCGACGGTCTTGATCGGGCCGTCCTTGAGCACCATGAACGGCGAGGTGTAGTAGCCGTCCACGCCCTCCTGCGCCTCGTCGGCGATCACCCGCAAATCCTCCATGCCGGCGTTCTGGATCGCCAGCGCCAGCGAGGAATAGGCAAGGAGCGCGATATCGACTTCCCCGGCCGCCAGCGCGGTAATCATCGGCGGCGTGCCCTGGAAGCGGATCAATTCGATGTCGTAGCTCTTGCCCTTGAACTTGAGGATGTCGGGCTTCTCGTAAAGGATCGTCGGCGAGTTGGCGACCGGCACCACCCAGGCGATGCGGATCTTCACCGGCGCCTGCGCAAAGGCGGTGGCGGCCAGTAGCGGCAGCGCGAGCGCGGCGCCTATCAGGGCTTTCATCAGACGCATGGCAGTTCCTCCCTCGATCGCCGTTGTTGCGGGCTTTGTGCCCTCTCGGCTGTTGCAGCGGATTTCAAGCTCGCGCGTGCGTCCTGTCAAGCGCGCAGGTCCCGGTCAGCGTCAAACCGTCGTCGGTTCCTGCGCCTCCTGATGCCACATCAGCAGGCGACGGCGCAGCACCGCCATCAGCTTCACCAGCGCGTAGCCGACGATCGCGATCTCGACGATGCCGGCGAACACGCCGAGCGAATCCGCCATCCGCGAGGCGGTCTGCATGCTGCCGCCGATGCCGTAGCCGCCCATCGCCATCTCGGTCAGGATGCCGACGATCAGCGCGATCGGCAGCGCGACCTGCAGGCCGGTGAATATCTGCGGCAGCGCGGCGGGCAGCAATATCTCCCACAGCATCTCGCGCTCGCGGGTACCGAGATTGCGCGCCGACCAGATGATCTCCTTCTCGACGCCGGCGACGCCGACCGCGGTCGCCGTGATGATCGGGAAGATCGTGTTGAAGGCGATCATCACGATCTTGGAGGTGTCGAAGAAGCCGAACCACATGGCGAAGATCGGCAGGAAGGCGATCTTCGGGACCGGGAAGCCGACCGAGACGATCGGATCGAAGAACCACATGAAGAAGCGGCTGCGCGCCATCGCCAGGCCGATGGCGATGCCGACGACGGCCGAGGCGATGAAGCCCGCGAGCGCGCGCCACAGGGTGAGCCCGACGGCGATCGGCAGGTCGCCCGACATCAGGTCGGAACCCATCCGCATGAAGATGCGCGACAGCGAGGGCAGCGAGAACGGCGTGACGAGGCCGGAGCGCGCCACCGCTTCCCACACGATCAGCAGCACGATCACCGGAGCCCAGGAAACGAGCCCCCAGCCGAGCGAGCGCACGAATTGCGGAACCTGCGGCGCGGCGCGTTTCGCCGGCGCGGGCGCCGCGACGGAGACCATGCCCTGCTCTACTCGCGCCATCGCAGCACCCTGCGCGAGACGGCGAGATAGGCGCGGTCGGCGAGCAGCCCGAGGACGGCGATCGCCAGCACGACCGCGAACATGCCCTCGTAATTGCCGCCGTCGCCGAGGAACCCGATGAGATAGCCGAGGCCCTTGCGCGCCACGATCATCTCCGCGGACACCAGCAGGATGAACGAGAGCGCGAGCGCGGTGCGGATGCCATTGAGCAGTTCCGGCAGGGCGCTCGGAAAGACCACGTCGAGCAGCGTGCGCCAGCGGCTGGCGCCGAGGCTGCGGGCGGACCAGATCAGCGTCTGCTCGGCGCCGCGCGCGCCGTTGAACGCGCCGATGGTGACCGGGAGCATGCAGCCGAGGAAGATCAGCAGCACCTTGGAACTGTCGCCGAAGCCGAGCCACAGCGCGGTGATCGGGATGAGCGCCGACTTCGGCAGCGGATAGAAGATCTCGACCAGCGGGCTCGAGACGTAGCGGATCGGCCGCCACCACGCCATCGCGATGCCGAGCGCGCCGCCGACGACGATGGCGATCAGCAGCCCGAGGCCGCCGCGGTAGAGCGAGGAGGCGGTGTGGTCCCAGAAGTCGAAGCTGGTGACGAGCTCGCAGCCCTGCTCCAGCACCGCCGAAAGCGGCGGCAGCACCGCCGTCGAGACCAGATGGAACGTGTTCGCCGCCTGCCACAGCGCCAGCAGGATGACGAGCGGCAGGTAGCGGAACAGCGCCGACGCGACCGCCGGCATCGCGCGGGAGAGCGCCGCGCTCACGAGGCTTTCCCCGCCTGCGCCTTGATCGCCTCGCTGCGCACCAGTTCCCAGATTTCGTCGACCTTGTCGACGAACGGCTTGGTCTTGGCGAGGTGCGGGTCGTTACGGTCGAAGTTGAGATCGAGGATGGCCTTGACCCGGCCCGGCCGCGCCGACATCACCGCGACGCGCTGGGCGAGATAGACCGCCTCCTGCACGTCGTGGGTCACGAAGATCACCGTCTTGGGCGAGCGCTGCCAGATCGCCAGCAGCTCGGTCTGCATCAGGTGGCGGGTCTGCGCGTCGAGCGCGCCGAACGGCTCGTCCATCAGCAGGATTTCCGGGTCGATCGCGAGCGTGCGCGCGATGGCGCAGCGCTGCTTCATGCCGCCGGACAACTGCGAGGGATAGGAATCCTCGAAGCCCGAGAGTCCGACGAGATCGATGAACTCCTGCGCGCGCCGCTGCTGCTCCTCGCGCGGCAGGCCCATGCGCTTGAGCCCGTACATCACGTTGGCGCGCACGGTCTTCCAGGGGAACAGCGCGAAATGCTGGAACACGATGCCGCGGTCGGGCCCGGGCCCCGCGACTTTCTTGCCATCGACCGTGATGGTTCCGGTCTCGGTCGGAAGGAAGCCGCCGATCTGGTAGAGCAGCGTGGATTTTCCGCAGCCGGAGGGGCCGAGCAGCGCGATAAACTCGCGCTCGCCGACGTCCAGCGAGACATCCTCGATCGCCAGCACGGGCTTGCCGTGCGGAGGACGATAGACGTGGCTCAGGCGGTCGATGACGATCTGGCCGCCCTTTCCCTTCGCCGTGCCGGCATGGGAAACAGTGCTGATCGCGCTTTGCAGGGCCATCGGTTTATCCATGTGCCGGTGCGACAGCCGGCGCGCCATGGCCGAGCTTCGCGAGAGTGGTGTTGAGGGTGTCGCCTTCGGGATCGGCGAGCGCCGCCTTGCGCGCGGTCGCGAGCGCCGCGGCGGCGTTGGCGTAATGGTCCGCGCTCGGATTCGCGACGGCGAGCGCCGGATCGACCATCGTATCCATCAGCCGCAGGAAGTTGCGCTGGCCGCGGCGGTGGGTGTCGCTGTAGCCCTTGAGGAGCCGCGCGCATTCCGCGACCTCGCGGGCGAAGGCGACGTCACGCGTCATCGCAGCCTGCACGGCATCGAGCCAGCGCGCGATCAGCGCCTGCTCGACGCCGTAGCGATAGCCGCGGCGGCGCAGCGGCCTGAGCTTCGCCATCATGCGCAGCATCGCGAAGCCGAGGATCGTGCTGGTGCGAAGGTGCAGGCCGACGTTGAAACTGTCCATCCGCCCGGTGCGCTCCGCCCAGGCGAGCAGCGGCCGCGCGATGGATGACGGCATCATCGAACAGAACTCGTCGAGGCCCGGCTTGAGGAATTCGGTCACGATCACCGGCTGCTCCGGCCGTCCGCCGGCGCCCGCCCGCGCGCCCTCGACGCGCGCGAGCCGCGTCTTGATCTGGGCGACGCGGATCATGTCCTCGTAGGACATCCACAGCGCGAGATGGCGCGCGGTCTCGCGCGTCGCGGTGAAATCGCCGCCGGCCGCGCGCTCGGCGGCGAGGATCGCGTCGAGCCGATCGAGATAGAGCGTCGCGTAAGCGATGTCCTGATAATCGAAAGTGCGCGCGGCGCCCTCCAGCACGACTTCCTGCACGGCGGCGGGATAGTCGCGCACGATGCGGTCGCGCAGGCCTTCGAGCGTCGTCGCCGCCGGAGCCGCCGCTTTCGCCGCGACGGCGCGCGGGCGCGACGGCATCTCCACCACCTCGCCGCGCGCGACCGACAGCCCGTAGGCGAAGCCGCGCAGGCTGGCGTCGCCTCCCCGGCCCTCGCCGCGGATCGCGCGCTCGAACGCCTCGACGGGCATCGGAAGCACACCCGCTCCCGCGACCGCGCCGAGCAGGACGGCGTTGATGACCGTCTTCGCGTCGCGCGCGGCGCGGGCGAAATCGGCCGCGATGATCTTCTTCGACATCTTGCGGATGGCGCTCTCGAGGCGCTCGGCGTCGAGGCGCGCGTCCGCCATGCCCATCTTCTCGTCGAGCAGATAGAACCGATGCGTCGAGGTGATCAGCGTCGTGCGGTCGGGCGTCACGAACCCGTTCATGCAGGCGCGGCTCGCCTCGGCAAGCTCGCTCGCCACCATCAGGTCGATGTCGCCCGCCTGCGGATACAGCGCCATCACCGGCTCGGGCCTGCCCGGCTCGATCTGCTGGTCGAACACCTCGATATAATAGGTCGTGGCGCCGGTGCGTTGAGCGACGCCGGGCACCGAGGTCGCCTGGCAGACGAGATTGCATTCCTTTGCCGCGGCGAGAATCCAGTCGGTCATTACGCCGCCGCCCTCGCCGCCGAGAGCGGAGATCAGCACGGTTACCGGACGCGCCTCGCTCATGGCCTATTCCGCCGCCTGCGCGAGGGAAGCCGCGCTCGGCAGCAGCGGCGTAAGCGGAGCCGGCGGCGTCGCGAGCCTTGCGATGACCCTGCGCCGGAACCTGTCGAGCGTGCGCTCGAGGAAGCCCGGATTATGCACGAGCTCGGTCTTGAAGAAGCTCGGGCACAGGATCGCCGCATGGGCGACCTCGCCGCACAGGCCGCAGCCGACACAGCTCTCGATCACGGTCGCGACCGGATCGCGGCGCAGCGGATCGGGGTTCTCCTTGATCGTCAGCGACGGACAGCCCGACAGGCGGATGCAGGAATGGTCGCCGGTGCAGACCTGGTCGTCGACATTGAACTTCGGCTTGGCGACGCGGCGGCCGGCGGCGATGTTCCTGGCGTCCTCCGCACGCACGCGGCGCTGCTTCGCCAGCATGCACTCGCCTTCCGCGACGATGACCTTGAGGCCCTTCTCGGCGGTGGTCAGCGCCTCGCGCAGCACCTTGGCGACATTCGCAACCTTATAGTTGTCGACCTTCTTCAGCCACTTGATGCCGACGCCCTTGAGCGCGCTCTCGATGGTCTGGTCGTTCTTCTCGAGCCCTTCGCGCCGCTGCATCGACGACGGCAGGAACTGCCAGCCGGTCGCGGAAGTGTAGCCGTTCTTGATGACGACGAGGACGCCGTCGGCGTTGTTGTAGGTAGCGGAGGCGACGCCGGTGGTGAGGCCGTTGTGCCAGAAGCCGCCGTCGCCCATGATCGAGATCGTGCGCTTGGCGAAATTGGGCGCGATGCCGGTCGAGCTCGCGAGGCCGAGGCCGTAGCCGACGCAGGTATTGCCGACGTTGAACGGCGCGTACATGCCGAACGAGTGGCAGCCGATATCGCCGGAGACATGGGTCTTGCCGAGCACGCGCTCGGCGAGCTTGATCGAGGTGAACATCGGCCGCTCGGGACAGCCGGTGCAGAACGTCGGGTTGCGGCCGGGAATGCTCGTCCCGACGAGTTCGTTCGCCTGCGCCTTGTAGCCGGCGATGCGCTCGGCCTGGGTCCGGGCATCGTCGATGAGGTGATCGAGACCGGCCGGCCGCACCTTGTCGAGGAAGGCGACCAGTCCCTTCATCACCACGTCGGCGGTGTATTCGCCGCCCATCGGCAGCACGTCCTTGCCGAAAACCCGGGTGTTGAGGTCGGCGCGGCGCAGCACGGTGCAGAGCGCCTGCTCGATATATTCGGGATGTCCCTCCTCCATCATCAGCACCGCGCGCTTGCCGGCGCAGAACGCCGTCATCTCCTCCGGCACCATGGGGTAGGTGACGTTCATGCAGTAGATCGGGATGCGCGAGTTGCCGTAGGCATCGGCCAGGCCGATGCGCTGCATCACGCGCAGCACGGTATTGTAGAGACCGCCCTGCATGACGATGCCGATCTCGCCGCAGTCGCCCGCGAACTGCTCGTTGAGCTTGTTGTCGGCGATGAACTTGATCGCGGCCGGCAGCCGCTTCTCGAGCTTGAGCCGCTCCTGCGCGACCGTGAAGCCCGGCTGCGGCAGCCGCATCATCGAGAAGTCCGGCCGGTCGAGCGGATGGTTGCGCGAGATCGCGCCCTCGCGGTTGTTTTTGGCGGTGAACCGGCCGTAGACATGGCAGGTGCGGATGCGCAACTGCATCATCACGAGGGAGTTCGACGCCTCGGAAAGCTCGAATCCCTTCTCGACGAGGTTGACGATCGAGGCGAGGTTCGGCCGCGGATCGAGCAGCCACATGGATGACTTCATCGCGAAGGCGTGGCTGCGCTCCTGGATGACGCTCGCGCCCTCGCCGTAATCCTCGCCGAGGATGATCATGGCGCCGCCGATCACGCCCGACGACGAGATGTTGGACAGGCCGTCGGAGGCTACGTTGGTGCCGACCGGCGATTTCCAGGTCACCGCGCCGCGGATGGGATAGTTGATGGAAGCCGCCAGCATCGCCCCGGCGGCGGCCTCGCTGGTCGAGGTTTCGAGATGCACGCCAAGCTTGTCCATCAGGGGCTTGGCATCCACCAGCACGTCGATCAGGTGGGAAATCGGCGATCCCTGGTAGCCACCGACATAGCTCACGCCCGACTGCAGCAGGCCCTTGGTGACCGCCAGGATCCCTTCGCCCGTGAAAACCTCGCCGTCGCCAAGCTTGAGCGATTCCACTTCCGCCTTGAAGGATCGTTCCATGGCCGTTTCCTCGTAACCTTCCGTGGCGCCTCGAGGTTGAATCTCAAGGACTTCCCGGGCCCGCCGACGCTTTTGAGCGCGTCTGACTGGCTTTTTATTAAGCGTAAACGGGAGATTCAGCCGGGTCAAATAGAGAACTGACCGACTTCGTTTGCCCAAGCGTTGAGCCGGTAAGGATTTTCAGCGAAGCTACCGCGCGTCGAAAGCAGGACGCCATCCCCTCTCGGCCGGCGGAAACAAGAACAACGAAGAACCTTTATGACACATTATCAAGACGAACCTCCTGGCCGTTCGGATAAGAACGCAAATCCGAGCCGCACGGTGATGGCGTTCACCCTGATCGCGGGGACCTGCGCGGCGGCGCTGCCGGTGCTCGCCGTGGTCATCCTGCTGCTGGCGCGCACCCCGGAGCTCGATCACGGCTTCAACAGCACGCAGGCACTGTGCATCGCCACATGGCTGACGGTGTCGGCGAGCGCGTTGTGGCTGATTGTCGAGCTCACCCAGCCGGGCGCGTCCGGAGGATTGTGGAAGCTGCTGCTGCCGGCGCCGCTGCTGATCGGCGGCGGCATCGCCGTGGACTTCGCGCGCACGCCGAACAATCCGCTGGGATCGCGGCTGATGCCGCTGAACTCCGGCGCCTGCGTCACCACGGCCGTGCTGTTCTCGCTGCCGATCCTGACCAGCGTCTTCTACGTGCTGCGCGGCGTCGTCTTCGCTTCGCCGCTGCTCGCCGGCGCGGCTGCCGGCCTGCTCGCCGGCTCGATCAGCGCCACGATCTCGATCTGGCACTGTCCCGCCAGTTCGTACCTGGCGACGATACTGTGGCAGAGCACCGCCGTCGCCGCCGTTACCGCGCTCGGAGCCTATCTCGGCTGGAAATACGTGCTGACGCCCGCGCCGTGAAACGACCGGCCGGGCGCCTCAAGCGCCGGCCTCGCCGCGGCTTCCGGCGCGGCCGCCGTCCGCAACAGCGGGATCGCGGCGCATGCCGGGAGGATCAGCGTGCCGGCGCGCTGCGCCATTCCTTCAGGGTCTGGAGCCTGACGCCGGTTTTCCGGTAGACGCTGCTCTTGTGATAGATGCTGGCGTAGAAGTCGCAGCTCTCGCACACTGGCCTGAAGTCGCCGCGCTGCTGCTCGTCGATCAACTGCATGTAGGCCGAGTTGCTCACCGAGACGATGTCGCGCAGCGGCGTGGTCTTGAGGTCGCCGAGCTGCAGCGTGGCGTCAGCGTCGCGGCAGGCGCAGCCGTTGACGATGCCGGTCGCCATCACCTGGATCGTCGTGAACAGCCGGACGCAGGCGCCGTTCTTGTAGACGTCGCCGGGCCGGCCCACCTTCAGCGGCAGGCCGCGCAGATCGTCCTGCGTCACGAAGCCGCCCCAGTTGTTATAGACGCCCTTGGTCAGCACGACCGGAACGCCGGCCTTCCGGAAGGCGTCGAGCAGCGTGACGATCTCGCTCCTGCGACCGCGGATATTGCCGCGGCCCGGATGCACCGCGAGGTGGGTCCTGAGCTTGCCGGCTTCCACGAGCCTCAGAAGCTGCTCGAGGTTGCGCACCAGCCGGTGATAGACCGCCTCGGTCGAGCGCGAGATTTTCAGGAACGTATCGAGATCGTGTCCATAGACGCTGACACCGAAGCCGTGCATGCGCCGGAGCGTCGTCAGCCGCTCGATGTCCGCGGGGCGCGGCACGCAGAAATTGGTGTAGAAGCCGTAGCGGCCCATCCCCGGCACGGCGTCGA
>Ga0182744_1001591_pt1 | contig 19689 bp, 22 predicted proteins | sample eDN3rd30CKraftMG_FD_128525 | JGI IMG/M metagenome (GOLD analysis project Ga0182744, IMG submission 128525) | Enriched Miracle-Growth compost microbial communities from Emeryville, California, USA - eDNA 3rd pass 30_C Kraft MG (version 2) (version 2) ...
TCCATATACCTGGACATGGCCGCTGGCCCAATGGGCTGGCACTTGGTGCCCACGCAGTCCAGCAGATTGCGATACCTGCCCGGCCCGAACCAGTCGCCAATGACCGTGCCATTGAAGAAATAGACGTCATACTCGAAACCAAGCTGCACCAGCTTTGGCCCAAGTTCGGGAATATGGGCATTGGCGGCCTGGAACAGGCGGTAGCCGGGATCCTGTTCCAGAATGGAGTCCCAGTTTTCCATTTGCCCTTTATAGGCCTGAAAACGGTCGACGGCATACACCGCCAGCAGCACGGTCAACAAGGCCGCCGTCAATGCCTTGGCACGAGCCGCATCAGGATGAATCCGTTTGAAGAACCTGGAAGCCCATGCGTACCAGCGGTAAAGCGTATAGCAAGACAGGAACGTCGCCACCGCATAAACAGGCGCCAAGTAGCGCCACACCTGGGTCACATAGAACCAGAACAGGAAATAGGCCACGAATACGGCCTGCAATACGCGGATGGGCTTGGGCACTTTGCTCAGCAGCAACCCCAGCAGGGCCAGCGCCCATACCGTCACATGCGCGTCTTTAAGCGCCGCCCAGATATACAGAGGGTTGTGCGATGCGCCATGCATGGCCTGCTCTTGGGTCTGCAGCAGCAAGTCGCCGGCGTCCCACAGGTAATAGCCGAACAGGCCGCCTCCCGCCGGATGGATCGGGTCGCCGGAAATCACAAAGCTTCGCACATACCACCAGCAGCCCGCCGCCAGCACCGAGCAGCCATAAACAAGGCAAGCCTTCCAGTCACGCCGCGCCAGCAGCAAATACGCGCCCAGAATGGCAGCCAACACCACGCCGAAATACTTGCTGCCCGCCGCGCCACCGGCCATCAGGCCCGCCAGAATCACCCAATGCCATGACCGCCTTGCCTGGTCTTCTTTCGACCACAGCATCATCGCAACAATGGCCGCCCAGCAGAACATGCCCAGGCCGTTGTCAATATATGCATAGCCCAGAGTTCGCTTGATGGGCCCGATCATGAACAGGCCAGCCGCCGCCAGAATGCCCACATTGGGGGAAGCCAGCAAGCGGATCGACACCCCAATCAACCCCAGCCCCATCACAAAGATGGGCAACGAGGAAAACGCCTGCGCCAGCACATCGCCGCCAAACATCAAGCCCAGCGCGAACAGCAGGTTGACGTTCTGGGGGAACAGGGGAAACCGCAGGTATTCGTTCAGGACAATGGCTTGATGCTGAACATAGCCCCGCGCCAAGGGCAACTGGTACATAGTGTCGTCCCAATGCCCCGGTGGGTGGAAGGCCACGACGACGGACAGGAAGAATAGCAGGGCCAGCGCCACCCAGGTCGCGATTCGCGTGGCCTTAAGGCCCGGATCCGGTGAGTTTGGGTTGGAGCTTGGTGTAACACTGGGGATTGGTGAATGAGGGGGGGCATGAAACTGCCAGTGGAGTCGCGGCAAGGCCGCCACAACAGCGGCCAGCGCCACGGCCAACACCGCCGGCTTGCTCAAATACCCCGCCATGCCCAGTGCGAACAACATGGCAATATTGACCAGTATGCCCAGGCACAGGGCAAAGAACCACTTCAGGCAGCCATTGCCGCCCCACTCAACCGAGCGCGCCCGCAACGCCGATGGCAACAGCGCCCCACCCAGCGCGGAGCAATGCAGCACGAACAGCGCCATGGCGGCAAGAACCTTGAACAGCTCGGGAAACATTGGCCGGGGGAAGAGGAAAAGGAAAGGCTACAATTCTAGCAAACGCCCTATAGAACCGTGATGACGGAGCCGTGACCACACGCCAAAGCGCAAGCCCCGGCCTTCAGGCCGAGGTCAAGCGAGGCCATATCGATACGGCGCCGAAGGCGCCCCTGTATTGGGCCGGAGTTCTTCATTTCGCCTGATTTCGCCCAACATGACAACCACGAACACACCCAGCATTGCGGTCATCCTGCCCGCCTATAACGAAGAACTCACCATCGCGGCCACCATCCAAGCGTTTCACGCCCAACTGCCGCAGGCCCGCATCGTTGTCGTCAACAACAACTCCCGGGACGCCACCCACCAGATCGCCGCCGACACCTTGGCCCGGCTGAATATTGCCGGCGAAGTCATCGACGAGCCTCGCCAAGGCAAAGGCAACGCCGTGCGCCGCGCCTTCCTCGATACCGAGGCCGACGCCTACGTCCTGGCCGACGCCGACCTCACCTACCCCGCCGACCGCGTGCACGACCTGCTGCGCCCCGTGCTCGAGGGCAAGGCCGACATGGTCGTCGGCGACCGCCATTCCGGCGGCCACTACGCCAGCGAGAACAAGCGCCCCCTGCACAACTTCGGCAACGGGCTCGTGCAAAACCTCGTCAACCGCCTCTTCGGCGCCAACCTCGTGGACATCATGAGCGGCTACCGCGTCTTCAACCGCTCCTTCGTCAAGACCTACCCCATCCTCGTCGAAGGCTTCCAAATAGAAACCGACGTCACCCTGCACGCCCTGCACCGGCGCATGCGCATCCTGGAAATCCCCGTCGAATACAAAGACCGCCCCGCCGGCAGCGTCTCCAAACTGAACACCTTCTCCGACGGCGCCCGCGTCATCGTCACCATCGCCCAGATCCTGCGCTACTACCGCCCCCTGGCCTTCTTCATGGCCTTCTGCGCCCTCTTCGCCATCGCCGGCCTGGTCGCCGCCATCCCCGTCTTCGACGACTGGTTCACCACGCGCTATATCACCCATGTGCCCTTGGCGATTCTGGCCGCGGCACTGGAGACCGTAGCGGTGCTGTTATTGGCGATTGGGGTGATACTGGATTCGATTGCGCACCATGAGAGGAAGAGGGCGGAGTTGCACTATTTGGGGGTGCATCGGAGGGGGTAGGTGTGAACTCTCCCATTGCAATGGGCTGCCCTTTCATAGCGCCCAGCGCCTAACCTAGCGGCGGCAATGGACGCAAAAATGTCCCGAGACTACCGACTGTGGGGGCTACCTTCTGATAGCCTGCATCCCTAGCCACTAGCCTGTGCCTTCCAATGACGTTCGCATTACGATACGCAGGCTCATCACTAGGAGAACACTATGCGTGTACACACCTCCCTCATTCCGGTGAAAAGTTGCAGACGCCTGAAGCCAATTAATTCACGCTTGACATAATGTATCCGAACGAATACATTTAACCGTGTATAGGATAAAGACTCTACCGGAGTTCGATGCTTGGTTTGACAGCCTGAAAGACCACGCCACGCGCGCCCGGCTCGTCCGACGACTTGAGAAGGTGGAGCGGGGCTTGTTGGGTGATGTGGAACCCGTTGGCGAAGGCGTGAACGAAATGCGCGAGTTCTTCGGCCCGGGCTGGCGCATGTACTACGTTGAACAGGATGGCGTACTGATCCTGATGCTGGGCGGCGGCACCAAAGACACACAAAGCCGCGATATCAAACATGCCAAGAAACTGGCCGCGCAACTAGGCAATAAGGACGAACCGGAGAAACCAGATGAGCAAACGCATCAAGGTTAATAACCTGCCTGACTTCGACCCCGCCCGCTACCTGCGGGATGGCGAGGATATTGCGGCCTACCTGACACAAGTCATCGAGGAAGGGGACACTGGCGAACTTGCTCAGGCACTAGGCGTCGCGGCGCGTGCGCGTGGTATGGCGCAAGTCTCCGAGGCCGCCGGTATTGGCAGAGAATCCCTCTACAAGGCCCTCCGCGCCGATGCCAGCCCGCGCTTCGACACTATCGCCAAGGTATGCAAGGCGCTGGGGGTGCGCCTCGTAGTCCAAGCTGAGCACCCTGCCTAAGCCCGCTACGCTGCCACGTTCCAGCCAGTGGGAAGAGGCAATACATACGCGGCTTGCAAAGAGCGACTTGTGAAGATCCGGTTATGGGGCTAAATTCAGTCTATATTATTCCCCTCTCATACGGTTTACTAGGAATTCGCCATGAAGCTCGCCACCCACGTCCGGCCTATCAGCTACCTGAAAAGCCATGCTGCCGAAATTGCCAAAGACGTTACTGAGACCGGCGAACCCATGCTCATTACTCAGAACGGCGAGGCTCGCCTGGTCGTCATGGACGTAAGCAGCTACGAGCAGAAAGAGCAGACACTGGCGCTCCTGAAAATACTGGCAATGGGTCAGCGAGACATCGAACAAGGCCACTACCGTGATGCAGAGGAGTTCTTTGCGGAGTTGGACAAGGACGACCTGTCGTGAAAGCAGTATTGCTTGACGAGGCCCAGGCCGACATCAGGGAACTGCGCCAGTACGTAACCCGGGTCTTTGGCAAGGCTACGTGGCAGGAAACCTACACGGGTATCAAGGCCACAGTACGCAACACGATAGCTTTTCCACTTCACGGCCACACCCCGCCTGAACTCGCTGAATTGGGGCTATCTCAATACCGGCAAGCGCTTTCAGGCATGAGCCGCATCATCTATGAAGTGCAAGGCGACGTACTTTATGTTCACATCGTCTGCGATACGCGCAAGGACTTACGAACGTTGCTGACAAGACGGTTGTTGAAACGCTGAACACGTCGAGCTCCCCGCCCAAACGCCGGCTGTGCTTGCCAAACTTCATGATTCCACTTATCGGAACTTAAATTTGCTTTTTATGGGCTACCTAAGGGAAAACCCTAGACGTAGAATTTCATTCATGGGAAGTAAGACGCAGTACCCGATACAGGATCCCCCGCCTTACCAGCCCGGCCAAAAGCCAGGCTTGTCCCTTTTAAGTTACGTTATCCACAGTTAAAAGGAAAGCATCATGAAAGCAACTCTCTCCGCATACGCCCTGGCTCTTGGTCTTATGGCTGCCGGCCCCATTGCCGCTCAAGCTCAAGGTACCGCTCCCGTCGATTCCACTTTTGCGCAAACCCAAAGCGAATTGGCCGACTGGCGCGCCGCCGGCTTCGACGAGCAAACCTACGCCGCCCTGGTCAAGGACGTGAATGGCGCCGAATACCAGCAACGCATGGCCAAGTTCGAGCAGCTTCGTGCATTGCACACCAAAACTGCGCAAAACTGATCGGTTTTTGCCCTGAAACGGGCAATCCGCCAGCCCTGCCAAGGGTCACCCAATTTGTTTCAGTTGGGTTGTCTTCGGGTGATCCGTAACGCACTGGCCCCAGACCGGGATACCTCCCGGTGATTCATGAAATGCCAAACCGGCGACTGAAGCAAATTCAGCCGCCGGTTTGGCATTTTTGCTTGGTAAAGCCGCTTATGAAGACGGAAACCGGTAAATCAGGAATCGCGACGACAGGTAGTTCACCACCATGCCGGCCAGGCTGCCGGCGGCTACGCCCAGCACCAGGTAGTGCCGCACCAGCGGCGAATAGACCACCAGAGCGCTATAGGCGGCATAGTTGATGACCCCGCCTATGAGCATCAGCATCAGGTAGCGGGCGAATTCCGATTTTTTCGAGAGTTCCGAAGTACGGTTGCGGAACGCCAGCGCACGGTTGACCAGCCAGGTGGTGAATACCGCGGCCAGGAACGACACGATGCGGGCATAAAACGGACCCATCAGCGGCGCCAGGGCATATAGCACCGCCGTGTCGACCACAAAGCCGAACACGCCGGAAATGGCAAACAGAAACAATTGAATCAAGGAAGATCGCACGCACTCTTCTCCAGTTTACGCATGGCGCCCCACAAGCACACCAAGGCAATCAAGAAGAACAGCAAGGTATTGTTGCGGCCAAGCATTATTTGCGACATGCTGAAAATGGCGTAGGCGGCGACGAGCGTGGCGCCGCACACGGCCAGCGCCTGTATGTCGCGCCGCGGCGACCTTAGGCGGCGGGCAAAGGAAACGAACGACGACACCAGCAGCGCCAGAACGATCAATACCGCGAACACCCCCTGGAACACCCACAACTCCAGGTAGTTGTTATGCGTATTGGCCAGAATCAGAATAACGGGCGGGGCTTCTTTGCTGGCCACCAGGCGCTCGCGTTCGGCGCGGTAGTCGGCGTCGCTCCATCCGGCCAGGGGTTTTTTGGCGATCATCCCCGCCGCGGCGCGCCAAATGGCAAAACGCGCCCCGATGGAGGTGTCGGCATTGCCTTGCTCGTACTGCTGCACGTCAAGGAGTGCGCGGTCGTACCGATGCTTGATGGTGGGAACGCTGATCGCCACGGCCGCGGCCGCCACGGCCAGCACCACCAGGGTAATGATTGCCGGCTTCACATTGCGCGAATTGATGAACGCGGCCACGAAAATAAGCACCACCACCGGCAGGGCGATCCAGCCGCCACGGCTGCCCGAGGCCAGCGAGGCGTAGGCGCCGCCCAGCACGCCCAGGCCCAGTACGCAGCGCCACACCCAGCGCCGGGATTGCGGCTGCGTATTGGCCCAGAAGATGCCGGCGGCGCAAAACACCCCCAGCATGAGGCCCAGATCGCCGAACTGAATGACCCCGGTAAAGCCAACGGCACGCCCGAAGCTTTCGCCGACTGTTTGCCATGCGGCCACCGCCGCGCCCGAAACCGCCCCCACGGCAAACCCCGCCCACAGCCACGCCAGCTTCGGCGGGTACTGAAGCAGCATCAACAAAATGAGTGCCGCCAACAGGTAGCGGCTGGGCAGATCGATGCTGCGTACCGCATTGCCATGGTACAGAAAGCTGAACAGCCCAATGCCGAACACGGCCACCAGCAGCCAGGCCAGGGTTTTGTCCTGCCGGGACAGCGCCGGCACGGCATAGCGCGCCAGGCAATACAGCGCTGCCAGCAGCAGCACCACGGCACCCGCCGTATACCCGACCGGCACCGAGATCATGCCGGCAAAAAACAGGAAAACCCCCAGTGAAACCACAGCCCCCAGAAAAGGGTCCGGCTTGGAGTGTGCGGCGATTTTTGTCATGAATGGTGGCGCTTGAAATGGAACGATGCGTAATGTTAGCCGACATCATTCCCGCGGCGAAATGCCCGTCAGCCATGGCGCATTCCCCGGGTACTCCATGAGCCTGGAGAACAGTTCCTGCTGCGTGCGAATATTGAGCTTGGCGAATCCCCGATTGCGATAGGTGATGGCCGAGGCGGGCTGTATGCCCATGGCTCTGGCGGCGGCCGGCAGGGTCATGCCCCGGGCGATGTTCAAAATGAGGTCGTATTCCCGCTTGCTGAGCTTGGTTTCCAGTTGGGCCTGCAGGGCATTGAGCTTGTCGGCGCTAAGCGCCAGCGTGGGCGGCATGATGCGGTAGCGCTGCACGGCGGCTTCGCTTAAACAGGCGGAAAGCAATTCCAGGTAGTGCAAATCGGATCGGGAAAACGCCCGCGCCGTGGCCGAACGGTAAATGCCGATCAACAGGTTGTGATTGCCTTTCAGTTGGCGAAATATGGCAAAGCGCTGCGCCGTGCCGGTGCTGTTGTAGATGGTGCGGTAGGCGGGGTCGACGATGTCGTCGGCGTCTTGGTGCAGCAAGATGGTGGAATGCGCGGAAGGGTTGGCCGCGCGGCTGCGCAGCACTTCCTGCAGCGCGATGTCGCGCTGGTAATGCCGGTCGACATAGGCGCCCCAGGCGGGGGCCGAATTGGCCATGCCCGCGGCCTCGGCATGGCCAAGCAGCCACGGCTGGCCCGTGGCGGGCAACAGGAACAAGGCGCAATTAAGCACGTCCACTTCCGAGCGTATGAGGCGCAGGGTGGCGTTGGGCAGCCGCGCCCGGTCTTCGTCGGTAATCGACGCCAACAGTTCGCACAACCCGGCCTGCGACACCGGGAAGGTTCCCGACTGCTGACTGGCCTGCCATATGCGCATAGTTTTGCCTCCGTGCCTTCCTTTTATGCCGTTGTCCACTGATCGGGGGACATACATTGCCCTGCCCGCTATCTACCATCGCCTTATGTAGGCCCAATCGGCGTTGCGGCTGTTGGGCATTACCTGATGTGACTTGGAACGTGTTTGGAATTTTCCTGGAGAGAAGGCGATGTTTGTAAAAAACTGCTGGTATGTGGCGGGATGGGCCCATGAATTGATTGATGGCGCCTTGCTGGCCCGAACCATTCTGAATGAAAGGATCCTGTTTTACAAGGGTGAAAACGATAGCGTGGTGGCCATGGAGGACCGCTGCTGTCATCGCGGCGCGGCCCTGTCGCTGGGCCGTCTGGAAGGCGACAACGTGCGCTGCATGTACCACGGCCTGCTGTTCAACAGCACGGGAACCTGTATTGAAGTGCCCGGCCGAAACGCCATTCCGCCCAGCTTCAAGGTGTCGACCTACCCGATCGAAATCCGGGACAAGCTTATCTGGATCTGGATGGGTGACCCGGCCCTGGCGGACAAGGATGAGATTCCGGGCTTTCATTATCTTAGCGAGCCCGAATGGGTCGGCGAGCCGGGGTATCTTCACTACCAGGCCAACTACCAGCTATTGGTGGACAACCTGGCCGACTTCAACCATGTCGCCTACGTGCACCCCAATACGTTCGGCGGTTCGCCGAACTACGTGGCCGAACACAAGGAAAGCCCGCTGGAGCGCCTGGACAATGGCTTCAAGGTAACCAAATGGCATATGAACTGCGACCTGGCGCCCTTCGTGAAGAAGTTCGTCAAGCATATGGACAAGGTGGATCGCTGGAACACGGTGCGCATGCAAACGCCAGGGTACTTCTATCTGGAGTCGGGGTTCTCGCCGGCGGGCAATGGAATCGAAAAGGGCAATACGGAAGGTGCCATTTCGTTCAGGAACATCCAGGCCATGACACCCGAAACGGAAGACAGCACCCATCTGTTCTGGGTATACATGCATAACCAGACCGAAAATCGGGATCTCATCACGCGCTCGCTGACCTCCAGCATTCTTGAGGGTCTGTACGAAGACATGCCCATTATCGAGCTGCAGCAGAAGATCCTGAAAAAAGACCCCAGCTTTACCTTGAAGTCCATGCCGTCGGATGTAGGTTTGAATCACATGCGCTGGCTGGTGGCCCAGCAATTGAAAAAAGAGCAAGCAAACGCACCGCGGCCTGATAAGGAGCAGGCACGCAAGGAGATGGTGCGCAGCGAAGAAGTGGCCGGCATGTAGCGTGCCCGGTTGCTTCGTCGCGAAAGCAAGCCGGTTCGGGTTCGTGCCAGACAGGGCCGGGCCCGGCCATTCACTACTAAAACTACTATTCATAGAGACAACCCAATGAGAAAACCATCACGACTGATCGGGCTGGCGTCGTTCGGCCTGTTTATGGCGGCAAGCTGCGCCGCTTACGCGCAAAACATCAAGGTGGGCGTGACCATACCGCTTACCGGGCCCGCGGCCTCCATCGGCATCGGCGCGCGCAATTCGATAAGCATGTTCCCCAACAAAATAGCCGGCATAGGCGTTGAATACGAGGTACTGGACGACGCCGGCGACCCCACCCATGCCGTGAAAAACACCAAGCGCTTCCTGGGCGAGAACGTGGATCTTATCGTCGGGTCGTCGACCTCGTCGGCGGCGCTTGCCATGATCGAAGCCATCGCGGGCAGCGAGACGCCCATGATCGCGCTTGGCGCGTCCTCGCGGATTGTTGCGCCCATGGACGACAAGCGGCATTGGGTGTTCAAGACGGCATCGAACGACTCGCTGGTGGCCACCGCCATCATCAAGCACATGCAGGACCATGGCGTTAAGACCGTTGGCTTCATCGGCTTCAGCGATGCCTTCGGGGAAAGCTGGCTCACAGAGGTAAAAGCCGCCGCCGATGCCAAGAAAATCAAGCTCATCGATGTGGAGCGCTTCAATTCGGGGGATACCTCCGCCACCGCGCAGGTGCTGCGCATGATTGCCGCGAAACCCGATGCGGTGTTGATAGCGGCCGCCGGCACGCCCGCTGTGATGCCGCACGTAGCGCTGAAAGAGCGCGGCTACAAGGGCAAGATCTACCAGACCCACGGCGCGGCCACCGACGACTTCCTGCGCGTGGGCGGCAAGGCCCTGAACGGCAGCTACCTGCCGGTGGGGCCGAACCTGGTTTGGGAACAACTGCCCGATTCCTACCCGACCAAGGCGGTAAGCGCCAAATACGTGCCCGAGTACGAGAAGAAATTCGGCAAGAACTCGCGCACCACCTTCGCGGCCCAGGCCTACGACGTGCTGCTGTTCCTGCAGCGCACCGTTCCCGAAGCCAGCAAGAAAGCCAAGCCGGGCACGAAGGAGTTCCGCAATGCGCTACGCGACGCCCTCGAGAACATCAAGAACCTGCCCGCCAATTCCGGCGTCTACACCATGACCCCCACCGACCACTCCGGCCAAAACGACTACGCGCGGGTCATGGTGTCGATCCAGAACGACAAATGGAAGCTGGAGCCGTTGGAGTAATGGGGTGGAATACAAACGGCGCGCTCGAGCTCGTTGCAGTTAGGCCGATACCGTCCAGTCTTCGACAGGCAGGCCCCGAATCTGGCTAAGAGCGCGGTCGTTGCTGACCAATACGGCCCGCCCGTGCAAAGCATGGGCGGCAATCATCATGTCCAAAGCGCCCAGAACCCGCCCCCGGCTTTCCAGGCTGGTGCGTAAATACCCGTATGTTTCGGCAACAGCGCTATCCCACGGCAGTGTGTCGACACGCCGAAAGAGCTCGGTTACGGCCGCGTGAAGCCGCCTGGCATCTGGCCTTTTGGCCAGGCCGAAGTGCAGTTCGCCTGCGGTAACGGCTGAAATGCACAACGACGACATCGGCACCGCTGCCACACGCTGAGCGACGACGGCATGCCCCTTCAATAGATGGCTGACGATATTGGTATCGAGCATATAGCAGGTCATTCTTGCCATCCATCAAGAGGATCGCGCCCGGAAGCGTCTTGACTGCGCTCGCCCTCGCTCAGGAAATCGGACGGCACGGCCTGGCTTTTTATGGCTTTGAAAAAGCCGTCCCAATTTTCGGGCTTGCGTGACAAAATCACGTCGCCGGTTTCCGGATCTTGCCGAATAAAGACTTCTTTGCCTTCAAAACGGTAGGCGGCCGGCAGCCGTACAGCCTGGCTATGGCCGTTGATGAATAGCTTGGCAATTTGCGTCATGACAGCCCTCGCGCTCATTATGTATATATTTAAGTATATACTTTTGACCTTCTCTTATCAAACCAAAATTCTTGACCGTACAGGCTCCGCCCGCACGAAAAAACCTGCTCCATTACAATCAGGTCAACATAAAAACAAGATTACGGAGCCGCTTTGACCAGCCCTACGCCTGAACTGCCTTCGCTTGAACAACTGCCTGAATGGCACGCCTTTACCGACGCCGCCAGGGCGGCTTCTGTGCACGCCAACGACTTGCGGGTGCTGGATGCCGCGGGCATCAGCCTGGACATTACCGGGCAGGTTTCTTCCGGCGAGCTGGATGCCGCCGCCGAGGCCCTGCTCGAGGCCCGTCAATTCAAGGAGCTGCGCGGCCAATTGCTTGCCGGCGAAATCGCCAACGTTACCGAAAACCGGGCGGCCTGGCACACGGCGCTGCGGGCGCCCGCGCCGATGGGCGAAGTGGCGGCCGAGCGCCAGCGCATGAACGAATTCGTGCGCAAGGCCGACTCCGAACGGCGCTGGCGCAATATCGTGCACATCGGCATCGGCGGCAGCGACTGGGGCGTGCGGCTGGCCATCAATGCGTTCGGCTATGCGGGCGCATGGCGCCAGGTGCGCTTTGCCGCCAATATCGACGGCCACGCCATGGAAGGCGCGCTGGCGGGGCTGGATCCGCGCGAAACCCTGGTGGTGCTGGCTTCCAAGTCGTTCACCACGGCCGAGACCCTGCAAAACGGGCAGCGCGCGCGCGAATGGCTGGCGGCGGCCGGCCTGGAAAACCCCTGTGAGCACATGGCGGCCATTACCGCCCGGCCGGATCTGGCCCAGGCCTGGGGCGTGCCGCAGGCCCATGTCTTCAAATTGTGGGACTGGGTGGGCGGGCGCTTTTCCCTTTGGTCGGCGGTCAGCCTTACAACGGCGCTGGCCGTGGGCACCGACGTGGTGGCCGGCATGCAGGCGGGCGCGGCGGCCATGGACACGCATTTCGCCCAGGCGCCGTTCGAACGCAACGCGCCGGTGCAAATGGCCATGGCCGGCATCGCCAACCGCAGTGTGCTGGGCTATGGTTCGCTGAATATCGCCCCGTATGATTTCCGGCTGTCCCATCTGGTGCCCTACTTGCAGCAGCTGGACATGGAATCGCTGGGCAAGTCGGTGGACCGCGCGGGCAACCCGGTAACCGTGCCCACGGGGCCGGTGGTGTGGGGCATGCCGGGCACGGATGCGCAGCATACGTTTTTTCAGTGGCTGCACCAGGGCAGCGATGGCGCGCCGGTGGACTTCATCGTATGCCAGCAGGCCGACCATAAATGGCCCGACCACCATACCAGCCTGCTGGCCAATTGCCTGGCCCAGCGCGAGGCGCTGCTCAACGGCAAAACCTACGAAGACGCCCTGCGCGAATGCCTGGACGCCGGCGTGGATAGCGAACACGCGCCATGGCTGGCCCGCCACCGAGTACACGCCGGCGGCCGCCCTTCCAGCCTGATCGTCCTGCCCAGGCTTTCACCCTACACCCTGGGCGCCCTGCTGGCGCTGTACGAGCACAAGGTGTTCGTGCAGGGCGTGGTGTGGGGCATCAACCCTTTCGATCAATGGGGAGTGGAATACGGAAAGGTGCTGGCCAAGGGCATCACCCAGGAACTTTCAGGTGCAAACTCGCCTTCAGGCAAAGCCCGGCCCCACGACGCCTCGACGAAGCACTGGATAGATGTGTTTGGGAAATAATGGCGCCAAGCTGTAATTAAGCAAGGCGCCACAATGCTGCCCACGGCCAAGGCCAAGGCCAGAGTGCGTATTTTCCGTAATTGTGTCTACACATATTTAAAGCATAATGATACTGATACAGCAGTAACCAAAACGCCAGCAAGCACTTGTTATGTATACTTAATACAAGCAATGCAAAGCTTAAGCTACGTTTACCCCATCAACGCTTTTTTCTCCTGGACTCAGCAATGAACAAACAACCTGCCGAAACGTCCAAACGATCCAACGAGAAAATTGCGTCCAATATTATTGTCAGTCAGGACGGGGGGGTTCAATTAAACTTGAACAACCCCGAAACAACTCGAAAATTCCTCGACATTGTCGAAGCTTTCCGTAAAGCAAGGCCTATACCCCCCACTCAAAAATGAGTGTCGCTATTCTGCTCGTCATCTTTGTGGCAGGGTTTCTTTTTTGTAATAGTTATCCTCCCGCAAAATTCAAGCAATTGCGCTCCACGGGCTGGGACTCATACTCGCACATTAGCTACTACTGGTAAAGACCAGGCCCTTGTCCGACCAAAGCAGGAACGACTCAGGGACGCGGCCCAGTGTGCCGAAGCGGGCGATCAGGGCATGAGATAAGAATGGCCTATGCCCTCTTTAATTGCTATGCGCGACGGCCAATAATGAAAAGTCAACGCTTCCGATGAATGTTTCTCTGATTAGGCCAAATCATGTTAATAACGTTTGTCGTTATTAACGTATTGCGTTATTATGATTCTATCCTTCTCCTGTTCCGACACTGAAGCACTGTTCAATCGTACACGCGTCGCTCGTTTCGCAAATATCGAACGCGTAGCTCGACGCAAACTCGAACAACTGGACTGGGCGGGCAGGATTGACGATTTGCGAGTTCCGCCGAGTAATCGGCTTGAGCTTTTGAAAGGCAGTCGAGCTGGCCAATACAGTATTCGTATCAATGACCAATGGCGCCTGTGTTTCCGATTCCATGGTGGCAACGCCACAAATGTGGAAATCGTCGATTATCATTGAGAGAAAATAGAATGTCTGATTTACAGCCCATTCATCCTGGCGAAGTTCTTTTGGAAGAGTTTCTGAAGCCATTAGGCATCAGCCAGTACGCCTTGGCCAAGGCTATTGAAGTCCCGGCCCGACGCATCAACGAAATTGTTCACGGCAAGCGCTCGGTCACAGCTGATACCGACTTGCGCTTGTGCCGCTATTTTGGCTTGTCTGACGGCTACTGGCTGCGAGGACAGGCCCGTTACGACACCGAGATCGCTAAAAGCTCGATGGCCGATGTTCTGGCTCGTATCCATCGATACGACGAAGCGCCCGCCTAAAGCCTAAGCGGCGGCGCAGTGGCCCAACGCTCCGCAAACCACCCCGCCGGCGCCGCTCACGTAACAGCTATGGAGGACGTGGAGGTCAGCCCTTGACCCCCAGCCTTTCCCGCTGGTAGCTGCCGTCTTGCACATGGCGGCACCAGTCCAGGTTGGACAAGTACCATTGCACGGTCTTGCGCAGGCCCGATTCGAAGGTTTCTTGCGGTGTCCAGCCCAGTTCGCGTCCGATCTTGGCGGCGTCGATGGCGTAGCGCAAGTCGTGGCCAGGGCGGTCGGTGACGAAGGTGATCAAGGCCTTGTGCGACGCGGGCTGGCCGTTTTCGCCGGCCGGGCGGCTTTGCGGATTCAGTTCGTCGAGCAGGTCGCAAATGGCGTGCACCACCTGCAGGTTCTGCTTTTCGTTGTGCCCGCCGATATTGTAGGTTTCGCCGATTTCGCCGCGGGTGATCACGGTGTACAGCGCGCGGGCGTGGTCTTCCACGAACAGCCAGTCGCGCACCTGGTTGCCCTTGCCGTATACCGGCAGGGGCTTGCCTTCCAGCGCATTGAGGATGACCAGCGGGATGAGCTTTTCGGGGAAATGGTAGGGGCCGTAGTTGTTGGAGCAGTTGGTGACCAGCGCGGGCAGGCCGTAGGTGCGGCGCCAGGCGCGCACCAGGTGGTCCGAACTGGCCTTGCTGGCCGAATACGGCGAGCTGGGCGCATAGGGGGTGGTTTCAGTGAACAGGTCTTCGGGGCCTTCCAGGTCGCCGTAGACTTCGTCGGTGGAAATATGGTGGAAGCGGAACGCGCCCTTGCGCGGCTCGTCCAGGCCCTGCCAGTATTGGCGGGCGGCTTCCAGCAAGGTGTAGGTGCCGACGATATTGGTTTCAATGAACGCCGCCGGCCCGTCGATGGAGCGATCCACATGCGATTCGGCCGCCAGGTGCATGACCGCATCGGGCTGGTGCTGGGCGAACACGCGATCCAGGGCCGCGCGGTCGCAAATATCCACTTGCTCGAAGGCATACCGGGGGTTGCCGTCCACCGCCGCCAGCGACTCCAGATTGCCCGCGTACGTGAGTTTATCGACATTGACGACCGAATCGGCCGTATCGGCAATAACGTGTCGCACCAGGGCCGACCCAATGAATCCGGCTCCGCCGGTGATCAGAATTTTCATAATTGTTTGCTTGCGCGGCCCCGCAGCGGGCCAAAAGTTGCGATTCCGCATTTTACCTTGCACAGCGGCCTGGCTGGCGGCGCCCGCCGCATACGCTCGCCTACAGTCATTCGCCATGCCAGCCCGCCCAGGCGCGGGCCAGATGGCCCCATATAGCCATTACCGGGTTTTCCGCTATATAAAAACCCGATTCGGCTCTATACAGTGCGGGTAACCAGGGCAATTGTTTTCGTTACAAATAGCGGTTGGCAACACCTTCATCAACTCCCCAGGAGATCTTGCATGACACAGCCTGTCCCGCCCGTCGACGAACGGCTAACCAACGGAAAACTAACAGTGCTTGGCCTGCAGCACGTGCTGGTCATGTACGCCGGCGCCATTGCGGTGCCGCTTATCGTAGGCCGCGCGCTGGGCCTCAGCGCCGAGGAAGTCACCATGCTTATCTCGGCCGACCTGTTCTGCTGCGGCATCGTTACCTTTATCCAGTCGTTCGGCGTGACGCAATGGTTCGGCATCAGGCTGCCGGTCATGATGGGCGTCACCTTCGCGGCGGTGGGCCCCATGGTGGCCATCGCCCGCTCCACCCAGGGCCACGAAGGCGCGCAACTGCTATTCGGCACCATCATCGCGGCCGGTATCATCTCCATCATCATCGCGCCGTTCGTCAGCCGCATGCTGCGGTTCTTTCCGCCGCTGGTTACCGGCACCATCATCGCCATCATCGGCATTACGCTTATGCGGGTGGGCATAAACTGGATCTTCGGCAACCCGTTCGGCCCCACCGCGCCCAGCGTGGTCAACCCCGAATACGCCAAATGGCTGTCCAGCGCCGCGGCGGCGGCCGGCGCGCCGGGCTCGCCCATACCCGCCATTCCCAAGGGCCTGTCCATCCTGCCCTCGGTGCCCAACCCCCGCTACGCCGACCTTACCGGCCTGGGCATCGCCGCCATCGTGCTGGCCTCCATTCTTATCATCGCCAAGTACGCCAAGGGCTTCTTCGCCAATATCGCCGTGCTGCTGGGTATCGTCATCGGCGCCATCGTGGCCTCGGCCATGGGCATCATGACCTTCGAAAAAGTGGCCAAGGCGCAGTGGGTCGACATTGTCCTGCCCTTCCACTTCGGCATGCCCATCTTCGAACCCGTCTCCATCATTACCATGACCCTGGTCATGATCGTGGTCATGATCGAGTCCACCGGCATGTTCCTGGCCTTGGGCGAAATGACAGGCAAGAAAATCGACCAGAAAGACCTGGCCCGCGGCCTGCGCACCGACGGCCTGGGCACGCTTATCGGCGGCATCTTCAACACCTTCCCCTACACCAGCTTTTCTCAAAACGTAGGCCTGGTGGCGGTTACCGGCGTGCGCAGCCGCTTCGTGTGCGTGGCAGGCGGCATCATCCTGGTCATTCTGGGCCTGCTGCCCAAGCTTGCGGCCCTGGTCGAATCCCTGCCCACGGTCGTGCTGGGCGGCGCGGGCATCGTCATGTTCGGCATGGTCATCGCCACGGGCATACGCATTCTGGCCGACGTCGACTTCAAGACCAATCGCCACAACGCCATGATCGTCGCCATTTCCATCGGCGTCGGCATGATCCCCATGGTGGCGCCCAACTTCCGCCAATGGATGCCCCACGCCATTCATCCGCTTATCGAGTCGGGCATCTTGCTTACTTCGGTGGCGGCGGTGCTGCTGAACCTGTACTTCAACGGCGCTCCGCACGACACCAAGGCCGCAGTCAACGCCGCCCGGCAGGCCGAAGCTTGATTAATACCCCACCTAGTCCAGGTCGATGACGGCCTGGGCGATGGCGGCGATGCCTTGTTCGGACAGGTCGTCCGTCTGGATGGCCCGCCTTTGTTCCCAGGCGTGGAAGTTGCGGGCCTGAGAGCGCTGGTAATGAGGGTCGTAGTGCCGGCTGATGAGCTCGTCGAACAGCAGGGGCAAATTACCTTCGTGCGCCCATTGCTGCCAGCGCTGCACGGTCTCGCCGCCCTGCAATTGCTTGAGCATGCCCAGGCGGTCGGCCAGGGCGTCGGCGTCGTCGCCCAGATAGGCATAGTCGTGCAGCAGGTACTTCAGGCGCGCCTGGGGCGTGGCCTGGATCTCGATGCAGGGTGAGGCGCGCATTCGCTGTATCAGCGGCACCGGCACGGTCAGCCGGCCGATGCGGGCGCTCTCGCCCTCGACGTAGATGGTGCGCTCCAGGTCCATGCCGTCCAGCGCGCTGACGATCAATGTTTCGAACCGCTTTTGCGACGGCTGTTCAACCCCCGGCAAAGCGCCCAGCAGCGAGCCCTTGTGGCTGGCGCAGTGCTCCAGGTCGAGGATCTGCCGGCCTTTCGCAGCCAGCGCCTGCAAAATTCGGGTCTTGGCGCTGCCCGTGGCGCCGCATACGACCTGCAGCTTCAGTCGGGGGCACAGCTGCGCCAATTGCGCCACGACGTAATGGCGAAAACTTTTGTAGCCGCCGGCCAACTGCTGGGCGTCCCAGCCCACCATTCTTAGCCAGGTCACCATGCTGGCGCTGCGCATTCCGCCGCGCCAGCAATACACCAAAGGCCGCCAGCTCGCCGGGTATTCGGCAAAGCGTTCGCGCAAATGGCGCGCCAGATTGGCGGCCACCATGGCGCCGCCGACGCGCTTGGCTTCGAACGCCCCTACCTGCACATACAACGTGCCCACGATGCGGCGTTCGTCGTCGTCCAGCACCGGGCAATTGATGGCGCCGGGAATGTGGTCCAGCGCGAACTCGGAAGGCGAACGCGCATCGATAATGGCATCGAACGCATCCCTGTCCGCCACGCGAACCGGTACACGATGCGTCATTGCCCGCCCGCCCTCGTCATATTGTCGCGGATGCGGTTGAGCATATCGTGCAGCAGCGCCTGTTCTTGCTGGCTCAGGCCATGTACCGCGCGCTCGTAGATCTCCCAGGCGGGAGGCAGCACAAGGTGGAACTGTTTTTTGCCGGCGGGCAGGATTTTGATGACGACCACACGATGGTCGTCCGTGCTGGATCGGCGCGCAATATAGCCGGCCTTTTCCATGACGGTCAAGGCACGCGACAGCGTTGCCTGGTCGACACCCGTTACATTGGCCAGGGCGCTGACCCCCAGCCCGTCGTTTTCGCTGAGGAACGCCAGCACCCGCCAATGCAGCAGGGTCATGCGGTGCTCGCGCAGCAGGACTTGGAAGTCGGCGTTCAGCGCCGCCGTGCTTCGGTTGAGCAGGTAGGGGAAAAAGGTTTCATGCCCTTGATACGCGCGCCAGGGTTCGTGCGGCGGCTGATCTTCTTGAATGTCCGGCAACGCCTCGGCATTCGGTAAACTCATGTTCCTGCTCCCTTTTCTTGAAGCCAGTATTATCCTCCATGATCCAGCTTGCGCTGGACATAGCCGATCAGGGCGTTCAGCCCCAGGCCCACGGCGCAGATCCACACCAGCGGCACGAACATGTCCACTGTCTTGTAGGCCCGCGCGGCCACGGTCAGCATGTGGCCCAGGCCGTCGGTGGAAGCGATCATCTCGGCCAGGAACACCACCACGCAGGCGATGACGCCCGACACCCGCACGCCGGCCAGTACCGTGGGAACGATGGCCGGGAAGGTGACTTTCCACAGGCAGTTCGCGCGGCTGGTGCCGGCCGCCCGCGCCGACCAGATCAGCTTCTGGTCGACGGAACGGGCCGCCGCCCAGGTGGCCATGAGCACCGGAAAGGTGGCGTCGGCGACAACCAGCGCCACTTTGGATGAGTTCTCGAAACCCAGGATCAGGATAAGCGCCGGGTACAAGGCGATTTTGGGGATGGGCGCGATCAGGCGCACAAAGGCATCGAGCATGGCCGCGCTAAGGCGCGACAACTGCGCGGTCAGGCCCAGCACCACGCCCAGGACGATGGCGATGCACAGGCTCAGGACGAGACGGTACAGCGTAATGCCGAAATCGTGCCAGAACTCGGCGCCCGAAGCCGCCTCTACCAGCCGGCCCATCACCGAGCTGGGCGCGGGCAGCAACTGCGGTTCGATCCAGCCCAAGCGGCACACCAGCTCCCACAGAACCAGCACCAGCAGCGGCGACAGAAAACGCTTCAGGCTGGCAGCCGCGCCCCTTCCCGGCCCGCGCCCGGGCGACGAGACGGGCGCGGCGGGCGGCTTGCCGTTGCCGATGGAAGCAGAGCCGTTTTCCTGCTTGCCCGGCAGGTCGCGGAATGCCATGGTGCGAGTCGATTCCGGCATGATTTCCCTATTTTGCATTACCTGATTGCCACGTCGTCGCCCGACTCGGCCCAGCGGGTCAGGCGGCGGCGCACTCGTTCAAACAGCCAGTTCAATACCACCCCCATCACGGCCAGGATCAGGATGACGGCATACACCGAGTCGTACTGGGCCATGTCCATGGAGGTGAACAGCAGATTGCCCACACCCTCCTGGCGCGCGATCATCTCGGA
>Ga0182744_1001594_pt1 | contig 19685 bp, 11 predicted proteins | sample eDN3rd30CKraftMG_FD_128525 | JGI IMG/M metagenome (GOLD analysis project Ga0182744, IMG submission 128525) | Enriched Miracle-Growth compost microbial communities from Emeryville, California, USA - eDNA 3rd pass 30_C Kraft MG (version 2) (version 2) ...
AAGGCGATGCGATGTTCGTTCCTCTCACGCGCCAGCGCGAGCGCCAGCGGCCGCTTGCCGGGAAGGTCATGCACCGTCCAGACGAGATCGTCGGCAAAGCGCAGATGCTTTGACAGAACATAGAACAGGTTGCCGACGCTGCCGCCGAGATCGAAGACCGAGCGCAACTGCCCGGCGATCGGCGCAAGGTGGAACAGCACCGGATAGTCGCTGGCGCGTGTCGTTTCGGCGGCAGCGACCTGCGAGGCAGTCAGTTGCGCGTTCTCGTGCCCGTCAGCGGATTCATATCCGGCAACGCACTGTTCCGCCTCGCGCAGCGTCGCAAAGCAGCCGTGGAACGCCAGCAGTCGGTTGAGCGCGCGCTGCAACGGCGGCATGCCGCGCGCCGCGACGATCAGCCGGCGCCCTGCCCGCGTGCGTCCGGTCAAGATGAGCGCACGGGCGAGCGCGCGTGCCTGCGCCATCCGCAGCCTGATGCGCAGTCGCCGCGCGGGTGGCGGGGCCGTGCGCGCGCGCTCCTCGCTGGCATCCGGCCGGGTCAGCACCGTCGTCATCTGCTCCCATCCTGACGGAACCGCGCCGCCCGAAACGTCGTGGCCGGCCGTCGCGGACATTTACCAGATTATGTTATATCCGTCACAAATACCGGGCCGAATTGTTAAGATGCGATAGGGCGACGTCAAAAAGCCGCAACTGGCCGGTTAAGATGCGTATCGAGCCCCATCGCACCCGAGACCGCGCATCGAACCGCGGACGAGATCGAACGAGACACGTTAACGATATGCGCTGCTACCGCTTACCATCGCCGCAGGCCCGCCGATGTCGCTGACAGGCTTCACGCGACTGTGCCTCATCGCCGGCTGGGCCGGCATCGCCCTGATCTGCGTGCTGTCGGTCCTGCCCGGAGCCGAGCGGCCGCACACCGGCGCGCCCGGCCAGATCGAGCACATGCTGGCCTATGCGCTGACCGCCGGCGCGCTGGTGCTGCGCTATCCGCGCCGCTGGCTGCCGATCGTCGTCGCGCTCACGACGCTCAGCGTCGCGCTCGAGGCGACGCAGCTTTTCATCCCGGCGCGGCATGCGCAGCTGCGCGACATCTTCGCCAGCAGCGGCGGCGCGGTGATCGGCGCCGCGCTCGCTATTCTCTTTCTGCGCACGGTCGTCGCGCGCTATGTCATCGCGCGCGAGCGCAAGCCGGCCGGCGCCGGCTGACCCTTCTTAGAGCCGCGGCTTTATTTGTCGGTCTTGACGCCGGCCGCTTCGATGACCCCCGCCCACTTCTTGATCTCGCTGGCGATGAAGGCGCGGAACTGATCCGGCGTATCGCCGACCAGCGTTGCGCCCTGGCTGGCGAGCTTGTCGATGACGGCGGGATCGCGCATCGCCTCGACCGCGGCCTTGTTGATGACCGCGATCACCTCCGGCGGGGTCTTGGCCGGCGCCACCATGCCGTACCAGTTTTCGGTCTGCAAATCGGGCATGCCGACCTCTGTCGTGGTCGGCACATCCTTAAGGCTCGACACGCGCTGCGGCGCGCCGACGGCGATCGGGCGCAGCTTACCGGCCGTCACCTGCGGCAGCAGCACCGGCAGATCGAGGAACACCATCTGCACCTGCTGGCCGAGCAGATCGTTGACCGCCGGCGCGGCGCCGCGATAGGGCACATGCACGATGTCGATCTTGGCGGTGAGTTTGAACAATTCACCGGCCAGATGCGGCAGGCTGCCGGGGCCGGAGGATGCGAAATTCAATTTACCCGGCTGCGCTTTCGCGAGCGCCACCAGTTCCTTCATGTCCTTGGCCGGCACGCTGGTGGCGACCACCAGCATCTCCGGCACCTTGGCGACGAGCGTGACCGGCGCCAGATCGCGCAGCGTGTCGTAGGCGATCTTCTGCATGCTCGGCGAGATCGCCAGCGCACCGGCGCTGGTCAGCGCGATGGTGTAGCCGTCCGGGTCGGCCTTCGCCACCGCATCGGTGCCGAGCACGCCGCCCTGCCCGCCGCGATTGTCGATCAGCACCGGCTGCTTGAGGATGTCCGCCATCTTCTGGCTAACGGCGCGCGCGATGATGTCGTTCGGCCCGCCGGCCGGGAACGGCACGATCAGCTTGATCGGCTTGCTCGGAAAGTCCTGCGCCAAGGCGGGCGAGAGGGCCGGCGACGCCGCAAGCAGCAACGCGCCGAACATCAGCGCCGCAACCATTTGTGCCGCCGACCGCCGCGCCATCGATCCTGTCATGGTATCGGTATCGCGTGTCATCGTTCGTCCTCCCCGCGCCGCTTAAAAAAAACACAGCCGTGATCGCCGCAAAGGGTAAAGGAACCCGGACGGGTTTTGAAGCGCGCCAGCTATATCATTTCGGCATCGGAAGCCGCGCGCGCGGCCGCCCGTCGCCCTCCAGGAGCTGCGCGCCCGGCCAGCGCCGCTCACGGATCACCTGCCGTGCCACGTCGTGGACGATATCGCGCGCATCCTGCACGAGGCGCGGGAGCTGCCGGTCGAGCAGCGTGACGATCGACACGCGCGTCGACAGGCTCGGCCGGGCGATCGCATGAGCCGTGAGCCGGCGCAGCGCCACCTCCTCCTGCACGGCGGCGAAGGTGAGGATCGTGTGTGCCACGCCCTGTTCGACGATGGCTTTCGCGAAGGCGACGCTGTCGACCTCCAGCTTGATGCGCAGGCGGATGCCGTGTTCGAGCGCCGCCTGTTCGACAAGGCGGCGATTGTTGTGGGCGAGGCTCGGCAAGACCAGCGGGATATCGGCGAGATCGCGAATGCGCACCGGGCGCAAGGCGCGCGACGATTTGCGGGCGGCCTGCGGCGGCCCGATCAGCCACATTCGCTCGCTCAGCGTCGGGCCGATATCGAGCGTTTCCAGAGGCGGCGGATTGTGCAGCATGGCAACGTCGATGCGCTTGTCGAGCAGCCAGTCCTGCAAAGCGCTGGTGACGCCCTCGCGGACTTGCAGCGACATCAGCGGCCGCTCGCGCTGGAACCACTCGACCAAAGGCGCCACCAGGAGACGCCCGGACGCCGGCGGCAGCCCGATGACGATCCGGCCGCCGGACGGTGCGCGCTCCTCGCGGATTTCCTCGCCGGTCTGATGCACGAGATGCCCGATCGTCTCGGCGCGTTCGAGCAGCAGCGAGCCGGCCGCCGTCAGCCTGACGCCGCGGCCGTGACGCGCGAACAATGCGACGCCAAGCTCGCGCTCCAGCTTGGTGATCTGGCGGCTCAGCGCCGGCTGTGCCAGGCGCAATTCGGCGGCCGCGCGATTGATGCTGCCGGCGCGCGCGACGCGGACGAAATTCCGCAATTCCCGCAATTCCATGCTCGTCCTTCCGCTCAGCTATTGCCTATGCCTTGCCGGCATAGCCTAGCATCGGCCGGGTCACGGCGCAGTCGGCTACCGCCGCCGAAAATGAGAACAAGGAGCAATAGCGGAAATTCAATCGCACATCGCATTGACGCGACAGGACCGGGCCGCTACCGCTGCATCGGTCTTCCGCGGTACCGGCCGGCAACGTCTTGCGCCCTTAAAGCCTCCTCACCATGCATCAGCACGACAAGGAACAGGTCGCCCTCACCTCGATGGCCGCATCCGCCGGCCTGACGGTGGCGAAGGCGATCGTCGGCATCATGACCGGCTCGCTCGGCCTGCTGTCGGAGGCCGGCCACTCGCTGATCGATTTCGGCGCGACGGTGATGACCTATGTAGCGGTGCGGATTTCCGGCAAGCCCGCCGATAACGAACACCATTTCGGCCACGGCAAGGTCGAGGCGGTATCGGCGCTGGCGCAGACCGCGCTCTTGTTCCTGCTCTCGGTGCTGGTCATCATCGAGGCGGTCCGCCGGCTGTTCTTCCACGGCGGCCCCGAGGTTGAGGCGACGGTCTGGGCCTTCGCCGTCATCATCGCATCCATCGTCATCGATTTCTTTCGGGCGCGGGCGCTGAAGAAAACCGCTGACGCGACATCAAGCCAGGCGCTGGAAGCCGACGCGCTGCACTTCTCCTCCGACCTGTGGTCGTCGCTGGCGGTGCTCATCGGGCTGATCGGCGTCTATTTCGACATGCGGTGGGCGGACGCGGTCGCGGCGCTCGCCGTGGCGGCGCTGATCTGCGTCGTCGGCTGGCGGCTGGCGCGCCGCACCATCGATACGCTGACCGATGCGGCGCCGGCGGGCGTCGCGGAGCGGCTGCGCCAGATCGCGTTGGCAATCCCCGGCGTCGTCGCCATCGAGCGGCTGCGCGTGCGCTCCTCCGGCGAACAGACCTTCGTCGATCTCGGCGTCGCGGTAAGCCGCACGCTGCCGCTCGACCGGGTCAGCGCCATCAAGGAGCGGCTACGGCAGGCGATCCTTGCCGACACGCCGCGCAGCGAGGTCACGGTGACCACCGAGCCGCACGCCGTCGACGGCGAGACGGTGATGGAGAAAGTGATGGTCATCGCCCGCAACCGCGCGCTCGCGGTGCATCACGTCACCGTCCACGATATCGGCGAGCGGCGCTCGATCTCTCTCGATCTCGAAGTCGACGGCAAGCTGACTCTCAACCAGGCGCACCGCCTCGCCGATCAGCTCGAAGCGGCGATCGCCGACGAACTCGGCGCCTCGGTCGAGGTCGAGACGCATATCGAACCGCTCCACCCGCCCAATGCCGGCCGCGAGGCGCCGCCGGAGCGCGTCGCCGTCGTCGAAATGGCGCTCGCGGAGATCGCCGCGACGATCCGCGCGGTTCGCGACGTCCATGACGTGCGCGTGCGCGAGACGGACGACGGCGAGATCGTCAATTTCCATTGCCGGGTCGATCCGGAGATGACGGTCGACGCGGTCCACCAGAATGTCGACGAGGTCGAACGCGCGCTGCGCCGGCGCTCGCCCGCGATCAAGCGGGTGATCGGCCACGCCGAGCCGCTGCGTTAACGCGACCGCGCGGCCGGAACCGCCGTTTTCCGGCTTTTCAACTGCCGCCGGAACGCCTAGATCAACGCCATGCGCACAGAAACCGGCAAACCCATCCTGCTCTCCGACTACCGGCCGCCCGACTGGCTGGTGGACCGTGTCGATCTCGACGTCTCGCTTCACGCGACGCAGACGCGCGTGCGCGCGACACTGCATCTCAAGCCAAGCGCCGGCACGCCGGCGCCGCTGGTGCTCGAGGGCGACGACCTGACGCTCGTCTCGCTGAAGCTCGACGGCCGGCCGCTCGCCGCCGACGCCTATACAGCCGCGCCCGACCGGCTCACCATCGCGCAGCCGCCGGCGCGGCCGCTGACGCTGGAGATCGAGACCCGCGTCGATCCGACCGCCAACACGCAGCTCTCCGGCCTCTACCGTTCGAGCGGCACCTATTGCACCCAGTGCGAGGCCGAAGGCTTCCGCCGCATCACTTATTTCCCCGACCGGCCCGACGTGATGGCCGTCTATACGACGCGCATCGAGGCCGACAAGGCGGATGCGCCAGTGCTGCTCGCCAACGGCAATCTCATCGACAGCGGCGACCTCGGCGACAGCCGGCATTTCGCCGTCTGGCACGACCCGTTCAAGAAGCCGAGCTATCTGTTCGCGCTGGTCGGCGGCCGCCTTGGCGTGGTGGAAGACAGTTTCACCACCATGTCCGGCCGCGCGGTGGCGCTCAAAATCTACGTCGAGCCGGGCAAGGAGAGCCTGTGCGGCTATGCGATGGATTCGCTCAAGCGGGCGATGCGCTGGGACGAGGAAGCCTTCGGCCGCGAATACGATCTCGACATCTTCATGATCGTCGCGGTGTCCGACTTCAACATGGGCGCGATGGAGAACAAGGGGCTCAACGTCTTCAACGACAAGCTCGTTCTCGCCTCGCCTGACACCGCCACCGACGGCGACTATGCGCGCATCGAGGCGGTGATCGCGCACGAATACTTCCACAACTGGACCGGCAACCGCATCACCTGCCGCGACTGGTTCCAGCTCTGCCTCAAGGAAGGGCTCACCGTCTTCCGCGATCAGGAGTTTTCAGCCGACCAGCGTTCGCGCCCGGTCAAGCGGGTCGCCGACGTGCGGCTGTTGCGCACCACGCAATTCGTCGAGGATGCCGGCCCGCTGGCGCATCCGGTGCGGCCGACGCAGTACAAGGAGATCAACAACTTCTACACGACCACCGTCTACGAGAAAGGCGCCGAGGTCGTGCGGATGATCAAGACGCTCGTCGGCGCGGACAAATTCCGCGAGGGCATGGACCTTTATTTCCAGCGCCACGACGGCGAGGCCGCGACCATCGAGCAGTTCGTGCAGTGCTTTGCCGACGTGTCGAAGCGCGACATGACGCAGTTCATGCGCTGGTATTCGCAGTCGGGCACGCCGGAGGTGATCGCCAGCGGCACCTATGACGCGCAGCGCAAGACCTATCGCCTGGAGATCGGCCAGGCGGTGCCCGCCACCCCCGGCCAGCTCGCCAAGGAGCCGATGGTCATCCCGCTCGCCTTCGGCCTGATCGACAAGAATGGCCGCGACCTGATCGCCGCGCGCGCCAACGGTTCGGCGGCGCCCGGCGTCCTCGTCCTCGATCAGCCGGCGCAGAAATGGGAGTTCGACGGCATCGCCGAGCGGCCGGTGCTGTCGATCAATCGCGGCTTCTCGGCGCCGGTGCGGCTCACCGCCAATCTGAGCACCGAGGATCTGACGTTCCTCGCGGCGCATGACAGCGACGCCTTCAACCGCTGGAACGCGACGCAGGCGCTTGCCATCCGCGCGCTCCTGGAAACCATCACGCGCTTTCCGGCCGGCGGCCAGATGCGCCCCGCCGACGGGCTGATGACGGCGCTCGCCGCGATCCTCGCCGATACGACGCTGGAGCCGGCCTTCGTTGCGCTGGCGCTGACGCCGCCCGGAGAGACCGACATCGCGCGCGAGATCGGCCGCGACATCGACCCCGATGCGATCCACCGCGCGCTGACCGCGCTGCGCGCCGCGATCGGCACGCGCCTCAACGAGGCGCTCCTCGCCACATATCAGAAGCTGACGAGCACGGCGCCCTATACGCCCGACGCAGCGAGCGCCGGGCGGCGCGCGCTGCGCAATGTCTGTCTCGATCTTCTGGCGGCAGGCGGTGCCGAAGACGCTATCGCCCGCGCCGCGCGGCAATACGAAACCGCCGACAACATGACCGACCGCTCGGCCGCGCTGTCGACGCTCGCGCAGCACGCCGTGCCGCAACGCGAGGCGGCGCTCGCCGATTTCTACAAGCGCTATGCCGACAATCCGCTGATCATCGACAAATGGCTGTCGTTGCAGGCGGCGATCGCCGAGCCGCAGACGCTCGACCGCGTGCGGGCACTGACCGCGCATCCGGCCTTCGCGATGACCAATCCGAACCGCGTGCGGGCGCTGATCGGCGCCTTCGCGCACGGCAATCCGCGCGAGTTCAACCGCGCCGACGGCGCCGGTTACGGTTTCGTCGCCGACATGGTGCTGGCGCTCGACCCCGCCAATCCGCAGGTCGCGGCGCGGCTCGCCACCGCCTTCCGCAGCTGGCGCATGCTGGAAAGCGCCAGGCGCGGCAAGGCGCAGGCCGCGATGCAGCGCATCAAGGCGGCGCCGAGCCTGTCGCGCGACGTCGCCGATATCGTCGAGCGCTCGCTCGCCGGCTGAGAGGAAACGGTCCGGCGTGCCGCGACGCGGGCGACGTTGCCGAAAAGACTCACCCTTACGCCAACCTAAGAATCCTGTTGGCGTTTACTAAAAATTATTGACTCCCGACTCTCGACAAATCGCAGAGCGTGGATTCAAATCGACGTGATTCGGGGGCGAGGCTTCGCGGCTCCCCCTGCGTCACAACGGCGGAACGATCGACAATTGGGGGCGGCAATGGCGTACGCCGAGGCGGCGGGTACGTCCGCGCGGGCGGATTCGGCCATCGAGCCGACACGGCAGCCGGACACCGGCTCGGGCACGGACTCGGGCACGGACTCGATCCGCGGCCTCGCGCAGTCGATCGCCAAGCCGACTTATCGCCGGCTGCTCAACGCCGAGCCGGCATTGCGCCGCGCGGTGCCGGTGCTGATCATCGCCTTCCTCGCCACCATCTGCATCGGCGCCGCCGTCCAGGTTCTCGATCACCGGCAGCAGGCGCTGCGCGACATGGTGACGGATCTGAGCGCCGCCGCCGACCTCGTTGCCGAACGGCTGGCGCACAACGCCACCGCCGCCTCGCCGCAGGAGCGCCTGGCGCTGGCCACGCCCGGCTGGGCGAGCGAGGCCGGACGCACGGCGCTGCTCACCGGCGGCGACGGCAACATCGTTGCCGCGCTGCCGCCGGCCGCCGGCATGCTCGGACGCACGCTCAACGACGTTCTCGGCCCGGCGCAGCCGCTGACGACATTCGCCGACGAGGCCGGCGTGCTGGCGATCGCCCTGCCCGAGGGACAACAGGCGCTCGCCACCGTCCGGCAAATCGCCGGCGACAGGACGCAACCGGGCCAACTGGCTTTCGTCCAGACGCAAAACGATGCGCTGTCGGTCTGGCGGTCGCTGAGCACGCTGACCGTCACGCTGTCGGCGACCACCGGCTTCGTCGTGCTGATCCTCGGCTTTGCCTTCCACTGGCAGGCGACGCGCGCGCGGGAGGCCGACGGCATCTACGATACCGTACGCAGCCGCATCGATACCGCGCTCAATCGCGGCCGCTGCGGACTATGGGACTGGGACCTGGCGCGCGGCCGCATCTTCTGGTCGCATTCGATGTTCGCGATCCTCGGCCTGCCGGCGAAGGAGGAGTTGCTGACCTTCGGCGACATCAGCGCGCTGGTGCATGAGGACGACGTGCGGCTCTACGAGCTTGCCGCCGAACTCGCCGAGGGCGCCACCGGCACCATCGACCACGATTTCCGCATGCGCCACGCCGACGGCCATTGGGTATGGCTGCGGGTGCGCTGCGAACTCGTCCACCAGGCGGACGACAACGGGCCACATCTGATCGGCATCGCCGTCGACATCACCGAGCAGAAAGACCTCGCGCAACGCACCGCCGAGGCCGACCTGCGGCTGCGCGACGCCATCGAGACGATCCCCGAAGCCTTCGTGCTGTGGGACGCCGACAACCGGCTCGCTTTGTGCAACTCGAATTTCCAGGCGCTGCACAAGCTGCCGGACACGGCGATCATCGCCGGCACCTCCTATGAATCGATCGTCGCCGCCGGCAGCCGGCCGATCGTGCGCCGGCGCACCACCTCGGCCAACCACGCGCCGCCCGGCGCGCAGACCTTCGAGGCGCAGCTCGAAGACGGGCGCTGGCTGACGATCAGCGAGCGGCGCACCAAGGACGGCGGCTATGTGTCGGTCGGCACCGACATCACGCCGTTGAAGATGCACGAGGAAAAACTGACCGACAGCGAGAAGCGGCTGCGCGCCTCGGTCGCGGAGTTGCAGGCATCGCAGCGCACGCTCGCCGATCTGGCGACGAAATACGCCGCCGAGAAAACCCGCGCCGAGGAAGCCAACGCGGCGAAATCGAAATTCCTCGCCAATATGAGCCACGAGCTGCGCACGCCGCTCAACGCCATCATCGGCTTTTCCGAGATCATGGAAGCCGGCATGTTCGGGCCGCTCGGCGCGGAGAAATATCGGGAATATTGCCGCGACATCCACCAGAGCGGCCAGTTCCTGCTCGACGTCATCAACGACGTCCTCGACATGTCGAAGATCGAGGCCGGCCGCATCAAGCTCACTCCCGAGACCATCGTCCTCGATCAGTTGCTCAGCGAAGCGGTGCGCGTCGTCTCCAGCCGCGCCGAAGACAAACGGCTCACCGTCTCGGCGGAGATCGAGGGCGACCTGCGGTTCGACGCCGACCGTCGCGCGGTCAAGCAGGTGGCGCTCAACCTGTTGACCAACGCGGTGAAGTTCACGCCGGCGGGCGGCACCGTCAGCGTGCGCGGCCGCCGCCGCGGCGATGCCATCATGTTCGCCATCGGCGACACCGGCATCGGCATCGCGCGCGACACGCTGCGCAAGCTCGGCCGGCCGTTCGAGCAGGTGGAAAGCCAGCACACCAAGACGCATCAGGGATCGGGTCTCGGCCTGGCGATCGCCAAGTCGCTGGTCGAGTTGCACGGCGGCAGCATGCGGCTGCGCTCGCGGTCCGGCGCCGGCACGCTGGTTTGCGTGCGTATGCCACTTGTCGCCGACACGCAGGCGGATCGGGAGGCGGTTTAGGTCTCCGCCGATGCCACCGGCGCGCTGCCGAGGATGCGCACGAAGCATTCGCGCACTTGCCGCTGCGTCTCGGCGAGATCGGCTTCGAGCGTGGGAAAATCCGGCACGTCGGCGGCGCGCGCCAAGAGCCGCAGCAGACCAGCACCGGCCGACTTCGGCGTGAACTGCGCGATCAGGCACAGCCGCAGCACCTGCGTCAGGTTCTGATAGAGGCGCACCGCCGGGCGCAGCACGTCGGCATCCTGCTTTGCCAGCACGCCGAGCCGCTCCGCTTTCTCCAGCACCCGCGCCGTCGAGGTGTCGAGGATATCCGGCAGCCGCGCCGCGTGGACGAGTTGCAGATACTGCGCGATGAACTCGATATCGACGAGCCCGCCGTCGGCGTGCTTGAGATCCCAAAGGCCGCCGTCGCCCTTCTCGCGGGCGATGGCACCGCGCATCTCGACGACGTCGCCGGCCACCTCCTGCGGATCGCGCTCGCGGCGCAAAACCTCGGCGATCGTCTCGCTGACGCGCCGCGCGAAGTCCGGCGAGGCGGAGACGACGCGCGCGCGCGTTAACGCCATGTGCTCCCAGGTCCAGGCTTCGGTCTCCTGATAGCTCTTAAAACCGTCGATCTGGGTGGCGAGCGGCCCGGAGCGGCCGGAGGGGCGCAGCCGCATATCCACCTGATAGAGCGCGCCGTAATTGGTCTGCGAGGTCAGCGCGCTGATCAGCCGCTGCGTCAGCCGCGCGAAATACTGCCCGCCATAGAGCGGCCGCTTGCCGTCGGAATCCGGGTACTCGTGATCGAAATCGTAGATCAGCATCAGGTCGAGGTCGGAGGTGGCGGTCATCTCGCGGCCGCCGAGCTTGCCGAGCGCCAGCACCGCCGTCTCCTGGCCGCGCAGATGGCCGTGCATCGCCGCGATGCTGGCGGCAACGCGCCCGTCGATCCAGCGGATCACCACGTCGGCGAGCCGCCCGAAGGCGGCACCCGCCTGCTGCGCCGGCATGGTGCCGGAGAGGATGCGCGCGCCGATCAGGAACATGTGTTCGAGGCCGAACATGCGCACGCGGTCGAGGAAATCTTCCTGCCCGCCGGCTTCGGCGAGCGTCTGTTCGAGCCGCTGCGCCAGCGCCTCCCCGTCGGGAAAGGCACCGAAGAACGACGGATCGACCAGCGCGTCCATCACCTGCGGGTGGCGCGCCAGGATGTCGGCAAGGCGCGGCGCGATATCGAGGATCAAGGTGGTGAGCGCGATGAACTCCGGGTTCTGCCGCAGCAGCGACAACAGCCGCGCGCCGCCGCGCAGCCCGGAGAGGAAGCGGTCGAACAGCAGCAGCGTTGCATCCGGATGCTCGGCCTTGGCCAGATGATCGAGCAGCACCGGCAACAGCGCCGTCAATTCGGCGCGCGTCGCCTCGCCCCGAAGCGATTTGTGGCCGCCGGAAAGCCAGTTGCGCACCGTGGCGGAGGCTTCGAGCGGCGCCTTGAAGCCCATGCGCACCAGCGTATCGAGCGTCTTGCGGTCGTCCTGGTCCGCCGGAAACAACAGCTCCGGTCCTTCCGGCTCCTCGCTCTCGAACAGCTTGGCGTAGCCCTGCTGCACGGTCGCAAGATGCCGCAACAGTTCGCGGGCGAAGGCATCGCGGTTCTCGTAGCCGGCAAAGCGCGCGAAGCGCTCGACGCTGTCGCGGTCGTCGGGCAGCGTGTGCGTCTGCTCGTCGTCGACCATCTGCAAGCGATGCTCGACGGTGCGCAGGAACAGATAGGCCGCCTCGAAATCCGCGCGCGTCGGCTGATCGATCCAGCCGCCCTCGGCGAGCTTGCCGAGCGTCGTCAGCGTGTCGCGGTCACGCAGCTCCGGGTGGCGGCCGCCGGCGATCAATTGCTGGGTCTGCGCGAAGAACTCGACCTCGCGGATGCCGCCGCGTCCGAGCTTGATGTTGTGGCCTTCGACAGCGATCTCGTTGTGGCCCTTGAAGGCGTGGATCTGGCGCTTCATCGCCTGCACGGCGGCGACCGCCGCGTAGTCGAGATATTTGCGCCAGACGAACGGCGCCAGCGCGGCCATGAAGGCGGCGCCCGCCTCGCGATCGCCGGCGCAGACGCGCGCCTTGATCATCGCCGCGCGCTCCCAGTTCTGGCCGACGCTTTCGTAGTAGTTGAGCCCGCTGGCGGTGGCGATGGCGATCGGCGTCGATGCCGGATCGGGGCGCAGCCGCAGATCGGTGCGGAAGACGTAGCCGTCGACGGTGCGTTCCTGCAGGAGCTTCACCAGCCGCTGCGTCATCCGCACATAGACCGGACCGGGCGTCTCGGTCCGGGCGAGCGCCGGCGCGTCGGCGTCGTAGAACACGATCAGGTCGATGTCGCTGGAATAGTTCAGCTCGAAGGCGCCCATCTTGCCCATGGCGAGCGCGAAGTAGCCGGAGCCGGCGCAGACATCGTTCGGATCGGGCGGCGCGATCTTGCCGTCGCGCGCAACCTGCGCGAGCAGGAAGCGCACCGCGGCGGCGACCGCCGTATCCGCGACGTCGGTCAGCGCATGCGTCGTCTGCATCACCGGCCAGACGCCGCCGAGATCGCACAGCGCGATCATCAGTGCCGCTTCCGATTTCATCTGCCGCAACAGCCGCATTACCTCGGCTTCGTCGTCGGCGGCGGCGACCGCCGCGTCCGTGCGCGACAACAGCGTCGGCAGATGCGTCTCCGGCACGGCGTCAAGCAGGCGCAGCAGCCGTTCGGCATCGGCGCGCACGAGATCGAAAAGATAGGGGGAGCCGTCGGCGAGGCTTTCGATCAGCGCCGCGGCGGCGGGCGCGGCGGCAAACAGCGCGCGCAGCGATGCGGCGGTTTCCGGCGGCAGTTCGGCGATCCACTCGCGCAGCCGGATTGCCGCGGCAGCGGCATCGACCGGCAACGGCGCCTCGTGGATGCGGCCGGCGAGCGGCCCGGTCGGGCTCGGCGTCGCTGGCGCTGATGCTTCAGGAGACGTCCTGACCGGCCGTTTCATTCCGCATCTGTACCGGTCCATCACGCGGCAAGGCAATAATACTCTTTAGGCCGGGCTGGTTGTCCTCAAGCGACAATTCTCCACCGTGAAGCTGTGCAACGGCCGCGGCGAGACTGAGCCCGAGCCCGGAGCCGGGCAGCGAGCGGCTCTGTTCGAGGCGCACGAAGCGCTGGATCGCATGCGCCCGATCCGCTTGCGGAATGCCCGGTCCGTTGTCGGCGACAGTGAGGAGCACGCGCCCGCCGCTATTCTCGGCGCGCACGACGATGCGCGGCACGCGCATTGCCGCGTCCGCCGTGCCGCATGGCACGGCAACGGCGACGGATGTCTCGTGGTCAGGCGTCTCATCGGAGCCGGCGGGAGGCGGCAGCGCCGGCAGCGCCGGTCGCGCGGCGGCCGGGCCGGCATATTTGATGGCGTTGTCGACGAGGTTGGCGAGCGCCTGGCTGACCAGTTCGCGGTTGCATTTGAGCGGCGCCGGCGCCGGCGCCTCGACGGCGAGCGTAATGCCCTTCTCCTCCGCCAGCGGCTCGTAGAGTTCGCCGATATCCTGGGCGATCTCGGCGGCGTCGCACTCCACCATGTTGTCGCGGGCCTGGCCGGATTCGGCGCGCGCGATCATCAGCAGCGCGTTGAACGTCGAGATCAGCCGGTCGGACTCGTCGATCGTCTGTTCGAGCGCGGCGCGATATTCCGTCTCGCTGTGCGCGCCGCGCAGCGCCTCCTCGCAGCGGTTGCGCAGGCGCGTCAGCGGCGTTTTCAGGTCGTGCGCGATATTGTCGGAGACCTCCTTGAGGCCGTGCATCAACGCCTCGATGCGCTCCAGCATGATGTTGAGGTTTTCCGCCAGCCGGTCGATCTCGTCGCCGGTGCCGGCGATCGGCAGCCGGCCGGAGAGATCGCCGGCCATCAGCGTGCGCGACGTCTCGGTCATCGCATCGACCCGGTGCAGCACGCGGCGGGTGACGAACAGGCCGCCGGCAAGCCCGAGGATCAGCACGATGGCGATCGACCAGCGCCCCGCCGCGACGATGATCTGATGGATGCGCTCGCGCTCCTCGAGGTCGCGGCCGACCAGGAGGCGGAAGCCGCCGGGAAGCTGGAACACCCGCACCAGCGCCGTGTGCTGCGCGCTCTCGGTGTCCTCCTGGCGGCGGTAGCGGGTTTCGCTCCAGCCCGGCTTGTCGAGGATGCCGGGGGCGAGCGAGCCGACATTGCCGGCGAGCGCCTCGCCGGCGAAGGTGGTGACGAGATAGAGGCTCGATCCCGGCCGCCGCGAGCGGCCCTCGATCACCGCCACCAGCCGGCGGATGCCGCCCTGCCGATACTGCTCGGAGAGCCCGGTGATCTCCGCATCGACCGTCTCGGTGATCTGTTCGGTGACCAGCCGGCGGGTATTGAGCGCGAAATAGACGAGCAGGAACGCCGCGAACAGCGCGAACACCGTCAGATAGACGAGCGTCAGCTTGAAGGTCGTGGTGCGGAACAGCTTGCCGAGCGCGGTCACCGGATCAGTCCTGATAAGCCCGGCTCGCGCCGTCTCCACGCGGGTCGCCAGCACCCCGCGCAGGCCCGGCACCGGCCCCATCCGGCGCTAACGCGCGCCGTCCCGGATCATATACCCCGCGCCGCGCACGGTATGCAAAAGCGGCTGGGAAAAGCCCTTGTCGATCTTCGAGCGCAGCCGCGACACATGCACGTCGATGACGTTGGTCTGCGGGTCGAAGTGATAGTCCCAGACGTTCTCCAGCAGCATGGTGCGGGTGACGACCTGGCCGGCGTGCTTCATCAGATATTCCAGCAGCCGGAATTCGCGCGGCTGCAACAGGATCTCGCTGCCGTTGCGGGTGACGTGGTGCGACAGCCGGTCGAGTTCGAGGTCGCCGACGCGATAGACCGTCTCCTCGCCGCGCCCGCCCCGCCGGCGCGCCAGCACCTCGACGCGCGCCAGGAGTTCGGAGAACGAATAGGGCTTGGGCAGATAGTCGTCGCCGCCGGCGCGCAGCCCCTTGATGCGGTCGTCGACCTGGCCGAGCGCGGAAAGGATCAGCGCCGGCGTCTCGATCTTCTTGTTGCGCAGCGTGCCGATCACCGACAGGCCGTCGCGCTTGGGCAGCATGCGGTCGACGATCAGCACGTCGTAGTCGCCGTCGAGCGCCATCGCCAGCCCGTCCTCGCCGTCATGGGCAACCTCGGCGATGTGGCCGACCTCGCGCAGCGCCTTGACCAGATAGTCGGCGGCGTCGCGGTCGTCCTCGACGATGAGCAGGCGCATGGCGATCCGTTCCGGTTCCACGTCGGAGAGCCGGCCATTCGCCGGCTGCCGATTCATCTGTTCATAGATCGCCATGGATGTCACCGATAGCCGCCACATGATCGCAGCGAACACGGGCGTCCGCCGCGCGCGTTTGAAAAAAAGAACGAGGGGATGGCGGGTTCACCGCCACCCCCTCGTCAGGCTCCCGCCCCGACGGGGGCGACGGTTGCCGGGCCGGGAGTTTGGAGGCGGGGGGTGGGCTTTGAAAGCCCGCCCCCCAGGGTCGCAACGCCGGCGGGGGCGACGGTTGCCGGCGACACGTCCCTATCGCGTCGCGCGCCTCAGGCGCGCTTGATCGGGACCGCGATGAAGCGGGTGCCCTGATCCGATTTCACCCGCATCAAAACGGTGCGCTTGCCGTCGTTGCGCGCCGAGCCGATGACCTTGCGGACGTCGCCGGGCGAGGACACCGTCTGGCCGCCGACCTCGACGATGACGTCGCCGGTCTTGAAGCCGTGTTCGGCGGCAACGCCGTCCGGATCGACGCCGGTGACGACGACACCCTCGCCGTTGCCGGAGCCGGCGACGCGGTTCGCCGGCGCCAGCGTCAGCCCGAGACGGCCGACATCGGCGCCGTTCTGGTCGGTGTCGGCGCGGGCCTGCCGCTGGTTCGGCAATTCACCGAGCGTCAGCGACACGGTCTTGTCCTTGCCCTTGTCGAAGATGCCGAGCTTCACCGTGGTGTTCGGCGCCATCGAACCGATGCGCTTGGCGAGGTCGCGGGCATCCTTCACCGGCTTGCCGTCGACCGAGGTGATGACGTCGCCGGCCTTGATGCCGGCCTTCGAGGCCGGGCTGTTGGCCTGCGGCTCGGCGACCAGCGCGCCCTCGGCGGTCTTCAGGCCGAGGCCATCGGCGATGTCCTGCGTCACCGGCTGGATCTGCACGCCGATCCAGCCGCGCGTCACCGCGCCGTGCTCCTTGAGCTGGGCGACGACCGTCTTGACGGTATCGGAGGGGATGGCGAAGGCGATGCCGACCGAGCCGCCGGAGGGCGAGAAGATCGCGGTGTTGACGCCGATCACATTGCCCTGCGTGTCGAAGGTCGGGCCGCCGGAATTGCCCTTGTTCACCGGCGCGTCGATCTGGATGAAGTCGTCATAGGCGCTGGCGCCGATGTCGCGGCCACGGGCCGAGACGATGCCGGCGGTCACGGTGCCGCCGAGGCCGAACGGATTGCCGACCGCGATCACCCAGTCGCCGACGCGCGGCGCGGCATCGGCAAGCTTCACATAGGGGAAGTCGCCGCCTTCGACCTTGATGAGCGCCAGATCGGTGCGCGGATCGGTGCCGATCACCTTGGCGTCGTGGGTCTTGCCGTCGTCGGTCGTCACCTGCACGCTCTCGGCCTTGTCGACGACGTGATTGTTGGTCACGGCATAGCCGTCGGGGGAGATGAAGAAGCCGGAGCCCTGCCCCATGGCGAAGCGATGCTGGCCGCCGCGGCCGCGCGGCGTGCCGTCGGGCTGGCCGAAGCGGCGGAAGAACTCGCGCAGGCCGGGCGGAAGCTGCTGCTCGTCGCCGTTGAAGTTGAAGCTCGACGTGCTCGGGCCTTCGTCGACCTTGACGCGCACCGACATCACCGCCGGTTTCACCTTGGCGACGATATCGGCGAAGCCGACCGGCGCCTGAACGTTGTGCGCTTCGGCCGACAGGTTCTGCGCCAGCGCCGGCGCGGTATAGGACGACAGGCCGGGAGCGGCGAACAGTGCCGCCGCACCGAGACCGAGAACGGTCGTGCCAAGTAGGACGATCCGGCGCGCGGATAAGCGGCTGCGCGGATGAGAAACGGAAGTCATGATCGGGTCTCCAGCTCACGGGATGGTGCGAAGAAGGGCCTGCACCGTTGCCCGTTAAGATGGGAGACGCCGGGTTACGACACCCTGTCGGCGGGATTAAAGATTGGTAAGGTGGAAAAGTCCGATCGATCGCAATCGATCGCCGCTCAATCGAGCAGTTCGGACACGCGGCGCTGTTCTGCGGCGGAGAGCGGAGCCGCCGGTGCGGCTTCAGCGGCGCGCCGGCGGCGCAATCGCCACAGGCCGAACATGCCGGCAAGCAATACCACGAGCGGCGTCAGCCATAGCGCCAGCGTGTGCGATGTAAACGGCGGCTTGAGCAGCACGAAATCGCCGTAGCGCGCCACCAGGAAATCGACCACCTGCCGGTCGCTGTCGCCCGCCGTCAACCGCTCGCGCACCAGAAGCCGCAGGTCGCGCGCCAGCGGCGCGTCGGAATCGTCGATCGATTGATTCTGGCACACCATGCAGCGCAGATCGCGCGACAGCGCCCGCGCCCGCGCTTCCAGCGCCGGGTCCTTCAGCATCTCGTCGGGCTGCACCGCCAGCGCCGGGCCGCAAAGTGCAAGAACGAAAAGCAGAATCCGAACGGCCTTGGTCATCTCTCACTCCTCGCCCTGAGGAGGCCGCGCAGCGGCCGTCTCGAAGGGCGCGGCCCTCTCTGTTCTCTCCCTCATCCTTCGAGACGCGCCTGCGGCGCTCCTCAGGATGAGGATGTCCTATTCCGCCGGCTGCGGCGCAGCCGTTGCCACGCGCTTCGATCTGGATTTGCGCCGCGGCGCGCCGACGCGCAGCCGCCGGTCGGAGAGCGACAGCGCGCCACCCATCACCATCACCACCGCGCCGAGCCAGATCAGCAGCACCAGCGGCTTGTAATAGATGCGCGCGGTGATCGAGCCGTCGGCTCCACTGTCGCCGAGCGAGACATAGAGCTGGCTGACGCCGTGGCGCATCAGCGCCGCCTCGGTCGTCGTCATGCCGCGCGCCGCGAAGGTGCGCTTCGACGGTTCGAGAACGCCGACCGTCGCACCGCCCTGACGCACGGTGAAGCGGGCCACCGCCTCGCGGAAATTGCCGCCGGTGCGCGGCACCAGCGCGTCGAAGGTCAGTTCGTAGCCGGCGAGCGACGTCGATTGCGCCGGCTTGAGCGAGACGATGCGCTCGCTGTTCCAGCTCGCCTCGCCGACGATGCCGAGCAGCGTCAGGCCGAGGCCGAAATGCGCCAGCGCCGTGCCCCAGGCCGAGCGCGGCAGACCGAAGGCGCGCCGGCGCGCCACGGACAGCCCCACCTTGCGCAGCCCGCTGCGCTCGGCGATATCGGTGAGCGCGCCGATCATCACGAACACCGCGAGCGCGACGCCGAACGGCGCCAGCACCGGCTTGGCGCCCATCGCGGCAAAGGCCGCGGCCATGGCGATAAGCGCCAGCCCGCCGGCCGCCATCAGCCGCTGTGCGACGCCGTAGATATCGCCGCGCTTCCAGGCGAGCAGCGGCCCCATCGGCATCACCAGCATCAGCAACACGAACAGCGGCGCGAAGGTGAGATTGAAGAACGGCGGACCGACCGAGATCTTTTCGCCGGTCAGCGATTCCAGCGCCAGCGGATAGAGCGTGCCGACGAACACCGTGGCGCAGACGGTGGTCAGCAGCAGGTTGTTGAGCACCAGCGCGCCCTCGCGCGAGATCGGCGCGAACAGCCCGCCCTGCTTGAGCGTCGGCGCCCGCCAGGCATAGAGCGCGAGGCTGCCGCCGATGAAGAACACCAAGATGGCGAGGATGAAGACGCCGCGGCTCGGATCGCTGGCGAAGGTGTGGACCGAAGTGAGCACGCCGGAGCGCACCAGGAAGGTGCCGATCAGCGACAGCGAGAAGGTCAGGATGGCGAGCAGGATGGTCCAGACCTTCAGCGCCTCGCGCTTCTCCATCACCACCGCCGAGTGCAACAGCGCCGTGCCGGCAAGCCACGGCATCAGCGAGGCGTTCTCGACCGGGTCCCAGAACCACCAGCCGCCCCAGCCAAGCTCGTAATAGGCCCAGTAGGAGCCCATGGCGATGCCGAGCGTCAGCGCCATCCAGGCGGCAAGCGTCCACGGCCGCACCCAGCGCGCCCAGGCGGCGTCGATGCGTCCTTCGATCAGCGCCGCGGCGGCAAACGAGAAGGCGATCGAGAAGCCGACATAGCCGAGGTAAAGCAGCGGCGGATGGATCGCCAGACCCGGGTCTTGCAGGATCGGATTGAGATCGCGGCCCTCGAACGGCGGATCGGCGATGCGCAGGAACGGGTTCGAGGTCAACAGGATGAACAGATAGAACGCTGTCGCGATCCACGCCTGCACGGCGAGCGCGTCGGCGCGCAGCGTGTCGGGGAGATTGCGCC
>Ga0182744_1001598_pt1 | contig 19661 bp, 22 predicted proteins | sample eDN3rd30CKraftMG_FD_128525 | JGI IMG/M metagenome (GOLD analysis project Ga0182744, IMG submission 128525) | Enriched Miracle-Growth compost microbial communities from Emeryville, California, USA - eDNA 3rd pass 30_C Kraft MG (version 2) (version 2) ...
ACCGTTGGAGCGTCTATGCGGGCTCCAAAGACCGCGGCGTGGGCGGAAGCGGAACCGCGGCGGCCTTGTATGCGTCTCCGACGGGAAACATCATTGCCGTGCAACCTCTTACCGGGGATTTTTACGCCGTCGATCAAGGCTACGGCATCAAAAAATTGGACGCGAAGACCGGATTGGTGAGCTTGGTGTTTGGACTGGGCACGTCGAACCTGCCCGACGACGGCGCTCTTCCCGCGACGCCGATTCTTGAGAGCACTTACACCACTCATCACAGCATTCACTTCGATTCCAAGGGCCGCCTTTACATCTCCACGGGCTCCTACGCGGATTCAAAAATCTACCAAGTGGATTTCACCAACAACCACGTGCGCCTGTACGCGGGAGGAGGCAGCAACAGCGACGGCGGTGTTCTCTCCACCACATTGATGACCACAAGTAACTTCACTTTTGATGAGTCGGACAACATGTACGTGGTGACCATGTGCGCGCCGATGGTTCTTCCTTACGTGCAAGGCAAACGCCTGGTTAAAATCGCGCAAAATTCCAACGGGACCCCTGGGTCGGTGACTCGGATCATGGGAGACTGCACTTACGCGGCTCCCAGTTATGGAAGTCCCGCCGTCAATTCGCCTCTGGGAACCATTCCCTACCCCAGCCTGGGACAATTCGTGGTGTTTAACAACGGAGCCAACATCTATCTTGCGGCCTATGGGGGCACAAAATGGAAGATCGTGAACGGCACGGTGTATACGGCGGATTTGCCCTCTGGGTGCAACAGCACGCCCATGGTCAGCTACAGTCCGACGACGGGAAAAGTCTACGTCACCAATGCCACCTGCGGAATCGACGAAATCACTCCCGCCGGCGCGCAAAATAACGGCGAAGTGAGCACGACCCTTTTTGCGGGTTCGTCCACCTCCGTGGGTTGTACGAAAGACGGCGTCTTAAAAACAGACGCCTGCGTGCGAGTGGCCATGTCTTTATCTTTTGGCGGAACTCTTTATTTCACTGACGGCGTCGCCCAGAACTCTCCCAGCTATTACCGCATTCGCTACATGGATGGGGACTTCAAAATGAGAACCCTTTTCGGAAGCTTGCCTTTCGTGGGAGACGGCATGGACAAATCCGTGATCCGCGGATCTTTCGCCGGAATTTATTATAAGAAATCATCAGAGCCCAACCAATCCGCCTTTGGAGAGGGACTTTACTTTTTGGACTCCGACGCCGGGGTGTTCGGACACATCGACCCGGTCACGGACACGGCCGAAGTTCTGTGGGGAAACCAATCCCGCAAAGAGTCCACTTACGCCACCGGCGACACCATTTCAAAAGACATCAACATGGGCTCTCCTTATTCGGGAGGATCTTTCATGCCCTTGACCTTTGACTCCACCGGACTTCCTTGGTTAAGAGCGGAAATGACCCTGATAAAGATCAACGCCTCCAAACAAATCGAAAGAAAAACGGGCAACAACTCTTTATGGAGCAGCCTCGCTGAAGGAGCTGATCCCACCACCAGTTCCCTTTATCCCTATGGAGCGCGCGAAGGATTTTCGTTGAAAGGCCAATCGTTGTTTCTTCTGGGTGCTCCTTACATCTACCCGGGGGTTGATCCCAACATGTCCATCCGCATCTGGGATTTCGCCACTCTGACCTCGAAAAAAATCATGGGCGGAAATTATCTGAACAGCGACGCTAAGCCTCAGTCCGCGGACCAAACGGCGGGAAACGTCTTGGCCACTCCCTTATGGTACAACTGTTACTACGGCAATTGCCACACCGGCTACGACAGTGTGGCCGACCGTTTGTACTTCAGCGAACAAACCAAGATCAGATACATCACCACGCCCTCGAACACCAGCACCGCCACCTTGGGAACCTTTCTGACCACCTCGGACGGGTCCTATATTTACAACTTCACCTTTAACCCCAGCCGCACGCAGCTGTGGTACGCGACGGACGCGACCACCATCCGATGCCATGACATCTCTTCCGGAAAGTCTTGGTGTGACGACACCACCAACCATTTTTCGTCGGCCGCCGATGCGGGATTTCAATTCGACCCCAAAGCACCGAACATCTTCACCTGGAAGGACGACACGACCCTTTATCTTTCGACTTACTCCGGAGAGATCCTTCAATTCATCCTACCCACGGATCCTTAGTTTTTCGTCTTCAGCCGGGCCAGGTAGCCGATCCCCTTTAAAGTTTCGATTTCCACCTTGGAAGCGGAAATCTTTTTCCTTAAGCGCGCGATGTGGCTGTCGATGGTGCGGTCGGTGATGGCGATCCCTTTCCACACGCTGTTTAAGATCTGCTCGCGGGAAAAAACCGTTTCGGGGCGATGGACGAGAAGGCTTAAGAGCTGAAGCTCCTTCACCGTCAAATCCAAATTCCTGGGCATCAAACCGGAAGCGCCGCCCTCGCCCTCCGTCACCAGAAAAACTTTCTGCTGCTGGAAATCGATCTTCAAATTTCCAAAGAGGTGAATGCTCTCTTCCTGACGTTGACGCCGGAAGCGGTGGATCCGTGCCCCCACCCGGGCTTTTAATTCGATGGGATCAAAGGGTTTATTGATGAAATCCTCCGCGCCGGAAGAAAAGGCCATCACCTTTCCGGAAATGTCTTCGTCCGCCGACAAAATCAAACAGGGAATGTGCCTGAAACTTTCCGAACGCATGACTTCATCCAAAAATCTCAAGCCGTCTCCGTCGGGCAAATGAATGTCGATCAGAAGCGCATCCACTAGACCTTGGTTGTGTTCGAGAATTTTTTTGGCGGACGTGATGTCGGTCGCCAAAAAAAATTCATAGCCCCTCAAAGATTCTTTTATGAGAGCTTGACTCGCAAGATCATCTTCCAGGATCAAAACACGCCCTTCCGCCACTTTTTAATCACCTTCGCCTTTCATAAAGCCATGTGGAGAGAACTCAACGTGAATGCAACAACCCTTTCACGCCCCCTTGTTACCCTATAAGTGTGAGGCAAGGAGGTCTATATGCAAAGATCCGGGGGTAACGAAGTCAAACATAAGTGGGTAAAACACCACCCTCTCAACGAATATATACGCCATCCCAAAGTGCTCATCGTGGAAGACGACCTCTCTTATGAGCCCATCTGGAGAAAAGTGTTCGAAGAGGTCAATCCGGAAATCGAATACTCCTGGTGCACCAGCGCGGGCGAAGCGCAAAAGGTGTTGGAGAAAACCTTGGCGGAGGGCGAGTTCTGGGACCTGGTGATCGTGGACATTTTCCTTTCGGGTTCGCGCACGGGCCTTGATTTGTGGCAGCGCTGCGGGGAGCCGGTGGAAAACATGATCATCGTTTCCAGCGTGGAGTATGGAAAACTTCTCGACTACATCGGCGACTCCGAACGCCCTCCCATTTATTTGAAGAAACCTTTGAACCTGAAGGAATGCGTCTCCGTCGTCAGTGAGGTTCTCGATGGCATTCCCTGAGGAACCGCGCGCTTCTTTAAGGCCGGTCGTGGTGGTCACCGGGTGCAACTCCGGCATCGGCTTTGCCGTGGCTCGCTTGCTGCGCGAGAAGAATGAATTCCGCGTGGTGGCCACTTGCCGCGCTCACGCCGTGGAAGAACTGAAAAACCGACTTCCGGAAAATGAAAATTTCCTGATCAAGGAATTGGACGTCACCTCCGAGCAGCAGAGGGAAGAGGTCATCTCCGAGGTGTTCAGAAAATGGCGCCGCATCGACGCCCTGATCAACAACGCCGGGATCTCTTACCGCTCGGTGGTGGAGCACATGGACGACGCTTCCGAATTGAAACAACTGGAGGTCAACTATCTGGGACCCATGGCCCTGATCCGTCTGGTCTTCCCGCCGATGCGGGAGCAAGGCCAGGGAAAAATCATCAACGTGTCCTCGGTGAGCGGACTGATGGCCATGCCCACCATGGCCTCCTACAGCGCCTCGAAACACGCTCTGGAAGGGGCCTCCGAGGCCTTATGGTACGAGGCCAAACCCTTCGGCATCTCCGTCACCATCCTTCAGTTGGGGTTCATTAAATCCAAGTCTTTCGAAAACGTGTACTACTCGAAAAAAGCCGAAATCAGCTCCCATCTGGAAGGGCCTTTCGCCGATTACTATGAGCACATGGGGCCCTTCATCGCCCGGCTGATGAAACTCTCCCGCACCCGTCCCGAAGACGTGGCCCTGCGCATTTACCGTTTGCTCCGCTCCAAAAATCCTCCCCTGTGGGCGCCGGCCACTTTGGATGCGCGCTTGTTCTTTTGGTGGAGAAAAATCCTTCCCCGCCGGCTTTTTCACAAAATCATGTTCAGTTTTCTTCCGGGCGCGCACAGTCTGGGAGGGCATTTTTCAAAGGTTAAAAATAATAATAAGGTGCGAGCCCCACGCCTTCCCTCTTTGAAAGACCAAAAATCGACGCCCTTCAGTTAAAATCTTGAGCAAAAGGAGATGTCCTATGAATCAAGACCGATTTATCCGCACCGCCAGCGCCCATTGGACGGGATCTCTCAGCTCCGGAAAAGGAACGATAGACCTTCAAAGCGGCGCTCTCACAAATGAACCTTATTCCTTTAAAACCCGCTTCGAAGAAAATGAAGAGGCCAAAGGCACCAATCCGGAAGAGCTCCTGGCCGCCGCCCACGCCAGCTGTTTTGCCATGCAGTTTTCCCATTACCTGGCCGAAGCCGGCCATCCCGCCGAAAGCGTCGACGTGGACTGTGAAGTCCGCCTGGAAAAAGAAAGCCAGGGCTTCAAAGTGGCCTCCAGTTTTTTGCGCGTGACGGCCACGGTGCCCGGCATGGAAAAGGAAAGGGTTTTAGCCTGGGCCAAAAAAGCCAAGGACAACTGCCCCCTTTCGAAAGTCCTCCAAGACGGCCTTCAAATCGCCCTGGAAGTCAGCGTTCCCGACTGACGGGAAAGGGAAAGGCCATCTCCGATCTGTCGTGAAAGAAGAGAAATTCCTCCCGGCAGTCGGGGCAGCGCAGAGTCACGGGGGCCTCGTGGCCGATGGGCCCGGGCCCTTTTGCGACCCGCTTTATGTGCGGTGAGCGGCAATGGGGACAAATACACACGCGCTTTTTGGACAGAATGACATTGAACATTCTCAAAGAATATCATGGGGATTTCCCACAATCCCTTTTGATCTTTTCAGATGTCCTACAATGAGATAAAACCGAAAAGAAAGTTTTAAAGGAGATTTCTTTATGAGAATATGCAGCGCTTTTTTCCTCGCCGCCGCTCTGTGGGGCCAGGCCGCCCTCGCCGTTAAAGTTCAAAACGTAAAAGTCGTCGTCGCCGAAAAAGGGAAATCCCCTGTTTCCATCACCGTCCCCTACTGGGTGGCGAAAAGCACGGCGCAGATCTCCGAACTCGTGGACGCGGGTAACGAACACATTCCCGTGCAAAAAATCCTCGCGGCGATAGAAAACGCGCCCCAATTGGGAACGATCATGACGATCGAGAAGAAAGACCAGAAAATCACGATTTCCGTAGAGTGAAAACGCGGGCGCGCAGGATGAAAGCCTTGCTTTAAGGGGCGCTTTTTTGCAATCACCCTCCATCTTTGAGAGGATGAACAAAAAGCGAGGGCAGCGTGCGCGTGTTACATCCGGTTACAAAAAGTTTTTTTCTCTCCGCTTTGACGATGACTTTGGGCTGCTCTCTGGCGCCGCGGAAAGAGGCGGGACAAAACACCTCCGCCTTTCAGCAGCACATCCCCATCGTGGAAGTGGGCCCCCGCGTTCAGGACAAAGACCTCTTTGAAATCAAGCAGTCCCAACAAAACTCCCTGGAAGAACTCCAAGCCCGCCAAGTTTCCAATTCCATTCACCGCATTCCCGTTCAGATCAACCGGGAAGTGCAAAAATGGATCGATTACTTTTCCAAAAAAGATCACGAACGCTTTCAACGTTTCTTGAGCCGCGGCGACCGCTACCGCGAAGTCGTCGAAAACGTGCTGAGGAAAAACGGTTTGCCCGCGGAGCTTTACTATCTGGCCATGATCGAAAGCGGCTATCAAAACCACGCCACCTCCAATGCGAGCGCGGTGGGCGTGTGGCAATTCATCCGCGGCACGGGAAGACGCTACGGTCTGACCATCAACAACTATGTGGATGAGCGCCGCGATCCCATCCGCGCCACGGAAGCCGCGGTGAGATACTTACGGGATCTGCACAATGTTTTCGGTTCCTGGCATCTGGCCATGGCCGGCTACAATGCCGGTGAGTACCGCGTGGTGCGCGCCGTGTTTCAAGGGCAAACACGGGATTTCTGGAAGCTTGTGCAGTTAAAAGCGCTTCCCCGTGAAACCAGAAACTACATTCCGAAATTTTTGGCCGCCGTGGAGATCGGACAAAATCCTTTGAAGTACGGATTTTCGATTTCCTCCGAAGACCGCTACCCCGATTTGCAAGCCATTCAGATTCCGGGGCCATTGACGCTGAAAGAAGTGGCCTCTCTTTCGCGCATCTCTTACGTCGACTTAAAAAAGGTCAATCCCCATCTGACCCTGGGGATGATTCCGTCCGGCCAGAAGTATGAAGTTTGGGTTCCGCTCAGGGAAGCGGCCCAGGTTCAGCGCGCGCAGGCGCAGCTTTTGGCCAAAGCGAAAAGCCATCAAAGCAGCCGCCGCCTTGCCTCCGCTTCCACGGCGTCCTCCTCCCCGTCGACGGCCGTTCATCACGTCCGGCGCGGAGAAAACCTCACCCTGATCGCCCGTCGCTACGGGCTCTCTTTGCACCAGATAAAATCCCTCAATCATTTGCGCTCCAACAGAATTTACGTGGGAATGAAATTAAAAGTGAAAGGCAGCGTCCGGAGCTCCATCTCCGGCACAAAAACCGCCATGACCGTTTATCAAGTCAAAAGAGGCGACAATCTCAGCTCCATCGCCCGGCGCCACGGCCTTTCCGTGGCCGCGCTGAAAAAACTGAATCACATGCGCTCCAACCGCTTGTATGTGGGCGCCCGCTTGAAAGTTCCCAAGTCCTCTTCCAGCCGCATCACCCGCTACCGCGTGAAAAGAGGCGACAACCTGACCGACATCGCCGGTCAATTCGGCACCTCCGTCGATCAGCTCAAAGAGATCAACGCGATTCGAAACAACACGATTTTTCCGGGACAGATTTTACAAGTTCCTCTTTGAGCGCAGCATAAAATAAAAAACAACTCCCGTGGCCGCTCCTCCCAAGTGGGCGCCGTGCCCGATCGGAAGACCTCCGCCTTGGGACTGCTCGACCAAGCCCCAAAGATCAAAGGCGATAAATCCCAAAGCTCCGAAAAGAGCCGGCACCGGAATGATGCCGAACAAAAGAATTTTTTCCTTGGGAAACAAAAGGGAAAACAAAAGAATCAATCCGGCGATCGCTCCGGAAGCCCCGACCGCCGCCTGCTCGGGCTGGTGAATGTAGTAATTCGACAAAACCGCGTGACTGAGAGATCCGATCACTCCCGCCACCAGATAAAACGTCAAAAACCGCTGACGCCCCAGGATCTGCTCCAAAAAACGTCCGAAACTATAAAGCACGAACATATTGATCAAAAGATGAAACAAAAAGCTGTGGGAAAAGACCGAAGTCAAAAGCACCCAGTAGCGGCCCTCTTCCAAGGCCACCCAGCTGACCGCAAAGTGGCGCATCATGAACGGCAGCGGCAGAAAGTGCCACATGAAAAACACCACCACGTTGATGGCGATGATCAAGGGAACCAAAAGAGGAGGCTTCGGACGTCTCAACATGGTCCTGATTATAGGGTCCAGGAGCATTTTTACCAGTGAAAAACCAAAGGCCCGGCGGTAAAAATAAAAGAATGTCCAACACCACCGCCCTCCTCGATGAAAGCGAATGGCTCAAACGCATTGCAAAACCGGCGCGGCCGCACAAAGCCTACGCCATGTACTCCACCTGGTGGGACGGCATCGTCACCGACGAAAAACTGATGCTGATCCCCATCGACGATCACCAGGTCCACAGGGGCGATGCCGTGTTCGAAGCCTTCCGCGTGATCGATAAAAAACCTTATCTCCTGAGAGAACATTTGGACCGGCTGGAGCGCTCTTCCCAAGCACTCGGTCTTAAGTGGCCGCTTCCGCGCGCGCAGTTGATTCAAAAACTGCTTGAGACCATTGAAGCCGCGAAAGTTTCAACGGCCCTGGTGCGGCTGTTCTTGGGCCGCGGAGCGGGATCCTTTTCCGCCAATCCTTACGACACCTTGGGGGAACAACTTCATCTGGTGGTCACGGAATTCACGCCGCCTCCTCCCCACAAAACCGAAGGAGGAGTGAAAATGATCACGTCGAAAATCAAAGCCAAAGATTCTTTTTGGGCGCAGATCAAAAGCTGCAATTATCTGGTGAACGTCCTTATGAAAAAAGAGGCCGTGGATCACCAAGTGGATTTCACCGTCGGCGTGGATGACAACGGCCACTTGACCGAAGGCAGTACGGAAAATCTGGCGGTGGTCACCAAGGAGGGAGTGCTCACCCACCCGCGCCTCTCCCAAATTCTTTCCGGCTGTACTTTAAGGCGCTGTTTCGAGTGGACGCCGAGGCTTCAAGAGGAAGGGCTCATCCAAAAAAGCGAAGAAAAATCCTTCACCCGCGAAGACCTTCTGCAGGCGCGCGAAGTGATGATGATCGGAACGACGCTGGATGTGCTTTCGGTGGTCGGCTTTGACGGAACGGCGATTGGGAACGCACAACCTGGACCGGTGGCAAAAAGACTGAAAAGTCTTCTTTTGGAAGATCAGGCCACGTTCACTTTTTTGCCGTAATGGGCCTCGACGATCATCCGTAAAACCGCGCCCCGGGAAACCATCCCTAAAAGCTTGCGGCTGGCATCCGTGATGGGAATGCGGTGAATGTCGTGTTTGATAAACAGCTGATAGGCGTCTTTCAAAGAATCTTCGCGTTTCAAAGTGATCAGATCTTTGGTCGCCGTCAGATGGGGCATACAGTGAGCCACCGTCGCATCCATTCCCTCTTGGACCAAAACCCGTAAAAGCGCCCCTTGCCCCATAATGCTGATGACGTGCCCCGATTCGTCCGCAATGGGAGCGCCACTGATCTTTTTCGCCAAAAACAGCTCCGCCACTTCCCAAAGTTTCATCTTGGGCGTGATCACAAGAGGATTGGCGATCATGATGTCTTGAATCAAAACACTCATGCCCTATTTATCGGCATTTTTCACGAATCCCTTGATACGGGTCCAATGGCCCTGAAGCTCTGCCAGCTTGGCCTCCGCGTCCTCAAGGAGGTGCTGGGCCTTGGGCGAGCGCGCAAAGCGGCTCACCGGGGCGGGCGCATATTTCAGAGCTAAATCCAGCCATTCCTTTTGCATCGGACTGAGACGGCGCTGGGAACGTCTTTTTTGCGGTGGGGGCTTAAAGGCCGCCGGCCCCTTGGTCTCTTCCTGCTCGTCGAGAAATTCAAGAAAATCATCGGTTGAGGTTTTCTTTCCCATCACAAACTCTCCATGATTCTTTGAGTGGCGGCGCGGTAGTCCTTGGCCGCCCTCGAGCCGGAAAAGTCATAAATTAAACGTCTTTTGACCTGGGCTTTTTTCACCGACGTGTCCAGACCGATCGGATCATAAATCTCGCACGAAGCGCCGAACTTTTGTTTCACCGCCGCCAAGGCCTGACGGGAAACCGTGGTCCTCTGATCAAACATGGTGGGAAGAATGCCCAAAATCGTCGGTGTTTTGTCGTAAAACTCTTCCATGATTTTTTTCTGATCAAAAAGATAGCCGATGTTCGAAAGAGCGAAAGCGTCCATCGTCGCCGGAATCAACCAATAATCCGCGAAGGTCATAAAGTTGAGCAGCACCAAATTCATCGCGGGCGAGCTGTCGATCACGCAGTAGTCATAATCTTCAATGCCCTGCTTACGGAAACGATTTTTCAGCGTCTCTTCCCGGCGGTGAAAACCGGCCATGCGCACGTCGGCTTCGGAAAGACGCCGTGAGGAAACGGAGACGTCCACGCTTCCCTGACCAGCCACCGTGACCGGCATCAAAGTTTTTTCAAAAGGTGTGTTGTCGATGAGGAAAGAAGAAAAATCCTGGTCCTGATCCGCAAGCTTAAGACCGAAATAAGTTTTGATGCTTCCTTGGGGATCTCCGTCAATCAAGAGCACGCGCGCCTTGGGCTGAAGCATCTTGATCCCGCAGGCCACGGCCACCGCCGTGGATGATTTCGCCACTCCCCCTTTGATGTTGGTCACCAACAAAGATTTCAAGACTCCCCCTTTTTCTCCGGCGGAGGAGGAAGAACTTTGCCGTCCCTGAAATACCAAATGCCGCCTTGTTTGCGGAATTTGGAAACCTCGTGATGAACGTGCACTCCGTCGGCCGTTTTATAAGTGGCTTTGAATTCCACCACGCCTTTGTTCCCCTCGCTGGTGGCGCGTAAAATCTCAAGATTCAAGAACTCCGCCTTTTCCGCCCACTCCCGCGTGGCCCGTTCGTCAAAATCAAAACGCGCTTGGGGATCGAGAGTTTCATACAGATAATCGACGTCCTTATGAACGAAAGCCGCATAACGCGAACGCATCAAGCTTTCAGGATCGGGAGCGTTTAAACTTCCCTCCAACAGGGGCTGACAACATTCCGAAAAAGACTTTTCCCGACCGCAAGGACAGAGATTCACAAGAGCACCTTCACATTTTCCGGAGGACGGCCGAGAACCGCTTTTCCCTGATGCACCACCAAGGGTCTTTCCATCAAAGCAGGTTTTTCCGCCAGATGACGGGCGATTTCTTTTTTGGATTTCAAGCTGAAAGGATCTTTCCTGTACTCTTCCTCTTTGGTGCGCACCAATAAATGCGGTTCCGCGGAAAACATCTCCATGATTTCTTCGATTTCTTCCGCGGAGGGCGGGGTGTTCAGATATTCGATCACTTCCGGCTCCACTCCGTTTTCACGAAGCAGCGCCAAGGTCTGACGGCTCTTTGAACAACGCGGGTTGTGATAGATCTTCCAGTCCGACATAGGATTGTTCTAACAAGCCCGCTGCCCGCCTTCAACTTTTAAGTTTTTTAAATTTGCTTTTAAAAAAAAGCCTTCATAGATTTTCTGAATGCTCAATTTTCTTTTCCTCTTTTTTCTTCCTTTTTCCTCGAGCGCGTCCCCTCTTCCCCAATGGGGACTCAGCGATGTCTCGGTTTTACTTCCCTTACCCCAGGAAAAACCGGAGGTGGATCTTCTCTTAAAACCCTCTTCCCAAGGTCAAAAAGGTCCCTTTTTGCCCCCTTCCGCTCTCGCTCTTTTTCAATTCCCTTTCGTTAACGATCTGAACAACACGGAATCTTACGCGATGTTGCGCGTGGTGGCCTTGCGTCTGGATCCCTGCTTCACTGATCATTTTCGTCCGCTCAGTGTCACCTGCCAAAAACAAGTGCGGTTGGTGTGGCAACCGGTCTGGGCCCGGGGGGAGGAGGACATCACCACCTTGGACGCCGCCTTCCACAGCTTCTACGTTTTTGACGAGGCTGAGTTCTTCCAGTTGGCCAAAGAACTCCTCGCGCTCAAACAAAATGAACCCTCTTCTTACCGGGAAGCCCTGGATGTTCCCTTTCAACTTTCCCTCGAAGGTCTTACGGGAAAGTATTGGAACTCCTTGAGAAAAATTCTTGAGAAACATCTGGGAGAAAAAAACCTCGTGCGCGTGACTCAAATGTCCGTGCGCGGAGGGAACATGGTTTGGGCCTTCAGCGGCTTTGAACGGGAAAACCCCACGTCACCCTGGACGGCGATGAGCATCGCCGGCATTCCCAAAGCGGATTTTCAAAACTTCATCAACCGGGATCTTTCCGGAAGACGCTTTGACGGCGGCGTTTTCCCCGCGGCCACAAAACTTGCCGATTATCTGGACGTGCTGGTGAGTCCGAAGTGGGAGGAGGAGGCCGCCGGCACTCCGGAAAAAATCCCCCTGACTTACGAAGGTCTTTTGCGCATGGAAAATTCGCTGAAGTACAATCCGGGAACCCTGGACTGCGTCAGTTGCCACACCGTCATGGCGGCCAGGACTTATCTGGAGGAACACTTTTCCGAAGGCGTCTCTTCCGCGGATCGCAAGGATCAGTTCCGCTCTCCTTTTACTTTGAAAAACCTGGGCGCCAGACCTTCCGGCACCAACCGTCTGCGCAATTTCGGTTACTTCGAAAAGGAAAAAGCTCTCTCCCAAAGAGTGATTCATGAGAGCGCCCTGGCGGCGGAAACCATGAACGCGCTCTTCAAAAAAGACGGCACAACTCCCCCACTTTCTCCGAAAGACGAATGACGGAATTTGAAAAAAACTTTTAGGCTTTTCCCATGAGCGGAAAAAATAAAAGCATCACCCGTCTGATCACTGCCTTCGTCGTCATTCTTCTCGGAGCGGCGCTGGCCCTGTGGTTGAGACCCTTCAAAAACGATCCCCGCGCCCCGCGAGCAAAAGCCAGGGCGGAAATGAGCCTGATCAAAACAGCCTTGACCCAATACCGCGAAATCTGCGGAAAATATCCGACGACCGATGAGAGCTTGGAAAAGCTCACACTCCCCATTTCTTGCAACGGAAGCGGCCACGATCCTCTAATCAACGTGATCAGCGATGACCCTTGGGGCCATCCCTGGATTTACGCCTCCGACGGGGATACCTTCGCGCTGAAAAGCCTGGGCGCCGATCACGCGGTGGGAGGAACCGATAAAAATGAGGACATCACCTTCACTCAAGATTAGCCTGTTGCTCTTGACGATTTTTGGAGTGACGTCGGTGAAAGCCTCTCTTGTGTGTCCACAAAAAGAGTTATGGCAAGCGCGCAGCCAACTGGTGAAAATGATTTCTTCGGAAGCCTTGCGCGTGGCCAAGGAAAAATGGCCGTCCCCGCCCTCCGCGGAACTTCAAAGAACCTGCTTTCGTGTGGAAGACCGCTTGAATCAATCCGGAGAAGGCTCGGTTTTATTCATCGGATTAAACAGTCTTCTTTTCCAAAAGATCGCCTCTTTCTCCCACTCTTGGGTGTCGCACACCGGAGTGGCGATGAAAGAAGAGGGCTCCTGGGTGATTTATGAAAGTCGGGCCCCGAGGGGTCTTTCCCATCCGACGCCTCTTTGCGCCTTCATCGCGCGGGCGATCGATCACCGGGTGGCGCTGGCGCAACCAAGAGTTCCTCTCACCTCCGAGCAAGTGGAACTTTTGCGGACCACCTTAAAACAAAAGCTTCCGCAAAAATACGACTTCAGTTTTAATTTGGAAAACCCCCAGGGACAATTTTGTTCCAAGTTGGTTTATGAATCCTTTCAGGAACTGGGTTTGAATTTTGGAGAGCCGCTCACTTTGAAAGAACTGGTGGAAGAAAACGGACGGTCGAAAGGGGAAGTCCGGGAAATGGCTTGCTTTTTTAAAGCCTGGTTTCAAGTTCTTCACCCCTTTAATGGCGTGGCCTGGGAAAATCTCACCCTTCCGCCGGCCGACCTATATAAGGAGGCCGCGGGCGCTCTGCAAAATCCCCAAGTTCCTTTTGTTCTTGTCAGCGAGGGCCTTTAAGTCATAATAAATGTCATGGCCACCACCTCGCGAACCTTGCAAAAAAAATCTTTTCGTTTTTTTCTTTTGCTGGTTTATCTGTGGGCGCTCTTTTTAGGAGAGGCCACGCACCGCTTTCTTCACCATTTACAGGATGAGAGCCACCACCATCATCTCAGTTGTCTTTCCGAGGCCGCCGCCCAAGCTCCCGCGGATGAAGGTCTTCAACGCTTCAGCGACCGCGCCAGTTTTAAAACGCCGGAATGTTCTCTGGAGTTGGCCCTCCACGTGTTGCAAAGCCAACAAAGCGAAAGCACCGGTCTCTTCGCGGTGGCCCTTCCCTTTATCGAAATTCCGATTCCGGTGTACCGGACGTTGCGGAATCACTTTCACTTCCATCATTTCTCTCCTCATGGAAATCGCGGCTCCCCTTTGAGCTGAACTTTTCCGCCATTCATTAAGAAAATTTAAATTTCATTTTTTAAACGAGGAGTTTATCCATGCGCTTATGGATCTTTTGCGCTTTACTTTTTACGTCCCTGGTTACGTCCTTGGCGGCGAAGGCTCAATCCAGCTTCGTCACCTCTCAGAAATTCAATCCGGCGATCAGCGCCAACGGTCTTTTCCTTTATCAAAACGGAAACCGCGGCAACGACCAGGCCTCTGAATCCCCTAACGGTTACTCGCTTCAAGAAGCCGAGTTGCAGCTCACATCGGATGTGGACGTCTATGCCCGTGCCAGCGTTCTTTTGTCCATTCACCAGGAAAACGGAGAATGGCATTTGGAGCCGGAAGAAGCTTTCGGGGAAAGTCTGAATCTTCCCTATGTCACTCTGAAAGCGGGAAAATTCAAAGCCGCTTTGGGAAAGTACAACACCTATCACACTCACGCCTATCCCTTCATCGACGCCAACCTCATCAACCAAATTCTTTTGGGCGAGGAAGGCTTGAACGAATCCGGTGTTTCCATAGCCGGGCTTCTTCCGGTCGGATGGTACTCCGAAGTCACCCTTCAGTCCTTGAACGTTTCCGATGAAGGTCCTTTTGACGGTCCCTCTCCCAACGGGAGCGTCAGCGTCGCTCACTTCACGAACCTTTGGGATTTAAGCGATGACCTCACCCTGGAATGGGGATTGAGTGGCGCGATCGGTCCCAACGCCGCCCAAAAGAACACTTCCATCTGGGGCAGTGATTTAACATTTAAATGGCGACCTGCGCGCGGCGGGAAATACCACGCGCTGATCTGGTCCACCGAGTATTTGCATGGGGACGCCCCGCAAACCGGCGGTACGCGCAAAGTCACCCAGGGAGCCAGCTCCTTTATCCAATGGCAGTTCACCGAACGCTGGTGGTTGCAAGCGCGCGGCGAATACGCCGACGTCATCGACAGCGCCTCTCCCGCAAACGACGTGCGCCGCAAGGAAAGCCTCTTGCTCGGCTATTTGCCCACGGAATTTTCCGGCTACCGTCTACAATACGACCATCTGGAAGACAACGGCGCCGTTTCCGGATTTTCCAAGCCGGAGGATAAAGTTTCCCTTCAAGTCAACATCACCATCGGCGCTCACCCCGCCCACTCTTACTGATTTTTTTAAAGGAGATTTAAAAATGAGATTTATTTTAATTTTAACTTTGTCTTTGTTCATCGCGCCTTTGGCCACGGCCAAAGTCAACGTGATCACCTCGATCACCGATTTGGCCTGGATCACTGCGCAAGTGGGAGGAGACCAAGTGGAAGTTTCTTCCATCGCCAAAGGCTCCCAAGACCCTCACTTCATCGAGGCCAAACCTTCCTATATGATCAAGGCCGCCAAAGCCGATTTGGTGGTGTCCATCGGACTCGGTTTGGAAGTCGGCTGGCTTCCGAGCATTCTGCGCGGTGCCCGCAATCCGAAACTCTTTAAGGAGGACGGCCATCTCGAAGTCGGCCCTCTTTGCCATCCCATCGAAATCCCCGCTGCGGGAGTTTCCCGCGCCCAAGGCGACGTCCATCCCGACGGAAATCCCCACGTCACCCTGAGTCCGATCAACGTGGGACGGATCGCCCAGGCTTTGGCCGATCGGTTGAGCGCACTGGATCCCTCTCACTCCGCCCTCTTTCATGAAAACGCGCAGCAGTTGGAAAGCCGCATGAAAGAAAAACTGAAAAATTGGAAGGAGCGGATTCAAAAAAGTGGGGTGAAGGAAGTCGTCACCTATCACAAAACCCTGGATTACTTCCTGAAGGAATTCGACATCGAAATTCCCATCACTCTGGAGCCGAAGCCCGGAATTCCCCCGACCAGCCGTCACATCATCGAAGTGATCCAAACCGTGAAACAAAAAAAGGTGCCGCTCATTCTGGTGGAAAACTTCTTTGACGAAAAGCAGGCGGAGCGGATCAAGCAAGACGTTCCCAGCGTGCGCATCCTTTCCGTTCCCGTCGCGGTGGAAGGAGAGCCCGGCATTCATTCCATGGATGATCTGTTCGAAAAACTCGTGACCGTGATCGAGGGGAAATAACCATGCAGGAAGTGGCCTTATTTTTGTTGGCTCCTTTTTTGATGTGCCTCATTCTTGTGGGGATTCACTGCTACCTCGGGCTGCACGTGCTGGCCCGGGGGGTTGTGTTCGTCGACCTCAGTTTGGCGCAGGTGGCCTGCTTCGGCGCCACCTTGGCCTTATTCATGGGATTCGAACACAACTCGACGTCGGCTTACTTGATTTCCTTGGCGGTCACTTTTCTGGCCGCCGGGTTTTTCGCCCTGGCCAAAAGATACGAAAAACTTTTTTCCCAGGAAGCCCTGATCGGAATCGTGTACGCTTTGTCTTCCGCGGCGGTGGTGTTGGTCGTCGATCACTTGGCCCACGGCGCGGAGCACATCAAAGAACTTCTGGTCGGTCAGATCCTTTGGGTGCAGTGGCATGAGGTGATCAAGACCATGATCATCTACGGCATCGTCGGCGGCATTCATTTTGCCTTTCGAAAGCAACTTTTGCGCGCTTCCACGCACACGCACGAGGCTTCCAAAGAACAGGGCTTTTTCTGGGACTTTCTTTTTTACGCCCTGTTCGGAGTGGTCATCACCTCCTCCGCCAATCTGGCCGGAATCCTTCAGGTGTTCACCTATCTGATCGTTCCCGCCATCGTCGCCGGAGTTTATTTTAAAACCATCCGCGCCAAACTGATTTTCGGTTGGTGCTTCGGGACGCTTTTAAGTTTCGTCGGTTTGGCTTTAAGTTATTACTGGGATCTTCCGGCAGGGGCCTTGATCGTGGTGATTTTCACTTTGGTGCCGGTGCTGCTTTTATTGGCGTCTTTTTTGTTCGGAAAAAGAAGGGAAGCTCATTCTTAGAGCTTCCCTTTCTTGTTTTTAAAGACTGGTCGTCTTCTGAATCTCTCCCGGTTCCTGAACGTGCAAAACACCCGGTTTTACGTTCTTGAGCACCTGGATTTCTCCGGAGGGCCAATGAATTTCCACGGCGGGAATTTGCGGCTCGCCGTTCAGATAAAAAGCGAGTTTTTGCTGATTTTGCAAAGAGCCGCTGTTTGAAACCAAATGCTGAACCTGTTTGTGGTCCTTGAACTCAGCGACCACGAAACTTCCGATGGCGTCACGGTTGGAGCGCGTGCCCTCCAAGGTCATGACGAGAGCATTGCTCGGACCCGACATCCGGTTTTTGAAATACTGCACCACGGGGAATTGAACTTCTTTTGTTCCCGGATCGCCGTTTCTCAAAATCAAATCGGGAAGACCTTTTTCATTGAGGATGGTTCCGGCGATGTAGCCGTCCGCCACTGAATCCACTCCTTCCAAAAAAGCCACGTCCGTAAAGGTTCCGTCCCCGTTGTTGTGCAACAATTGATTGCGCTGGAATCCGGCAAGACTCGGCGGAGACTTTTTGGCCGCGGTGAAATTTCCCAGATAATCGAGATGTCCCGAAACCTCTCTCAAATAGCGTTTAAATCCCGCGGTGTCTTCCGGAGCCAAGGCATGCGCCATCAGTCCATGGGCATGATCGCTGTTCATGTAAATACCAAACAGAGTGCCGACCTCATCTCCTTTGGCCGATCCGGACCACAATCCGTTCGTCAGGTAAATGTCCATCCGTCCATCATGGTCATAGTCCAAGAACGTCAAGCCGGCGGCTCCTTGGCCCATGAAAGATTCCAATCCCGCGGAGGCGGTCTCTTCCTTGAATTTACCTTTTCCAAGCCCTTTGAAAAGACGCAAGCCCGCTTCCGTGTCCTGCATGGTGATTTCCCACATCCGGTGACAGGATTTGGCGGCCCGCTGAATGGGCGTAAAATTCACGTTCGTCCAGGCCAGATCGGAAATGCCGTCGTTGTCGTAATCTCCGATGGCGATGCTCATTCCCAATCCGCTGTTTCCGATGCCGATCTTTTCGGAGCGCTCACGAAAGAGCGCGCCGCCCTGATTGACGTAAATGGGACTGAGGTCATTGCGGTCATCCGCGATCAAGAGATCGATCTTTTGATTCTGATCGAAGTCGGCGGCAAGACTGGAGTGGGGAAAAAGATGAGTGTCGTTTTGATAATCTCCAACACGAAAATGATCGGTGAAGTCCGTAAAGGAACCCTTCTTGTCGTTCAGATAAACGCCTTGAACGTCCTTGATTCCGGAGGCCTTCTTCAGAATGGTGAAATCCTGAATCCCCGGATACCCCACGTAAAAATCCAAATAGCCGTCGTTGTTGAAATCCCCGGCGGCCACGGGCATGGGTTGCAAAAAGGCCCGCTTGGTCCCGAAATCCACTTCCTGCTTGGTAAAATGTCCTTTGCCGTCGCCACGGAAATAATAAACCGAGCTCGCGCCCTTGCTGTGCAGAGCCGCTCCCGGCCGAAGGGTCGTCACCACCAAATCCTTCATTCCCGCATTGCGGAAGTCCGCGAAGACCGCCGTTTTCACATAGGTCAGATTTTCAAGACCGCTTCCCTTCAAGGCGGAGCGGTATTTTCCGTTTTTCGTTCCGATCAACAGATCCAACCCGTCGCGATAGCCCACCAACAAATCATCTCTTCCGTCATTGTTGACGTCGCTGACGGACAAGGCGTATCCGCCCCGGCGGATGGCTTCCGTGCGCAGATAAACCGGAAGTTTCGAAAGTCCCCGTGCCGTTGACGCCTCTTTAAAAGACGGTTTTCTCGAAGCCACCAAACTTTCCCCGGAAAGCGGCGTCCATGCGGACATTTTCCAAATTCCTTTTTCATTTTTCTCAAAGGAAACCGTCCAACGCCCGCGGTCGCTGCGGCGAAATCCATTGGACCCGATGCCGTCAATCACGGCTTCGACGACGCCCTGAAACTGATTGAAACTCTGATTCTCTTCGCGCTGACTTCCCTCCACGGTGAAATCCACCAGATTCAAATCCACGCTTTTGACCGAACGATAGCCTTTAAAAAAAGAGGAAGCCGTGTCCTTGGGTTCCGTGGACCAAACCGTGCGCGTGATCCCGTCGAACTCCGAGGATTTTTCCGCCACCGCGGGAAAAATCTTCGCCTTCACGCCCGGCTTCAGCCACAGCGCTTGAAATCCGGCGTGATCTTTGTGCAACCATGCTTTCTTCCAATTCTTAAACAGCGTTTGCTCCAATTGATAAGCTTGAGCCTGGTCGCGAAAACACAAAAGCTTTCTGTCCTCATAAGAGCGCTCCCACTTCTTCGCCTGTTTCATTTCGGTTTTCGTCATCAGAGGCTTTTTCCATAGATCCAGAAGGCCTCCCCTTAAATCCTCAAAAGTGGTCGCCTGGGCGAAAACTCCGCCCAGGAAAAATGCGGCCAATATGAGTTGCTTTTGCATTTCCCCCTCCTTGCCGATGTCGACTTTTACGGTTTAGTCCATTTTTAAAAACCAAAAAGACGAGCGCAACCCATGACGCCGGGAAAAATAGAAAAACTAGACTTTATTTACCAGTGACGGTGATTCCGCCGCCGGAGGCCGTTTGCCAGCCCCAATTTTTCACTAAATAATTAAGATTGTAATCCAGATAATCCTTGTGGGAGACAGCACGCACACTGTAACCCTTCGCATCGATTCCCCAGATCACCACTTGATCGCCTCCGGCCACCTGGTACTCTTTTTCGCGCTCACAGGGATCATGAGAAACCGCAAGCCGCCTCACTCCGTCGGCGACCGTCCGTTGCAAAAGGTCGTCGGTGGGCGCGCTCAGACG
>Ga0182744_1001599_pt1 | contig 19658 bp, 23 predicted proteins | sample eDN3rd30CKraftMG_FD_128525 | JGI IMG/M metagenome (GOLD analysis project Ga0182744, IMG submission 128525) | Enriched Miracle-Growth compost microbial communities from Emeryville, California, USA - eDNA 3rd pass 30_C Kraft MG (version 2) (version 2) ...
CCGATCCCGCACTGGTCGCGGCCTACGCGGCACGAGGGATCCCAGAGCCGTGGTCGCACCAGGTCGAGGCGGCCGAGGCGATCCGCGCGGGGCGCACGACAGTCCTGGCCACGTCCACCGGCTCGGGCAAGTCGCTCGGGTTCTGGCTGCCGGTGGTCACCGCGGTACGCGAGGGACGCCGCGCCGAGGCCGCCTCCCGCGGCCGGATCACCGGCGCTCACCGGCCCACCACCCTCTACCTCAGCCCCACCAAGGCGCTCGCGGCCGACCAGCTCGGCTCTCTGACCGCGCTGCTCGCGGGCGGCTCCATCACCGACGTCATGGTCGACACCTGCGACGGCGACACCGCCTTCGAGGCCCGCAGGTGGATCCAGGCGCACTCCGACGTCGTGCTGACCAACCCGGACTTCCTGCACCACTCGCTGCTCGCCCGCCACGACCGGTGGGCCCGGCTGCTGCGCAACCTGCGGTACGTCGTGATCGACGAGGGGCACGCGTTCCGCGGGGTGTTCGGCGCTCACGTGGCCCTCGTGCTGCGGCGGCTGCGCCGGTTGGCGATGCACTACTCGCCGACGGGCGCCGCGCCGGTGTTCGTCGTCGCGTCCGCGACGAGCGCAGACCCGCGGGCGGGCGCCTCACGCCTCACGGGCACCCCCGAGGACGACGTCGTCGCCGTGGTGCGCGACGGGTCTCCGGCCGGGCCGAAGACCTTCGTGCTGTGGGAGCCGCCGGAGATCGGCGTCGGGCCGGTCGTCGACGGGCTGCTCGGTGGCGACGCCGGACCCTCGATCGAGGACGTGTGGGCGATCGACGAGGATCCCCTCGCCGACGACCCCTGGACGACCGCCGCACCGTCGGGGGGAACCGACAGAGTCACCAGCACCGGCCACCAGGCCTCCGCCGACCCGTGGGGAACCTCCGAGCACCCGATGCTCGGCACCCGGCTCACCGCCACCTCGGCGCCCGAGCCGCTCGCCGACGAGGACCGCCCACGCCGCTCCGCCGGCTCCGAGGCCGCCGAGCTGCTCGCGGACCTCACGGCCGCCGGCGCGCGCACCCTGGCCTTCACCCGTTCGCGCCGCGGGGCGGAGACCGTCGCCCAGAGCGCACAGTCGCTGCTCCGCCAGCAGCGGTCCTCGCTCGCCGGGCAGGTCGCCGCCTACCGGGGCGGGTACCTGCCCGAGGAGCGGCGCGAGCTCGAGGCTGCGATCCGCACCGGTGACCTGCGCGCCCTCGCGACCACGAACGCGCTCGAGCTCGGCGTCGACATCTCCGGCCTGGACGCGGTGATCACCGTGGGGTGGCCCGGCACGAGAGCGTCGGTCTGGCAGCAGGCCGGGCGGGCCGGGCGCGCCGGCAGCGAGGGTCTCGTGGTGTTCGTCGCCCGCCAGGACCCCCTCGACACCTTCCTCGTCAACAACCCGTCCGCGCTGTTCGACGCCCCGGTCGAGACGAACGTGTTCGACCCCTCGAACCGCTATGTGCTCGCCCCGCACCTGTGCGCGGCCGCGTCCGAGCTGCCGCTGCGCGCCGCCGACGTCGAGGCGTTCGGCCCGACCGCGACGTCGGTGCTGGCCGAGCTCGTCGAGATCGGGTTCCTGAAGCGACGGCCGAACGGCTGGTACTGGACCCGGCCCGAGTCCGCCACGGACCTCACCGACCTGCGCGGCTCCAGCGGCGGCACGGTGACCGTCGCCGACGCGTCCACCGGAACCGTGCTGGGCACCATGGACGCCGAGGGCGCCGACTCGGCGCTGCACGACGGCGCGGTGTACGTGCACCAGGGTCGCACCTACGTGGTCGCCGAGTACCGGCCCGCGGAGTCGCTCGCCCTCGTCTCGACGTCCCGGGTCGACTTCAGCACCTGGGCGAGCTCGGCGAAGAGCGTGGCGATCACCCACGAGCAGCGGACCCAGGAGTGGGTCACGGCGCACGGGCCTGTCCGCTGGGGCTTCGGCGACGTCGAGGTGTCCTCGCAGGTCACCGAGTACCAGCGCAGACGGCTCAAGGACCAGCTCGTCCTCGGGACGTTCCCGCTCGACCTGCCCGTGCGCTCGCTGTCGACGACGGCGGCCTGGTGGTCGGTGCCGACCTCGATGACCGAGGCTGCGGGACTCGACTCGGAGACGCTGCTCGGCGCCCTCCACGCCGCCGAGCACGCCTCGATCGGACTGCTCCCGCTGCTGGCCACCTGCGACCGAGCCGACCTCGGCGGCCTGTCGACCGCTCTGCACGCCGACACCGACCAGGCCACCGTCTTCGTCTACGACGGCTTCCCGGGCGGCGCAGGGTTCGCCGAGCACGGGTACGAGGTGGGCCGGCAGTGGCTCGCCGCGACGCTCGACGCCGTCCGGGGCTGCCCCTGCACCCACGGCTGCCCGGCCTGCGTCCAGTCTCCCAAGTGCGGCAACGGCAACGAGCCGCTGGACAAGGCTGGCGCGGTCCGCCTGCTGCAGGTGCTGCTCGACGACGACCTCACGCGCGGCGACCGGTCGCCGGAGCGCTGACCGCACGCGGACGACAGCTCTTCAGTCGTCGACCAGACCTGCACGGGCGGAGCCGGTCGCCGTCCCCCACGGTTCGAGAGCGACGTCGACGACCACCTGGACCGATCCGTCCCCCTCGACCGTGCAACCCGTGACCTCTGCCGCGCTGCGGCGGGCCACCTCGACAGCGACCTCGCACGCCGACCGTTCGTCCGTGACCGTCGTGACGACGGCCGCGAGCGCCGCGAGGTCCGCCGCGCCCTGGGCCCGGGATCGTGCCACCTGCGCGCCGCACACCGTCGCGACGACCCCGGCGAGCGCGAAGCACGCCCCGATCAGCACGGCGGCGATGACGGTCACGGACCCCCGGTCACCTCCCACCGTTCCTCCTTTCCCTCCTGCCTGCCCTGCAGGGTCCACCCTCCCCACCTCCCCGCCAGCGGCCTCTCGACGGTCACCGTCACCCATCCACCCGACCTCGCCACGTGAACGGTGGCTCCCGCGCCCGCCACACGCAGGGCGGCGAGCGCGACGTCCGAGTCCGCAGCACCCGTGATCGCCTCACGAGCCCCGACCCTGGCGGCATCCTGGACGTCGAGCCGCACGAGCCCGACCCCGACGACGCAGAGCACGATGCTCGCGGCGAGCAGGATGCCCGTCATCGCGATGGCGAGCTCCACGGTCGCGGTCCCGCGGTCGCTGGGCTCGTGGTGGATGGGCTCGCGGTCGCTGGGCTCGCGGCGGATGGGCTCGCGGTCGCCCCTGCGGCGCAGAGGACCGACCTGCTGCTGGGCCTGGCGCGCTCTCGGCCACCGCGGTCGTGCGAGGACCGTGAGCCTCGCACGACCGCCGCTGACCTGCCCGGCGCCGAGCTGCGAGCTCACCCGAGACTGAGTGCCGAGTGGATGATGTCGGTCAGCATCGTCTTCACGGCCCCCGACTTGAGGATCACGATCAGCAGGCCGGCGAACCCGGCGGCCGCGATCGTGGCGATGGCGTACTCGGCCGTCGCCAGCCCGGCCTCGGCACCGTCCTGCAGCTGGCGCCTGATCATGGCCACGCGCCGCCGCGCGGCGTCCCGCGCCGCGAACCGCGCGGTGCGCAGCTCACGCCCGCTCTCGAGCCCCACCACGTTGTCGCCCGCGACCAGCGTGACCGTCACGCCGCCCTGTCTCGTCACGCGCTGTCTCGTCGCGCCCTGCCCAGTCACGCCCTGCCCTGGCACCGCCTGCTCCGACGCTCCCTGCCCGACGGGTCCTCGCCCGACGGTGCTCTGTCCCTCGCTGCCCTGCTTCGTGATCGATCTCATCGTCCGTCCTCCTGTCGCTCGCCGATGGTCCGTCGCAGCTGCTCCGACCTCGAGCAGCCCCGTTCCCTCGATCCTCACGACACCCCCGTCCGCTCTCTCGGCGGGCACCACTGCTGTGGACAACCGCGACCCAGCACCTTCCTGGGGACGACCACAGCACCCGGGCGCACGACCGGTCTCATCCCGCTCCGACCCCGAACGAGACGACGAGCGGCACGAGCCCCAGGAACACGAACGCCGGGAGCAGGCACGCACCGAGCGGCACGACGAGATGCACCCCGAGCCGACCGGCGGCCTCACGTGCGCTCGCCTGCCGGTCACGGCGCATCCGCTGCGACCACAGCCGCAGCGCGGCGTCGGGGCTCGCGCCCGACTCCCACGCGGGGGCCAGCGCCTCGAGCAGCAGGACCGTCGGTCCCGTCACGTGCGCGGTCGCCGCGCTCCAGCTCGCCCCCCACTCGAGCGCCGTGCACACCCGCGTGATCGGCTCTGCCTGGTTCGTCGGCAGCTGTGCAGCGACGACTGCGAGCGCCCGTGAGACGGTCACCCCGGATCGGAGCGCAGCAGCCACGAGCACCATGACCAGCTCGACGGCGAGCTCGTCGCCGGGTACGTCCCGGTCATCGGCCGACGGTGCGCTCCCCGGGCCTGCCGGAGCGACCAGCGAACGGGCGCGGCGCCGGACCACGAGGCGCCGCGCCTCACGGGGAACGACGCAGGTCAGCAGCACGAGAAGGCCGGTCCGCCGCCCCGCCCCGCGCGGGTGCGACCTGCTCATCGCGGCCCGGTCGGCGGCGCGTCGACGCGTTCGGCACGCTCCACGAGCGCCCGCGTCCATCGCCTGCCGACGAGGAGCAGCCCGGTCCCGAGAACCATCGCGAGGGTGCCGAGACCTCCGTCGGCGGCGGTGCGCCACGGGTGCGCACCGAGCCCGGCGGCACCGAGCAGGGTCACGACGGGCAACCAGCCGAGCACCCGTGCGCTCGCTCTCGGCCCGGCGAGCGCCGCCGCCCGTTCGTCGAAGGCCTCGCGGTGGTCAGCCACCGCACTCCCGAGCTCGTCGAGCACCTCGGCGAGCGGGGCGCCCAGCTCACCTGCCACCCCGCACGCACCCGCCACGGCGGCAGCCTGCTGAGCGGCGAGATCACGGACCGCGCCCGACGGGCCGCGCCGCAACCGTCGCGCCATGCCCGCAGGTGCCCCGGGCGGGGGACTCCCCTCGCGCGCGAGGTCACGCAACGCCATCGACCGCACGTGACCGACGGCCGGTGCGTCGAAGCGTCCGACGTCCACACCGATCGCGCGCCACGCCCGCGCGGGCGCCGTCCCGGACCGGACGGAGGCGGCGACGGTCGTCAGTGCGAGGCGCAGCCCCAGCGGCGCCCCGCCGCGCACCTCATGGGGGCGGGCTCCGTCAGCCGTGCGCCTCAGCGCCTGGACCCGGCGCCGCACCACCCGACGCACCACGAAGGCCGGTGCCACCACGAGCAGCACCGCGGCCACCTCGACCATGACCATCAGCCGCGCTCGCCCATCAACCCGACGTCTTTCGTCGACCCAGATACCACCCGCTCCTACCCTTCACCGCTGTCGGCCCGCACCTTCGTGCTGCCCCAGCGCGACGAGCCCCAGCCGCCGCGCGAGACCGTCCCACGCGGGCAGCGCCTGCGCCGGACCGTCCCCGTCCCACACCAGCGCCGGCTCGACGACCAGCCGCCCGGCGCTGTCCCGTCCCGTCACCGCCACCTCCGACACCCACCGTCGACCACGGGCTCGCGCCACGTGCACGACGACGTCGATCGCGCACGCGGCCTGCTCGGCGACGACGTCCGCGGGGATCCCGGCCAGCATGCCGAGCGCCACCAACCGGGCGGGCACGTCGGCGGCGCTGTTCGCGTGGATGGTCGCGCAGCCACCCTCGTGCCCGGTGTTGAGGGCCGTGAGCAGGTCTCGGACCTCGGCTCCCCGGCACTCCCCGAGCACCACCCGGTCAGGTCGCATCCGCAGGGACTCGCGCACGAGGTCGGCGAGCCCCACCTCGCCCCGGCCCTCGACGTTCGCGCGTCTGGCCACGAGCGCCACGACGTGCGGGTGGTCGGCCCGCAGCTCGCGGGCCTCCTCGACGAGCACGATGCGCTGGTCGTGCGGCACGAGCGCGAGCAGGCTCGCCAGCACCGTCGTCTTGCCCGACCCCGTGGCCCCGGAGACCAGGAAGCCCAGCCGGCACGCCACCACGGCGACGAGCACCCCCTGCCAGGAAGGCACGAGTGAGCCGTTCGCGACCAACTCGGCGAGCCCCAGCGTCCGATGGCGGGGGACCCGCAGCGAGATCACCGCCGGGCTCTCGACGAGCGGGGCGAGCACGGCGTGCAACCGGGTCCCGTCTGCCAGGCGACCGTCGACGGTGGGCCGGGCGTCGTCGAGCCGCTGGCCGGCGGAGCCCGCGAGCCGGACGGCGAGGTCCCGGACCGCCGAGGGAGGACCGAGACGCACCGCCACCCGCTCGAGCCCCCGGCCACGGTCCACCCAGACGTCGTCGGGACCGTTGACGAGCACGTCGGTGACGTCCTCGTCCTCCAGCAGCGGCTGCAGCGGCCCCGCGCCCGCGAGCTCCCGGTGGATGGTTCGCACGGTCTCGGCGAGCACGGACGGCCCGAGCACCTCGGCCCGCTGCGCGACGGTCGCGGCGATCGTCTCCGGCGTCGGCTCGAGGTGCCGTTCGAGCAGGTGGGAACGCACCTCGTCGACGAGACCCGCCGCTCCCGCGGGAACCGCCGCGCTGCTCATCGCACGCCCCGGGCCTCGTCGCTCGCCGCGCACACCGCCGCCGCGACGAGCGCGAGGCTGCTCGGCGACCCGCCGCGCACCCGGTCCACCCGTGCCGTCGACGACCGGGCCCGCGCGCCCACCGGACCCTGACCCCAGTCCGCCGCCACGCGCAGCGCACGCTCGTCGCGAGCCACCGCCCACAGCGGCACACCGAGGTGCGTCGCCACCTCGTGGGGGCTGAGCGCCGCGCCTCGCACGGCCCGCAGGACGACACCGGCGGCGCCCGCCGCGAGCCCTGCCCGTCGGCCGGCCCCCACGCTGCCCAGGGTGGGGGCCGCGAGCCACACCGCGCCCGCTCCTGGCAAGGCCCGTACCAGCTCACCGAGCTCCGTGCCCCACGCCCCGCGCGGCAGGTCGATCACGACGTCGGCCACCTCCGCGAGCGAGCCGAGCACCCGCGCGACCGCTCCGAGCGACGGGGCGACGAGCCGCGTGCGGTCCGTGGCGAGCACCGCGGTCCCGCGCCACGCCGGCAGCGAGCCCAGCAGGTGACCCCCGTCGAGGTCGTCGGGCGCGGCCACGAGGTCCGGCCATCGCAGCCCCGGCTCGTGCTCGACGCCGAGCAGGAGGTCGAGCCCGGGTCCCGCGAGGTCGAGGTCGACGAGCACGCTACGAGGCGGTCGCCCCGATCTCCTCGGGCCATGCCGCTCCGCCCACGTCATGGCGCACCTCGCCGCGAGCGTGGACGCCCCGAGCCCACCCTGCAGGCCCGTCACCACGAGCGCGCCCCGCTGCGCACCACGCCGCTCGCCCTCGCCCCCTCGGCGCGCCCGCACGGCCAAGCCGGCTCTCGTCGTCGCTGTCATTCCTGCAGCCTGCCGCGGGCCGCGCGCCTCGTCCGCGGCAGGCGGCACGTTGTGGACGAGCGGCCAGCCCCTCCGCCCTGTGGACGACCACCGACGTTCGACGCACGTTCCCGCTCTCGCAAGACCCCGTTGCCCCACCCCGCCCCGGCCCGGTTAGGCTCGACCACGTGACCGAGCGCACCGCGGCCTTCTTCGACCTGGACAAGACGATCATCGCGACGTCCAGCGCCGCCGCCTTCTCGCGCCCGTTCTTCGCGGGCGGTCTCATCAACCGGCGCTCGGTGCTGCGCAGCGCCTACTCCCACTTCCTGTACATGATCGGCGGCGCGGACGCCGACCAGACCGAGCGCATGCGCGCCTACCTGAGCACCCTCGTGGCGGGGTGGGACGTCGCGCAGGTCACCAGCATCGTCAACGAGACGCTGCACGAGCACATCGACCCGTACGTGTACTCCGAGGCGATGGTCCTCATCGCCGAGCACCATGCCGCGGGACGCGACGTCGTCGTCGTCTCGGCCTCGGGCTCCGAGCTCGTCGAGCCGATCGCCCAGGCGCTCGGGGCGGACCACGCGATCGCGACCCGCATGGCGGTCGAGGACGGCCGGTACACCGGCGAGATCGACTTCTACGCCTACGGGGAGAACAAGGCCCTGGCGATCCGCGAGCTCGCCGAGCGGTTCGGCTACGACCTCGAGCGCTCCTTCGCGTACTCCGACTCCATCACCGACGCTCCCATGCTGAGCGCCGTCGGGTACGGCTACGCGGTCAACCCGGACCGCGCGCTGCGCCGTCTCGCGCAGGAGAAGGGCTGGGGCGTGCTCACGTTCAGCCGCCCCGTCTCGCTGTGGTCGCGGCTGCCCGCGCCCCGCCCGTCGCACGTCATCGGCCTGGGCCTGGTGGCCGTCGCGGTCGCCGCCGTGTGGGTCGCCGTCCGACGTCGTCGTCGCTGAGCGGTCCCGCATCGTGAGCGGTCACGTCTCGCAGGCGGATCACCCCCGCGCAGCCCTGGCGGGTCCGCCGAAAGAGGCGTAGAAAGAAGCCATAACAGCACACCCGGAACGGCGAAACCCACACGCGAGACTGCCCACTCCTATAGGGCACGTTGACCGGGTCCTCCTCTGCGGGGACCACCGGTAACAACGGACACCGTGCGCGCCTGATACCCGCCGTCCCGTGCTGTGTACGAGCGGCGCTCCTGCCACAGGGGCGCCGCTCGTATGCGTCCGGCTCGAGACCGGTGGGCCTCTCGAGGCCGACGACGTCGCGTCCCGAGGAACCCCGCCGGGTCTACCAGGGGATCGCGGTCAGCCCCTCGGCGGTCGCGGCAGCGTAGAAGCGCGAGTCCCAGGTCGCCACCACGGACCCCGGTGTGGCGACCGTGAGGGCGGCGGCCAGGTGCCAGGCGTCGTCGGCGCGCAGCGCGTGGTGAGCGGTCAGCTCCGCCGCACGCTCGCCCTGCTCCGCGGTCGCCTCGACCACGTAGAGCGCCCGACGGGCGGTGCGCCACCGCGCGAGAGCCGCGTCGATCTCGGCGTCGCTCGCCACCCCCGAGGTACGCGCGTGCGAGAGCGCCGCGGGCACCTGGGCGTCGCTGACACGGCTCGTCACGACGAGGTCTGCGCGCTCCCACAGCACGCCGGCCAGCGCGCTGCCACGATCACGGACGCACAGCTTCACGAGGGCGCTCGCGTCGAAGTAGACGACGGCCATGGCTCAGCGACGCAGCCTGCGGACGAGGCCGGTCACGCCACCGCGCTCGGCCTCGTGGTCACCCGCGCCGGGGCGTGACCCGGTGCGGGAGTCGGGGGCGCTCGGCACGGCGCCGTGCTCGGCCGCCTCCGCGAGCCCGCGCGGCTGGCTGGGCGCGGTCAGGTAGCCGTCGCGGATCAGCCCGGCCAGCAGGTCGGCACCGGCGACCGGCACGATGCGCGCGACCGGCACCCCACGTTCGGTGACGACGACGTCGTCACCGGCGCGTGCCCGCTCGAGCCAGGTCTTGAGCTCTGCGCGCAGGGCGCTGACGGCTACCTCCATGGTTCGACCGTACAAGCACGGCGCCGCGCCTCGTGCGAGGCGCGCGGCGGGGGGCACCGTGCGAGGCGCGCGGCGGGGGCACCGTCCGGCGGCGCGCGGCGCCGGGCAGGCGGCACCGCGCCAGGCGCAGGGTCAGCGCGGCTGGAGACCCCGGGTCAGCGGCGGGCGCGGGGCAGGGCGGTCGGGCGAGACGCCCTCGCCCGTGACGACCTCTTCCTGCGCGGCCGCGACGCCCCCGCCCTCGGCGGCCACCGCGAGCTCCGCATCGACGGGGACCGACCGCTTGACGACGGCGAGGGCGATCGGCCCGTCCTCGTGGTGCCGCACGACGCTCGTCAGGTGCCCGACGGTGCGCTCGTCGAGCACGACGTCGGCGCCGGGCTCGGGCAGGACCACGTCTGACCCGTCGAGGTGCAGCTGGACGAGCCGGCGCGGCGGGCGCCCGAGGTTGTGCACGCGAGCGACCGTCTCCTGCCCGCGGTAGCAGCCCTTGTGCAGGTGCACCGCGGTGCGCAGCCAGTCGAGCTCGTGCGGGATCGTCTTGTCGTCGACCTCGGTGACGGCGCGGGGCCGCCAGGCGGCGACCCGTGCGGCCTCGCTGGCCCAGGTGCCCGCGAGCGCCCAGCCGGCGGCCTCGCGCTCGGCGACGGCGGCCACGAGGTCCTCGCGCGGCACGAGCACGAGGCGCCACGGGCGCTCGGCACCCGGGTGCTCGTCGTCGGGCGCGCCGTAGCGGGTGCCTCCGACGGCGGTCGCGGGCCACGGGTCGCGCCACGCGAGCGGCTCGCCGGGGACGGACTCGGCGCGCACGGCCTCGGCGATCACGGCGAGGCGAGATGTCTCGTCGGTGATCTCCACGCGCATCATGAACTTCATGCGCTCGAGCCACGCGGCCAGCGCGGGAGCCGTCTCGGTGAGGAGCCAGGTGGCCTCGCCGTCGTCGACGACGCCCGCGGCGTGCTCGACGCGGCCCTGCGGGTTCAGGACGAGAGTCTCGGTCGAGGTGTGCGGGGGCAGGTCGAGCAGCAGCTGGCTCGTGATCGAGTTGAGCCACGAGAGACGGTCCGGCCCTGCCACGCGGACGACGCCGGTGTGCGAGAGGTCCACGACCGCGGCGCCGCGTCCCAGGGCGCGCGCCTCGGCGACGGGGTTGCCGTAGTGCCAGGCGACCCCCGCGTCCGGCCCGGATCCCGCGACGGCTCCGTGCCGATCGAGGAGAGGGCTCCGGTAGCCGTCGTCCGGCGTGGTGGCGGTCATGCGCGGTCGAGGCTCACGGAGACGTAGGACTGCAGCGGGTTGCCGAAGGCCGCGAGCTCCCACACCCACAGGAGCCGGCCCTCGACGAGCCCGTACATGCGGGTCGCCGCGGTCACCGGGGCCGCGGTCGAGGTTCGGGCGATGAGGTCGCTCGCGAGGTCGACCCGGCCGTTGCCCACCGCACCGAGGTAGAGCGAGAGGTTTCCGGCCGGGTCGGCGAGCAGCACCTCGAGCGGGAACTTGTCCGCGGGCAGGTCCTCGGGACGCTCCGGCGGGATGCGCCAGTAGCCGGTCTCGGTCGACCAGATCGGCAGCTCGTCGTCGGGCGTCGCGGCAGGCGTCGCCGACGCGTCGGGCCCGTCGACGAGGTCGTCCGGAACGACGTCCGGCACGACGACCTGGTTCGTGCGGATCGTCGAGGTGTACCGCAGGTACGGGCCGCCGTCGTGGTCGAAGACGACGGTCTGCACCACCGGCGTCTCGTCGATGCCCGGGTACGAGAGGACGCCCTCGCCGCGCCACGTGCCCACGAGCCAGGCGACGGGGTAGGCCTCGGGAGCGAGGTCGTCGGGGATGGAGAACGACATCGTCGGCTCAGTGACCGCTCTTGAACAACCGTCGCACGACGACGCCGGCGAAGCCGAGGATCGACAGCGAGGCCAGGACGAGCAGGGTGAGGAAGATGCCCTCGAGCACGGAGGTGTTCATGACCTCATGCTACCGACCGTGGGGCGGAGCAGCCTGGTGCCCGTCTCAGGCGCGTGCCCGCAACCGCTGCCCGAGCAGGTACATCTCGCAACCGAGGCACAGCCCGAACACGGAGTTGAGGAACGCGGCCACGAGAGCCAGGGCCGCGGACACGGTGACGGCGACCGCGAGCCCGGGCACGAGGCCGGACGCCGCGAGCAGCCCCAGCACGAGGCCGACGCCGGTGATGATCAGGCCGACGAGCTGCGCGAAGGTCGGCGGGCGCGGGTCCTCGAGGTCCGTCGGAGGCGACAGCCGCGGGCGGACGAACCTCTTGAAGAACGCCCCCTGCCACGTGCCCTGCGGACCGCGCGCGGTCCCGATCGCGAACGAGACGACCACCAGAGCCAGCACCACGACGCTCGGCCAGACGCTCTCGAGCGCCGTCAGCAGCAGGACCACGACGAGCAGCAGCGCGGTGAGACCCGCGCCGACGCGCGGGCCACGGGGGTCGATACCGGCGGGAGCGCCGGGACGGGCGGTGGGGGACGGCATGGTCGGACCTCTCTGGTGAGCCAGGGTCAGGCTGCGGCCGCGGGAGCGGACGCTGCGTCCAGAGTGGCACGAGCCTGTGCCGTCGTCACCGATCCGCTGAACCGTCCCACGATGTGACCCTCGGGGTCGAGCGCGAAGACGGTGGGCGTCCGCAGCACGTTGAGCTCACGGACCAGCTCGGGGTGCTCGTCGACGTCGAGCTCGGTGTGCACGACGCCGCTCTCGCGGGCGGCGAGGGTGCTCAGCACGCGCGCCGTCTGGCGGCAGGGGTGGCAGACCTCGCTGGAGAACTGCACGAAGGTCAGCCGGGAACCGGGTGCCGTCCCGGTCTGCGCGGGCAGGAGGCGGTGGGCGTCGTCGGGGACGACGGCGCGGTACGCGCCGTTGCGCGAGCGCCACCACAGTCCGAGCCCGGTCGCCGCGACCAGCACGCCGAGGACCACGAGCACGGGGGCGATCATCGAGTCATCACCGGTCCATCATTACGACGCCATCGTCAGTCTGGCAACGGCGTAGACCAGGATTCCGCTGATCGAGATCGGCGCCGCGCTCGCGGCGAGCGCCCCGGGGACCCCGCGCAGCGACGGCACGCGCGACAGCAGCATGTGCACGGAGGCGACGAGCAGGCCGCTGACCACCCCGACCACGATGCCCGCGGTGAGCCCCGGCCCGGGCAGCAGCCGCGCAGCGACGGCGCCCGCCCCGGTGCCCACGAGCACGGTCAGGCCGAAGGACGGCCACCCGTAGAACGGGATCGCCGCGACGGCCGCCGCGACGGCCAGCGCGATCGCGGACATCGCCACGAAGGGCTCGCCCCCGCTGGTCTTGGCGATCGCGAGCCAGCCCGAGGTCGAGACCACGACGACGACGCCCGCGACGGTCCCCGCCAGGGACTCCACCAACCGCGACCGGTCGTCGGAGCGCAGCAGCTCGTTGACGAAGGCGAGGACCACGCCCATGGCGAGGACGAGGGGGACGTTGCGCAGCCACGGGGCCGACGGCGTCGCGTAGACGGCGAGCACGGTGCCGAGACCCACGAGGCCCAGCACGATGCTCGAACCACCGGGAGCGGGCAGCGACATGAGCCGCGGCCATCCCCAGGCCAGGGCGAGGACGACGACGGCGAGCACGCCCGCGACGGCGCCCGCGTGGAGGGTCGCCGCTCCCGCGAGCACGGCGGCGGCGCACGCGGTCAGCACCGATCGTGTCGACAGGTCGAGGCTGCGGGCCAGGTTCACGCCCACCAGTCTCCCAGATGCCGACTCCGGGCCCGTTCACGCGCGCCGATTGCCGGACCCGGTACGGTATGAGGATCAACGACCGATCCGCGTCACGCGCGCGCCCGGCGCCGTCAAGCACCGTCAGGGAGGTGAAACCTTGACCGAGATCCTGATGCTCACCTCCCGGCTGGGCGGATCCGCTGACGTCCTGCCCGCCCTCGCCCTGCTGCGCCACCACGTGCGAGTGCTCCCGATGGAGCCGTCCGCGCTCGTCGACGCACCCGAGGCCGACGTCGTCCTCCTCGATGCCGCGCACGACCTCGTGGCCGCGCGGATGACGTGCCGCATGCTGCGTGCGACCGGCATGACGATCCCGCTCCTGCTGGTGCTCACCGAGGGTGGCCTGACCGTCGTGAGCACCGACTGGGGCGCCGACGACTTCCTGCTGACCTCCGCCCCGCCCGCCGAGGTGGACGCCCGCCTGCGGCTCGCCGGCGAACGGGTGCGCGGAGCGGTGGGCGACGAGAAGCCCGAGCAGATCTCCACCGGCGAGCTCGTCATCGACGCCACCGCGTACACCGCTCGGCTCCGCGGGCGGTTCCTCGACCTCACCTACAAGGAGTTCGAGCTGCTCAAGTGCCTCGTGCAGCACCCGGGGCGCGTGTTCACCCGCGCCCAGCTGCTGCAGGAGGTCTGGGGCTACGACTACTACGGGGGCACCCGGACCGTCGACGTCCACATCCGGCGGCTGCGGGCCAAGCTCGGGCCCGAGTACGAGCAGCTCATCAACACCGTGCGCAACGTCGGGTACCGCTTCGACACGCCTCGCGAGCGCCGGGCCACCGGCACCGGGACGGGTGACGAGGCGGTCGCCGACGAGGACCCCGGCCCGGCCGACCAGACCGAGAGCACGACCACCGTGCCCGGCGTCATGCCGGGGGACGCCCGGTGATCGCAGACTTCAGCGAGCTGCTCCTCGACGGTCCGTGGGAGCACCGGTTCGTGTCGGCGAACGGCGCGCGCTTCCATGTCGCGGTGGCGGGTCCCGAGGGCGCCCCGCTCGTCGTGCTGCTGCACTCCTTCCCGCAGATGTGGTGGGCCTGGCGCCACCAGGTCCCCGCGCTCGCCGCCGCCGGCTACCGGGTGGCCGCGCTCGACCTGCGCGGCTTCGGCGCCTCCGACAAGCCGCCGCTGGGGTACGACCTGCCCAACCTCAGCCGGGACGTGGCCGGGGTGATCCGCACGCTCGGCTCGAGCGAGGCCGTCGTCGTCGGTCACGGTCTGGGCGCCATGATCGCCTGGTCGATGCCCACGCTGCAGCCCGCCGTCACCACGGCGGTCGCGGCGCTGTCCGCTCCCCACCCCGCGCACATCCACGTGTCGATGCGTGCCTCGCTCACCGCGGAGACGCGTCGGCGGGTGGGCGCCGTGCTGGTGCCGAACGCCGCCGAGCGCCGGCTGCGACGCACCGACGTGACCGCGCAGCTGCTGCGGGCCTGGTCGACGTCGACCTGGACCACCGAGGAGCTCGACGCCTACCGGACCGCGATGAGCGTGCCCTCCACCGCCCACTCGAGCCTCGAGACGGTCCGCTGGCTGCTGCGCAACCGTCTCGGCACCACCTACCGCACGTACGTCCAGACGGTGCGCGGCCGGGTACGGGTGCCCGTGCTGCAGCTCCAGGGCACGCGCGACGGGTGCGTGGAGCCCACCACCGCGGCGATGGACTCCGTGGCGCTGTGCTCGCAGCTGCGCTTCGAGCAGCTCGACGGCGCGGGGCACTTCCTCGCCGAGGAACGGCCCGACGACGTCAACGAGATCCTGCTGGACTGGCTGGACGCCGCGTTCTCCACGCCCCCGCCGGTCGAGTAGCGGGGCACGCACGAGCGGGCCCTGACGCGCTCCGCTCAGGCGGAGAACGCCGACGGGCACCAGCGCGCCACCACGCAGTCCCCGCAGGCCGGGCGGCGCGAGTGGCACACCCGCCGCCCGTGGAAGATCAGCCGGTGGCACAGCATCGTCCACTCGGAGCGCTCGAACAGGTCCTGCAGGACCCGTTCGACCTTGACGGGGTCGGTCTCGCTCGTCCACCCGAGGCGACGCGAGAGCCGGCCCACGTGCGTGTCCACGGTGATGCCCGGCACCCCGAACGCGTTGCCGAGCACCACGTTCGCCGTCTTGCGGCCCACCCCGGGCAGCTCGACGAGCTCCTCCAGCGTCCCGGGCACCTCGCCGTCGTGGTGCGCGACCAGCGCGTGGCCGATCCCCAGCAGCGCGGCGCTCTTGGCGCGGAAGAACCCGAGCGGCCGCAGCACGTCCTCGAGGACGCGCACGTCCGCGTCGGCGAGCGCGGCCGCGTCGGGGTAGCGGGCGAACAGCTGCGGGGTCACGCTGTTGACGCGGACGTCCGTGGTCTGCGCGGACAGGACCGTGGCCACGAGCAGCTCGTAGGCGTTCGTGAAGTCGAGCTCGCACCGCGCGTCGGGGTACTCGGCGGCGAGGGTCCGGTCGATACGCCGGGCACGACGCACGAGGGCCAGACGGGACTCCGGGGCGGGGGCGACGCTCATGCTCCTATCGTCGCAGCCGGCCGCCGTCGTCCCGAATCATCCCTCCCGCTGCCTGCGAATCCGCTGAAGATGTTCAAGGATCAACGCTTTCGAACCGAAGACCTCATGCGGAGGGAGGTGGAGCGTGCACTCGACGACAGATGTCGCGGCACCCGTGCTGGAGGAGCTGAGGGACCGGCGCCGCGCACTGCGCGGTGAGATCTCGGAGGTCGGCCACTGGCGACGGCTGCTGCGAGCGAAGATCGACCTCGCGGTCTCTCGCGGGGCGGGTCCGCAACCCCTGCACCCCACGGACCCGCACGTGCACGAGGTGGTCGACGTCGCCGGCCTCGCCGCCCTCGACCTGCCGGCGATCTGTCGCGTGCCCGCGGAGGGCTTCGCGCTGGGTTCGCTGCCGCAGCTGCGTTCCGCCGACTCCCGCCTGGCAAGCTACGAGGTGGAGCTCCGCAGCGCGCTCATGCACACGACGGACGAGATCGTGCGCGAGCTGACCGCCCCCAGCTCGACCTCTGTGTGAGCGCCCGCGGTCCTCGGCACCTCTGACCCGCTCGGTGCCCTGAGCACCCCGCCCCTTCGACGCGCGCGCTGCGCCGCGGCGTACGGCGTGAGATGGGGCACACTTGAAGGGCACGCCCCCTTGGCAGATGAGGATGACTGTGGACAACGACGTGGTGCTCCAGGCCCCGCTCTTCGCAAATCTCGACGAGACCGAGGCAGCCGCGCTGCTCGCCTCGATGGCAGAGGTCAGCCTCGCGCGCGGCGCGGCGCTGTTCCACGAGGGCGACCGCGGTGACCGGCTCTACGTGATCACCTCGGGGAAGATCAAGCTCGGCCACTCCGCGAGCGACGGCCGGGAGAACCTTCTCGCGGTCCTCGGTCCCGGGGAGATGCTCGGTGAGCTGTCCCTGTTCGACCCGGGTCCCCGCACGGCCACGGCCACCGCGGTCTCGGACGCGACGCTCAAGGAGCTGCCGCACACCCAGCTGCTGCCGTGGCTCGAGGCGCACCCCACCGTCGCGATGCCGCTGCTCGGGGCGCTGGCTCACCGGCTGCGCCGCACCAACGAGGCGCTCGCCGACCTCGTCTTCTCCGACGTCCCGGGCCGGGTGGCCAAGGCGCTGCTCGACCTGTCGACCCGCTTCGGCCAGGAGGTCGACGACGGCATCCGGGTGGCGCACGACCTGACGCAGGAGGAGCTCGCCCAGCTGGTGGGAGCGTCCCGCGAGACGGTGAACAAGGCGCTCGCCGACTTCACGACGCGCCGCTGGGTCCGCCGGGACGGCCGTGCCATCGTGCTCCTCGACCTGGACCGCCTCACCCGCCGCGCGCGCTGACGCGGAGCGCCTCTCGATCCCGGGCCACGCTTCTGCGCCGTCCGTGACACCTCTCGCGCCACGGACGGCGCACACGCTCAGGTGTCAGGCGAGGCCAGGGCGTGCGTCGTCGTCCGCGAGCTCGACGACCAGCTCGATCTCGACGGGCGAGTCCAGCGGCAGCACAGACACCCCCACCGCGCTGCGGGCGTGCTGACCGGCCGCGCCGAACAGCTCGCCGAGCAGCTCGCTCGCACCGTTGACCACGGCGGGCTGGCCGGTGAAGGACGGCTCGCTCGCCACGAACCCGACGACCTTGACGACCCGCGCCACCCGGTCGAGGGATCCTGCGACCTGCGCGACCGCGGCGAGGGCGTTGAGGACGGCGGTGCGCGCCAGCTCCTTCGCCTCGGCCGGGGCCACGAGGCCCTCGCTGTCGCCGACCTTGCCCGTGAGCGCCAGGGCGCCCTGGACGAACGGCAGCTGGCCGGAGGTCCACACCAGGTTGCCGGTGCGCACGGCGGGCACGTAGGCCGCCACGGGTGCGGCCACCGCGGGCAGGGTGAGGCCGAGCTCGGTCAGACGGTCGCCGACGCTCCCCGCGCTCATCGGCTCAGGCCTCGAGCGGGCGCTTCAGGTACGCGACCAGACCGTTGCCGTCCGGTCCCGTCACGACGCTGACGAGCTCCCAGCCGTCGGAGCCCCAGTTGTCGAGGATCGCCTTGGTCGCGTGGCTGATGAGCGGCACGGTCGCGTATTCCCATGTGGTTGCCATGACCTGAGCCTACAGACCCTCACACAACTCTCACGAGCCTCGCGAACGTTCTGCCCGCGTCGTTCCAGGTCGGTCCCGTACCCTGGAACGATGCCGAGCCCTGCCCCCGCACCGCGCGATTCCGGACCCCGCACGCCTCGACCCGACGCGGCCAGCTCCTCGGCCGACCTGCTCGGGTCTGCCCGCGGCGGCTCGGGCGGCGCAGCACCCGCCCGGCGCGGACGCTCGGTGAACGTGTTCCAGCTGCTGGGCCTGATGGGCGCCTTCGCCGCGCTCGCCGCGGTGGGAGGGCTGCTCGCGGGCGGCCTCGTCGCGCCGCTCGCCCTGGCGTCGAGCGGCGTCACGAAGGGCGCGGCCCAGGTGTTCGACGACCTGCCCACCGAGCTCGAGCCGGGCGCGCTGTCGCAGGCGAGCTACATCTACGCGAACGACGGCAAGACGCTCCTCGCCACCTACTACTGGGAGAACCGCATCGTCGTGCCGCTCGACGAGATCTCTCCCCTGATGCAGCACGCGGTGATCGCGACCGAGGACAAGCGCTTCTACGAGCACGGCGCCGTCGACCTCATGGGCATCCCCCGCGCGGTGCTCAACAACGCCATGGGCAAGGACACGCAGGGCGCCTCGACGCTGACCCAGCAGTACGTGAAGAACGTGCTCATCGAGCAGGCCGCCTCGGTCGGCGACGCCGAGGGTGTCAACGAGGCCAGCGCGAGCAGCTACGAGCGCAAGCTGCGCGAGGCCAAGCTCGCCATCTCGCTCGAGCAGCAGATGTCCAAGGACGAGATCCTCCAGGGCTACCTGAACATCGCACAGTTCGGCACGTCGGTCTACGGCGTCGAGGCCGCGGCGCGGCACTACTTCGACACGAGCGCGGCCGACCTCACCGTGGTCCAGGCGGCCACCATCGCCGGCATCACGCAGCGCCCCTCGGCCTACGACCCTGTCCTGCACCCGGAGGCCAGCGAGCTGCGCCGCAACATCGTGCTGAGCCTCATGTACCAGCAGGGCTACATCACGAAGGCCGAGTACGAGGAGGCCCGCAGCACGCCGATCGCCGACACGCTCGACGTCCAGGAGATCACCCAGGGCTGCGTCGCCGCGAAGTCGGCGGCGTTCTTCTGCGACTACGTCACGAAGATCATCACCTCGGACCCGACCTTCGGCGAGACCGCCGAGGAGCGCAAGGACCTGCTGTACCGCGGCGGCCTGAAGATCACCACGACCATCGACATGAAGCTCGAGCGCGCGGCCACGAAGCTGCTGCGCAAGACGATCCCGGTCGACGAGGAGCACGGGATCGCCACGGCCCTGTCGAGCGTGGAGCCCGGGACCGGCAAGATCCTCGTCATGGCGCAGAACCGCGCGTACGACCCGAGCCCCGAGCCCGCGAAGTACAAGACCGCCGTCAACTACAACACCGACCAGGAGCACGGCGGGTCCCAGGGCTTCCAGCCCGGTTCGACGTTCAAGCCGTTCACGCTGAGCGAGTGGCTCAAGGAGGGGCACACCCTCAACGAGCAGGTCAACGCGGCCTCGCGCTCCTACGTCTCGAACTCCTTCACCGCGCCGTGCACCAACCTCGGTACCGACACCTGGTCCCCCGGCAACTCCGAGGGACGCAGCACGGGATGGATCACGGCGCTCTACGCCACCGCGCAGTCCGTGAACACCGGGTTCGCCGCGATGGAGCACGAGCTCAACCTCTGCGACCTCGCCGACACCGCGTACGACATCGGTTTCCGCCCCTCGCGCACCGACGACGGCGACGACGTGCAGGTCGTGCCGTCGATGACGCTGGGCGTGCAGAACACCTC
>Ga0182744_1001602_pt1 | contig 19642 bp, 19 predicted proteins | sample eDN3rd30CKraftMG_FD_128525 | JGI IMG/M metagenome (GOLD analysis project Ga0182744, IMG submission 128525) | Enriched Miracle-Growth compost microbial communities from Emeryville, California, USA - eDNA 3rd pass 30_C Kraft MG (version 2) (version 2) ...
CCTGTATCCCACCCACGTGCGCGCTCTCGGCGTCGGCTATGCCTTCGGCATCGGGCGCTTCGGCGCGTTCGGCGGACCGGCACTGGGCGGCATGCTCATCGGCATGAACCTGCCGCTCCAACATCTCTACGTCATCGCGGCGGCGCCGCTGGTCGTCTCCGTCATCGCCTGTATCGTGATGGTCTTCCTGCACGATACCGGCGCCGACGCGCAGGCCAGTGAAACCGTGCTCGCTCGCTAGAGCATTTTCGGTTCTGATAGAATCAGAACCGAGGCTCTAGTTTTTTGTTTTGACGCGTTTTCTTCACGCGAACCGGCGACCACTTCGCTCGAAAACGCACTAGCGGCTGGACGCACCATCGTTCGGACGCAGCGCGTCGACGAAGCGCTGGACGGCGGGCGACGGGTTGGACTTGCGCCACAACAGGTGCAGGCGGAACGCCAGGTCGAGATCCTTGACCTGGCGCAGCAGCACGTTGGAGGACGACGTCTCGTCCGAATATTCGGTGAAGCCGATCCCCATGCCGACCGAAACGAGGCTCAGCAGGATCGAATGTGTCGCCGTTTCCTGGATGATGTTGGGCGAAACGCCATGGGCGAGCAGCGCCTGCATCAGCCGGTCGTGATAAAGCGGCCCCGCTTTGCGGATGCCGAACAGGAACGGCTCGCCGGCGAGATCGCGCACGCGAATGTCGTCCTGCTGCGCCAGCCGATGACCGGGATAGAGCGCCAGCACGATGTCGCTCGCTCCGAGATCGATGCAGTCGAAATGCTGAAGATCCTCGTCGCTGTGATGCACGTCATAGACGATGCCGACATCGACGCTGCCGCTGCGCAAGCCATCCAGTTGCGCCAGCGATCCCATCGGCAGGAGATTGAGCTCGATGCGCGGCTCGCTCAGCCGGAAGGCCAGGATCTTCGAGGCGATGGCGCGATGCCGGGAGGCGATCTCGCTGAAGCCGATGCGCACCGTGCCGACATGCCCATGGGCGAAAGCGCGCACATGGTCGACCGAATGCTGCACCTGCCCCAGGATGGTATCGACATCGCGCAGGAAGCTGATGCCAGCCGCCGACAGGCGGACACCGCGCGGCAGGCGCTCGAACAGCGTGACGCCCAGCTCCACCTCAAGGTCGCGGATCTGGCGGGTCAGCGCCGGCTGCGCGATCCTGATGTTGCGGGCCGCGCGGCCGAAATGCTCCTCGCGGGCGACGGCTTGAAAATAGCGCAAATGACGCAGTTCCATGAAAATTCAATGCCAGTGAGGCATTAGTCTGGCAAGAGCAAAGAATTGGACCGTCGGCAGGCATTCCACGATTGATGTGTCATCGTCCGGCGGTGACCGGGCCGCGCTGAGGAGGCAAGCTTGAGCGAGGAAACTGTACGGGAGAGGTTTCTGAAGGGCGCCGAGACGCTCGACGTCCGCGGGGCCGCCACCGAAATCGTCCGCAAAGGCAGCGGCGCCCCCCTGCTGTTCCTGCACGGGATGGACGGGCTCGAAGCTGCCGCCGGCCTGGTCGACCGGCTGGCTGAAACCTTCACCGTCTATGCACCGTCGCATCCGGGCTTCGGCGCCTCGCACCTGCCGCCGGGCATCACCACGGCCGACGATCTCGGCTATTTCTATCTCGACCTGCTCGATCATCTCCATCTCGACACCGTGACCCTGGTTGGCCTGTCGCTCGGCGGCTGGATCGCGCTCGAAATGCTGGTGAAAGAGCCCCGCCGCGTGTCGCGCACCGTGCTCGGGGCGCCGCTCGGCCTGAGCACCGGCGATCGCCGCACGCAACGGGTGGCCGATATCTTCATGCTCTCCGCCGTCGAGGTCGAGGCGAAGATGCAGACGAGCCCGCCCGCACCCCGCGTCGACCCCGCGACCCAGCCGGTCGAGACGCTGGAACGCGCCGCGCGCAACAAGGCCGCGCTCGCCCTCTTCGGCTGGTCGCCCTACCTTCACGATCCGAAATTGCGGCAGCGACTGCACCGCGCGACGCCGCCGGCACTGATCCTGTGGGGTGACGCCGACGCCATTGTGCCGCGCGACTATGCGCAGGATGTCGCGGCAGCGCTTCCGGATGCCACCCTGCAAGTGCTGCCGGGGTGCGGGCACCGCATCCACGTCGATGCCGCAGAGCCGGCGGCACGCGCCATCGTCGCGTTCGCCGGCGTATCGTCCGCCGCCGTAGCAGCCTGAGGAGCGCCGCCATGAAAGTCTGGCAGTTCAGCGAGCAAGCCTATTATCCGGCCTTCGACGTGCCGGGCTCCATGCGTGTCACCCTGCCCCAAAGGCATTGCGATCCGCTTGAGGCGCAAAAGCTGCTCAATCGCTATCTCGACGAATACATGCTGGCCGACGAGCTCGGCTACAACATCATGATCAACGAGCATCACGCTTCGGCAACCTGCATGTCCACGTCATGCATGACCACACTGGCGATCCTGGCGCGACAAACGAGGAACGCCCGGCTGCTCGCACTCGGCATCCCGCTCGCGCACCGCTCCAATCCGGTGCGCGTCGCCGAAGAAATCGCGATGGTTGATGTCCTGTCTGGCGGCCGTCTCGAGGTCGGCCTCGTCAAGGGCGCCGGCTACGAAGTCTATATGTCGAACCAGCAATCGAACGGCTTCATGGACCGCTTCTGGGAAGCCCATGACCTGGTGATCGCGGCGCTGACCAACAAGGACGAAAATTTCTCCTGGACCGGCGAGCATTATCACTACCGCGTCGTCAGCCTCTGGCCCCGCCCGCTACAGCAGCCCTGCCCTCCCATCTGGATGACGGCTTCCAGCCCCGGCAGCGCCGCGCAACATGCCCGCCTCGACTACACCTGCGGCACCTTCCTTTCCGGCGCTGTCGCGCGCTCGGTCTTCGCCGGCTATCGCGAGGCCTATCTGGAAGCCCATGGCCGGCCAGCCTCGGACGACCGGCTCGCCTATCTCGCGCTCGTGTCGGTTGCCAACGACCGCGCCACCGCCTTCGCCCGCGCCGAAAAGATGAAGGCCTATTTCTCCACGGCCGCGCGGCTCGAGCCGCACTTCTCCAATCCGGCCGGCTTTAATTCCGTGCGCGACAATATCCGCATGCTGCAGGCCGGTTCCGGCGCCGTCCGTCCCCGTACCCGGGACGGCAAGCCCCTGCCCTCCAACCCGACGATCGAACAATATATCGACGCCGGCCTGATGTTCGTCGGCACGCCCGATGAGGTCTTCGCGCAGATTCGGCAGTTTCACGGCGAGGTCGGCGGCTTCGGCAATCTGCTGATGATGGGCCAGGCAGGCACGCTCGGCCACGCCGAGACAGTCGAGAACCTGACGCTCTTTGCCCGCGAGGTGACGCCGCGGCTGACCGAGCTTTCCACCCTTTGCCAGGAGGCAGTATGAGCGGATCCGACAACGACGCCGCAGCGCGTGGACGCGCGCTGCGCGAGCAAATCTTCGGCGCCGAAGGCATGCGCGCCCTCGATAACGCCGACGACTTCCAGATGCCGTTGCAGGATGTCGTCACCCGCATTTGCTTCGGTGAAGTCTGGAGCCGGCCGGAACTGTCACTGAAGCTGCGCAGCATGCTGACCATCGCCATGCTGGCCGGCCAGTCACGCCCTGCCCAGTTGAAGAACCACGTGAAGGGCGCCATCGCCAACGGCGTCACCAAGGAAGAGATCCGCGAGATCCTGCTTCACGCGGTGCTGTACTATGGCCTTCCGGCAGCCGCCGACAGTTGGGGCCAGGCTACCGCCGCGCTCAAGGAGATCGACGCCTACTGAGCCTGGCTCTCACCTGAGCTCGCAGGTCTTATTGTTTGCCTCGAAGGCACGCAGGACGTGAACAGCGATGTCCTGCGCGAACGCCTGGATCTTCGCCTGTCCGTTCGCCGCGATGGCCGCCGCCTCGTCAGGATGATCGTCCACCCATGCCACGCGGTCGGCGATATCGCTCAGGTCGCGGGCGATGGGAATATAGTGCGTCCACGGCCGCAGCAGATGCGAATAGGACAGTTCGCGGCCCGACGGCGGCTTGAGAACCAGGCATCCGGCAAGATATTTGAAGCATGCCCCCCAGGAGGCCGCATTGCCCGGCAGATCGAGAAACATCTGACAGGCGCCGAACGCGCTCTCCGGCACCACGTCCGCGAACGCACCCGCCTCGCTGAGCGCGGCAACGGCCTCCGCCTCTGTCGGACCCAGCCACTGGACGAGTCTGGATATGCGGCAGTCGGCCCGCTCACGCAGCTCCGCTTGAACGCGAAGACACGATTGCACGCGATAGCTGGCCATGAGATCGGCCGTGGACCGAAACCAGCCGCCGCCTGTCGTAGAGCCGCGCCAGAAGACGACAGGCCTGCGATGGCTGAAGGCCGTACCGGCATTGATGTCGGCAGCCTCCGCGTGCAAATCGAGCAGATACAGGTCCGGGCACAACGGCCAGTCGCTGCCCTCAGGCCTGTCGAACGACAGCGCGCCGGCACCGCCTTCGTCGCTCATGTTGAATTTGAGCGCGAAGGGCGAAAGCATCGCATAGCCGGCAAGATAAGGCGCCAGCAGGGCGACCGCGTGGAGGACGCGACCCTTGAAGTCTCCGAAAACCTGATCGATTGCCGTCGAGACTTCAATATCGATCTTCGGGAACAGGCCTGCATGCCGCGCGGCGCTCGCACATGTCGTGAATGCCACTTCCTCCGGCGCGAGAGCCGACGAAGACCCAAGCCTGCCCAATTCAAGGCCGGCCGCCGCCATCCGCGGCGCCAGCGCGGCCCATTCGCACGTCCCCCCTTCCGGCAATGTGACCTCGGTCTATTTCAGCAGTTTGTCCGTAAACGCCTTTTCCATGCCAGGAACTTCGCTGGCTTTCAACTGCTGATGATCGACCATGTATTGTGCGACATTGTCGAGCGCTGTCTTGGAGACCTTCCCGTCGGTGCTCAGATCAAGCGCGCCATAGATGAGTTCGGCCGCCTCGGTGGAATAGCCGCTCATTTCCTTGATCTTGGCGACCGCCCAGTCCTTCGACCCTTTGTCCATCAGATAGCGGTTCGCCTCCAGCAGAGACTGGACGATCTTCCTGGCCGTCTCGGGATCCTTGTCGACGAAGTCGCGGGAGGCGAGAATCGTATAGGCCAGCCAGTCTTTCGGCAGATAATCCTTCACCTTCAGGATTTCCGTCACGCGGCCCTGCAGTTTGAGGTCGGTCAGATTGCTGATCGTCAGCACCACCGCGTCGATACCGCCCGTCGTCAGCATGGCGAGACTTTCTCGGATGCCGCCCGTGGCGACGAACTGAATATCTTTTGCGTAACCCAGCTTCGACGCGATCAGTTGCGCGTAGGAATGCTCGGTGCCGCCGAAACGCGAGACGCCGATGCGCGCCCCTTTGAGATCTTCCGGCCTCTTCACCTTTCCACTCGTGCTGACCCAGAGCGCGAAGTCGTCATAGGTCTGCATCTGACCGACGATGACGAGCGGAACGCCGCGCGCGATCGACAGCAGGTCCGGAATGGTTTGCGAGGACGCGATCTTGATCGCCCCCGCCGCCATGGCCCTTTGCATGTCCGGCCCGCTCTGCGACGGCAGCCATTCGATCTTGACGCCGTTCTTCTTGAAGAACCCCTGCTCCTGGGCGGCCAGAACCGGGAGATAGAAGTTCGGCGTGTTCACCGGAGAGCCATATTTGAATGTCTCCTGCGCGACGGCGGCACCTGACGCGCCGCCATGGAGCGCCATCGCCAGAACGAGGAAAGCTGCTTTACGAAACGAGAATGCCATCATGAGTCCCTTTTGATTGGGCAATCAGATATCGACCGTCCGCCATTTACTGAGATGCCGGGCGGCGTACCAGATCGCCAGGTTGATCGCGATCGTCATCAAGGATGTCAGAACGACCGCGGCGTAGAGCTCCGGTGTCCGGAACGTCACGGCCAGATCGTGCACATAGGCGCCCACGCCGACCCGCGCGACCGCGAGCTCGACGATGAAAACGCCCATCATCGCTGCATTGCAGGCGTAGAAGAGACCGGACGCCAGCACCGGCAGCATCGCCGGAAGGACGGCCTTGCGCATGATCGCCACGCGCGACAGGCCAAGCGAGCGCGCCAGCGTGATCTGATTGGGCTTCACTTCCTGCATCGCGGCCGCGACGTTGACGATCATCGGGAAAAACGCCGAGAGCGCGCCATAGGTCACGATTGTCGTCTTCTCGATACCAAGCCACAGAACCAACACCGGCAGCAGTGTCACCTTCGCCAAGGTCACGCCGGCCTGAAAGATAGGCATCAACATCCGTGAGGCGTAGGCGGATGTATTGACGAGATAACCGATGACGACGGCGGCCCCGACGCCCAATGCCAGCGCCTGAAAGAATGATAGAAAGCTCGCAGCGATATGCGGCAGCGATGCCACCGTCGTCTTCGGCAGGGCCTCGAGCGTTTGCAGCGGCGTCGCCAGGAAAAGCGGGTCGATCAGACCGAGGCGAAGACTGAGATCCCAGGCGACCAGCGCCGCCACGCCGCATGCCACACGGATGGCGATGACGGCCTTCGCCGAGGAGGACGACCTGGCGCTCACCGGACCCACCGCCTCTCAAGCGATGAAAAGGCCATATTGCCCAAAATCCCCAGACCGATGGCCAGGAAGATCAGAGCAAACAGATCTGGTGTGTAGAAATTGAACGACGCCCAGTCGATGAGCCGTCCCAGGCCTGAATTGACGGTGAGCAGTTCCGCCGTGAGGACGCCGATGAGCGTATAGCCGAAGCCCAGGCGCAGCCCGGCAAGCACCGTCGGCGCCGCGGCGGGCAGGATGACCGAGAAGAACCGCCGCCTCGGTCCGAACCCGAGCGAGTCCGAAAGGCGGAGGTAGTTGGGATCGATCTGCCGCAACCCCGCCGACGTGTTGAAAATGATGACGAAGATACCGACCAGCACGCCGAAGAAAGTCTTGCCGGCCAACCCCGCTCCCGCCGTCAGCACGATGATCGGATAGAGAATGACCTTGGGCAGCGCGTAGAGAGCCAGCAGCAGCGGCTCCAGCGCATCGCCCAATACCTTCCAGTTGGCGACGACTGTCCCGATCGACAGTCCTACGACGGCCGCGATCGCATAGGCGACGACCAGTTCGAAGACGGTCAGGCCGACATTCAGGTAGAAGTCCGGGGCCGAACTCGCGCCTCTCACCAGGTTCCATGCGGCAACGGCGATCTGCGACGGTCGCGCCACAAGAATGTTGCTGGCGCCCGACAGATAGATCGACAATTCCCAGATCACCAGCAGCGCGACGATGAGCGCCGTCCTGGCTGCCGCTGGTGAGATCATGCCGCCCCCAGTGGCGAGGCCTGCCGGTCCATTGCAGATCCAGCTTCCTGCGTCCTGCCTTGCAGATGCAGCCACAACTCGTCGACGAAATCCCTGAACTCATGCGAGCCCATCACGCGCGGGCGCGACAGGTTGTTCTTGATCTCGATCTTGATGCGCCCCGGCTGCGCGCTGAAGACGGCGATGCGATCGCCGAGAAAGGCCGCTTCGGCAAGACTGTGGGTGACGAAGACGACCGTCCGCTTCAACTCCCGGCAGATGGAGGCAAGCTCGGAGCCGAGCGTCGCCCGGGTCTGCTCGTCGAGCGCGCCGAAAGGTTCATCCATCAGGATGATCTCGGTTTCAAGAGCCAGGGAACGGCACAGGGCGACGCGCTGCGCCATGCCACCGGAGATCTGCCGCGGATAGTGATCGGCAAAAGCGCGCAGGCCAACGAGATCGAGATATTTGAAGGCACGCTCGCGCCGCTCGGCCCGCGACATCGCGCGCGCCTCAAGGCCAAGCTCGACGTTCTTGATCACCGTTCTCCAGGGATAGAGAATGGAATCCTGAAACATATAGGCAATGATATCTGGCTGCGGCGCGAGCACCGTTCGGTCATGAACCATCACCTTTCCGCCATCGCGATCATGCGACGTCAGGCCGGCGAGAATGTTCAGGAATGTGGACTTGCCGCATCCGCTGGGGCCAAGCAGAACCACGAACTCGTCCTTGTCGGCACTGAAACTCACATCGTCCAGCGTCTTTACCGCGCGGCTCTCCGACGGATTATAGAATGTCTTGGAGATCTTCGTGGCCTGGATCACAGCCATTAAAACTACCTAGCCTCCGGCCGGCTCGCCATCAGGGCGAGCCTATCTATCAACGGACTCGCACGTCAAGTCGACATCGACACCGTGTTGATGTCTACATCACCATCGCAATGATGCACGCAAGTCCTAATCTTAGGCAAACATGCACGCTCGCTGGGCATCGATCAGCGCATCGCCTCTTCTGCCTTGGCGACGAGATCGCTCCACATGCTGCCGCCCGTGTTGACTTTTCCGACTTTAGCGACGGCCTCCTGGAAATGCGGCTCCGCGAGCGGCTTCCATTGCAGGAATTCCTCGATCAGATGATCGGCGATCTGCGGATGATCGGGACCGGCGGCCGTCGTCGCATAGTAGTTCATCTGCGCCTGATGCTCGAGCTGCCAGGCGTTCATCACCGATTCTTCCATCGTCTTGCCGACGGTCGTCACGCCATGGCCGAGCAGGTGCACGGCATCGGCATCGCCAAGCGCCTCGACCATATCCCTGCCGCGCTCCACCGACGTGATCAGCGCCGTCTTCGGATAGACAGGCAGCGGCTTGCGGACGAGCTTGATGCCTTCCAGGACCACCGGCTTGATGGTGATGCCCATCACCGTCAGCATGACGCTGAAAGGCGGATGGACATGGACCACGGAATTGACCTCCGGCCGGGCCTTCATCACGCAGGCGTGGATCATCACTTCGTTGCATTGCACGACGCCGGGCGGTCCATCGACCAGCCGGCCGTCGAGGTCGCAGACAACCATGTCCTTGGCGCGCATGCGGTGAATGGCGTCGATCGGATAGCCCCGACCTTTGACGACGAAGCGATCCGGGTTGTTGGGATCCCGCAGACTGACATGCCCCATGGACGAGCGAATGCCGGCGGCCAGTCCGGTGATCGAAAGAATCTGGCTGCCGACAGCCACACTATGCTTGATCTCATCGAGCGTCATGGTCCTTGCCTTCCTTTGTGCGAGTTGTTGCGATCGAGCCGGCGGTTGCTGCGCTGGCCGAAGCGGCATTTCGTCCGTAACCGGCGGCCTCGATACGCTTGTATCGTTGCGCGCTTCCAAACCTTCTAAACTGCCGCGAATACCCTTGGTCAAGTGTGATTAGGATTGATCGTCGGTAAATGAGCGCGTATGCCTGTCGTCAAGCAGGTACTCACTTCTCTGCTTCGTCTGAGGACACCCAATGAAACGAGTTGCCAAGGCCGCCGGTGATTTGCCGCTGGAGCTGAATTTTTCCTATCGCATTTCGATCCTTCACGCTCTGATTGGCCGCCAGACGACCGGCATCTATATGTCTCGCGGGCTGACATCGCATCAGTGGAAAGTCCTCAGCATCCTCTACCGGCGCCCGCCGATTTCCGCCTCGCGCATCACGGAACTTGTCACGCTCGACAAGGCTGCCATCTCGCGCGCCGTCATAGGCCTGCTGGAACTCGGCTTCATCGACCGCACGCTCGATCCCATGAGCGGCTCCATATTCGTGATCCTGAAAGACAGCGGCCGCGATCTTTACGTGGAAATGATGCACGAAATGCAGGCCATCCAGACGAAGATCTTTGCCGGCTTGAGCGCAAAGGCGCAACGTGATCTGTTCGCCACGCTGGACCAGGTCGAACAGTCGCTCCGCAATGCCGCCGAGCCGCCGAAGCCGGCAACATCGTCATCGCGCCGCGTGCGCACCATGGCTCCCGTCGCCGCGCGCAAGGCAGCCGCGAACGGAAAACGCAAGAAGGTTTCGGCCAGCAAATAGAGAAAGAGGCAAGCGTCCTACCCGACATAGTGAACCCGGGTGGGAATGACGTTGAGAGGCTCGCAGCCCTTCTCCGTGACCACGACGGAGCCGCCGATGTTGACCCGGCGCATCCCGATGCAGGCATTCGGCTCAAGCTGAAGGGACATTCCTTTTTCCAGCACCAGATCGCCGCGCCGTATGCCGGCTGTAATCTGCCCCTCGATCGCCCCTTCCCTGGTTCCGGCGATCTGGTCGCGATTGACATTGGTAAAACCGGTCGCCCCGAACGTCAGCGTATGCAGGAGCGGCGTCTTGCTCCAGCATCCGGCATCCCTGATCGGCGCCTCCATGGCATGGACCACATCGGCGAAGGTGACGCCGGGCCGCACGGCTTCCAGGCCGCGGGTATAGGAAAGGCGCGCCACCTCCTCGCATCTGCGGATCGTATCATCGACGGGCGCCAGCGCGACCGACATCTGCACCTGCGATTCCTGGGCGCCATACATCGTATGGATTTCAGCCTGGACGAGGTCGCCTGTCTGCAGAATGCGCGGCGGCTCGGCCCGCAGGCTCCAGCGCGGCGCACCCCAGGCGATATTGCTCGGCCCCGATTGCAGGCTGAGAAAAGGATAGCGCGTATCGCACCCCCGCCGATGGATCTCGTACATGATCGAGGCATAGACCTCGGCCTCGCTGACGCCGGGCTCGCAGGCCGCGATCATCGCCCGGCAGGCCTGCTCGCTCACGCCGGCCGCATAGCGCAGCAGCGCCAGTTCTTCATCGCTCTTGACCAGGATGAAATCGGTCAGCTCCAGGGTAAAATCCTCAAGCACGGCTTGCGGAAGCCGCTGCCGCAAGGACCGCTCGAAGCCGGCGGGCAGCAGCCCCTCCATCTCACCCGGAGCGGTCGGCCCATAGCCGACGATGCCGATATGCGCCGTCGCAAGCCCCAGCCCCTCCAGCACCTCGCCGACATATTTTCCGCCGGCGCCGACCCGCACGTCCTTGACCCAGACGTCGCAGCCACGATCCTGGCTTTCATACATGCGCGAGATACGGCTGCCGGAGAAGGAGATCAGGATCGCCTCGCCGGCCTGAGGCAGGACGACGACGCAATCGAGAAAGTCGTCGATCAGATAGCTCTCGAGCCGCTCGCGGCCCTGAAAGCTACCGACGACGATCGCTCCCAGCGACCGCGCCCGCATCAGCGCCTGCAACCCGCTCCAACGCCGGTCTCTTTCCGCCAGCGACAAGACCGGGGGCACTACCGGCAATCCTTCACGCAGGTCTTTGGCGAACTCGTTCATGTCGCTACGGCCCGAAGCTCCGGTCGGCACTGTGCAGCGCCTTGAGCTGGAGTTCGATCTCGATATGGGGGCGGATATCGATGATCCTCGCCATGGCCTCAGCGCTGACACCATCATCATGGCCGACGCGCGATAACGTATTGGCGATGCCCCAGGCGCGCGGCCTTATGTCATCGGTCAGGCGCCAGTCCTTCAGGCTCGCGCCGTTCGCGAGGGCCTCCAGCTCGCGCCGCCACAGCCTGCGGATCGCGACGACCCCGACATCAGCGCGGCCCATCTGCTCGTTGTTGCGATCGGCAAAGATGCCCTGGCCGATCTGGGCGATGTCGTCCTGCAGCCGGACGATATCGACACGCCGCTCGTCGAAATCCTCGATCCGCTTTTCGCCCCGCAGGACCTGCCGGCAGGCCTCCTGATGGGGAATATCGATCTCGGCGCGCCGCTTCTGCCGCCGCGCGTCGATCGTTTCCGCGGCGCTGCCGGACACCGGCACGCGATGCAGGCTGAACTGCATATGCCGCTCGTCGTCGATCGGCACCCACCAGAACAGGGATTCCTGCCAGCCGATCTCGGGGTCCGTCGGCAGGGCCGTCATGTAGAAAATGTTTGGCATGCCGAACTGCTGCACCCGCAACTCGCCGTCCTCGCGGCGAAACGTATAGGCAACGCCCCAATCCGATTCCACAGCCTTCAAATTGCTGCCGAGCCCGATCGACTGGAACGAGGCGCTGTTATTGGCATGCGTGAACGCCACATGGCTCATGTCGAGAGCGTTCTCGACATTCTGAAAGTAATTGCAGTGACGGTAATACGAATCGACCTCGAGCAGGCCATCGAACTTCTCGAACTGCGGATAAAGCGGAAACGCCGGCGGCTCGCCCTCGCCCAGATAAGCGAAGATCAGCCCGAGATATTCGCGCACCGGCCGCGGCTGCAGCCTGACGCGATCGCAGAACTTGGACTCTTCCGCCGGCTGCTCGACACAGGCACCATCCGCGGCGAATTTCCAGCCATGATAGAAGCAGCGAAGCTCGTCGCCTTCGACCCACCCGCTGGACAATTGCGTGCCGCGATGCGGGCAGCGGGAATCGGTGAGGATGGCACGGCCGCTGTGGCCGCGATAAAGCGTATAGTTCATCCCCATGATCTGGACCGGCACGGGCCGGCCGCTTTTGAGATCGGCAGAATGATACACGGGCTGCCAGAAACGGCGAAGATACCGGCCCGCCAGCGTATCCTGGCCAGTGCGGGCATAATCGGTCGAGAGAGTGGACAACCTGATCGGTTCTGCCGTCTGCATATGAGTCCGCTCCAAACTCCGCTGTATTTTTGAGATGTAAAATACAATCAGATGTTGTTGTCAACCACATCAGACCACTGCAAAGCTAAAGGCCAAATCTGCTCAAAGGGCACGCAGGGAGCGCTTTCTTTGAATGCAGATGCCCACTCGATATACTTTTCAACCTGTTGCTATTGACAACAATGCACGGCGACGTTTTGCTTCGACAAAACCTGGAAACTCCATCGTTGGCTCAATCGTCGGGAATTGCAATGGCCAAATCCAATTTCAAGCGTCGCGTGCAGATGGCCGTGGCGTGCAGTCTGGCTGCCATTTTCTCCAGCGCGGCGCTGGCGCAGCCGATGGTCGTCGGCGATCAGGGCATCATCGCGGACCTGCCCATCTATATCGCCGTCGAGAAGGGCTATTTCAAACAGGAAGGCATCGACGTCACCATCCAGCGGATCGGTTCGGGCGCGGCGGCAACGCTGCCGCTTTCGACAAACAAGGTGCAGGTCGTCGGCGGCAGCGTCAGCGCCGCCCTTTTCAATGCCTTTGCCCGCGACTGGCCGGTCCGCATCGTCATGGGCCGCACGCGCGACGAAAAGGGTTTCTCGAGCGACACGCTGATCATGCGCAGCGACCTGAATGACGGCAAGAACGAACTGGCTTCCCTCAAGGGCCGCAAGATCGCTATCAACGCGCCGGCATCCTCGCTGGAATACATGCTTGGCCGCATGCTGAAGAGCGTCAACCTGACGTTGAAGGACGTCGACCTCGTCTACATGCCCTGGCCGTCGATGGGCGCCGCCATGCAATCGAAGGCGATCGACGCCGGCATCGTCGTCGAACCCTTCGTCGCGCTCTACGGGGCACAGAAAACCGCCTATGTGTTCCGCCGCGCCTCGCAGGAGCTATCGAAACCTTCGCTCGAATCGTCCGTCGTTCTGTTCAACAAGGACTGGATGGATAGCAACCCGAAACAGGCACTGGGCTTCACGGTCGCCTACATCAAGGGGCTCCGCGACTATTACGACGCCATGAAGCATGGCCCCGGCCGGAAGGCCGTCATCGACATCGGCCTCAAATACACGAGCCTGAAGGACCCTGCCCTCTACGACCGGATCGAATGGAGCTACATGGATCCGAACGCGGACATTCCGCGCGCGGGCCTGCGGGATCAGCAGTCCTGGTACAGGACGATGGGATCCAACGTCTCCAACGTCGACCTCGAGAAGATGCTGGACCAGAAAATCCTGGACCAGGCCCAGGCCATTCTGGGCCGCGTTTCAACCGAGTAGGATAACCCGCGCTTCGATGCCGGCCGTTGCCTGGAGCTCGTCTGCGACGGGTTGATTTTACACACAAATATTCAAAAACTTGACATGCCGGCGACAATCCCCATGTTGAGGGTATGCAAACGTCGCCTGGCAATATCCAGTTTCTCTCGACCAATCGGGCATTTCCGATCGCGGAACATTAGCCCCGGCTCGGTTTGCTTTGCTCCGAGTTCGGGGCGCCAATACATCCTGTCATAGCCACATCCTGTCTTCGCAATTTGAGCGCAAATCGCTGGCGTATCGCCCGGCATTCGGCCGTTCGATGACACGGATAAACACTCCCTAGCCAAAACATGCCCGTCGTTTCCGGGAATTCCCCGCGAGAGATTGCCGGAGTACGCCCTCGCCGTGAAAACAAGGATATAAACATGCATAAATCGAACGGCCCGCTGAAGCCGCACATTGTCCTCAATGATATAGACTGCGATCGTCTCGGGCGTCTGGCGCTCGAAGCCAGCGATCGTTTACCGGACGTGGCCGAAACGCTGCTCGCCGAGTTGGAGCGCGCGACAATTCTTGCCCCTGAAAAGCTGCCGAACGATGTCGTCAGAATGGGCTCGACGGTCCGCTATGCGGCAGACGATGGAAGCGAGCGATCGGTAACGCTCGTCTATCCAGGGGAAGCCGATATTGCACAGGGCAGAATCTCTGTTCTCACGCCGATCGGCGCTGCGCTGATCGGACTTTCGGTTGGTCAGTCAATCGACTGGACAACGCTCGACGACCGGTCGCAGATTTTGACCATTCTGTCCGTGGAACAGAGCCGGGAACCGTCGCACTGACGGGTCCGGCCTGACGATCTCCTGCCGGGATTTGGACCCGGCCAAGAGCCGTGCGTGCAAGAAACGTGCGTGGTAGTCGCCTACACGCTCGACGCCAGAGGTTTGTCGGCGGTCTCTGTCTTCAAGTAGACCGCCCGGTTTCTGCCGCTGCTCTTCGCGAGATAGAGTGCACGATCAGCGATGTTGAAAGCCTGATCGAAAGTGGACGTCCGTGCCGGTATCGTGCTGGTGACACCAATGCTGACCGTCAGGCTCGGGATAGAGGGATTGCCGAGATGCACCAGCGCAACTGAGTTGCGAATATCCTCCGCGACTTTCATCGCGCCGGCCGCCGCTGTCGCCGGCAAAATCACCGAGAATTCCTCGCCGCCAAAACGCGCTCCCACGTCGGCCGGTCGCTTGATATGCTTGCCGATGCATTCCGCGACCTGGATTAAAGCAGCATCCCCGCGCAGATGGCCGTGCTCGTCGTTGTAGCGCTTGAAGTGGTCGACATCGATCATCAGGATCGAGAACTCGGTTTGCTCCCGAATGGCGCGTTTCCATTCCTTGGCCACCAGTTCGTCGAACGCCCAGCGATTGTTCAGACCGGTCAGCCGGTCCGTCCGCGACATGAATTCAAGCCGCGCCGCAGTGGCAGCCAGTTTGCTTTCGGTCTTGCGCCGGAGGCTGAATTCACGCGCCAGGGACAGACCCAGGGCAAGAATGACGACAGCCAGGGAGAGCATCATCAATCCCAGGCTGATGGCCTTGTCCTTCCATGCCAGTTCGATCTGCGCCTTGGAGGCCGAGACAGTCACAATGAGTGGAAAATTCGGCACTCGTGCGTAGGCGTAAAGGCGATCCAGGCCATCCAGCGAGGATGTCCAGTCGTGCACCCCTGACTGCTCGGCAGGAAAATACTTGAATAGATCGCTACGGGAAAAATCTTTGCCGATATCGGTCAGCCGATAAGGCTGCCGCATGATCAGCGTGCCGTCGGTCGTAAGGACGCGGAACAGATCGTCCTCGTTGGTTTTCAGGTTCATGAAGAGCGATTGAAAATATCCCAGGCTGAGGCTTCCGACCACGACGCCTCCGAAGGACCCGTCGGGGCGGTTGTATCGCCGGCTGAGCGTAATGATCCAGTCACCGTCATAGCGCGACTGTATCGGCTTGCTGATGAACAAGCCCTCGACCAGATTGTCCCGATGCGCAATGAAATAGGCCCGGTCAGCGAAACTTTCCGGCTTTGACTGGCCTGGGCGCGATTCGGCGATCGCATTCCCATCCGCATCGACCACGATCGTCCGGTTGAGATACCGCGCCCCCGATGCGTGATCGAAGAGCGCCAATTGTCTGACGGACGGTGTCGCCGCGCCGATGCCCGGATCGGCCATTGCCTTAACCACACCCTGCAGGGACAGGTCGTAAAGCTCGAAGTTGCGGGCGACGTCTTGCGATAGCGCGGTTGCAAGGTTGAGCGCAGACGCGCTGGCGTTGCGATATGCATCGCTGCGCGCGCCGGAGAGGACCTGCACGAACAGCGACAGAACCCCGATACAGGCAAGCGGGGCCAGGATCTTGATCGCCAGAATGGACCAGGACCTGTCCGGGTCATTCGATCTGCGGCGGATATCGGAAAATATCATGCACGAGACCTCATAAGGTCCCGAACGCTATCTTTCGTGTGGTTTACGCAATGTGCATGGCAGGCGCATTATCGGGCAAACTCCGGTTTATGCTTAAAGTATGCTGCTTTCTGACCTTATCCCCCCGGACCGCGGACAGAACCCATTTCCAAACTATCATGCGAACCCAGAACGTTAGGTCCAAGATATAGCTACAAAATATAGCTAATGGATCAAGCCTGCTGAATTGATGATTGCCATAGCAGAACCCATGTCAAAAGCTTCCGGCGCCCTTGGGCGCCGGGAGAACGTCTCTACAGACGGAGCAGCAGGCCTACTTCACCCGCGCCTTGCGGGCGGCATATCTTGCATCGCGCTTCGCCTTGCGCTCGGCCTCGTCGGCCAGCAGTCGGGCAACCTGTTCGGCGCGCGATGTCTTGCGGGCATTTTCTTCTGCGATTTTCGCAGCTTCGGCCTCAAGACGCGCAGCTTCCTCTGCACGCGCCTTCTCCGCTGCTTCCGCAGCCAGGCGTTCCATCTCGGCTCTTTTTTCCGCAGCGCGCTTTTCTTCACGCTCCTTGCGGGCCTGCACGATGGCGGCACGCTCGTTGCGGCGGGCGATAGCAGCCGGATCTTCTGCATTTTGTGCCGCCCGGAATTTCTCCAATGCCGCTTTCCTGGCCAGTTCCGCGGCACTGCGCCGCTCGTCAAGACCCGGATCTCTGAAACTACTCAATGTTGGTGCTCTCTCATGTTCGTGGCGAGGCAGGCCATATAGCGCCGGCCGCGCCGGATTTCCACTACCGCGTCAGATCAAATGAAGGTTGCACCGCTGAAATATCAGGCGATTAGACTGTCTTTTGCGTCCGAAACGGTGGAAAGCGGCAAAATGCGCCTATGCGATGCGCGCGCGGGGCAGCAAACCGAGAATCTGGTTCGCCAGGGCATATCCGGTCGTCAGGGACGTTTTTGGATTTTCCGGCGACGGCTGGCCCGAGATGCGGATATCGAAATCCGCGCAGGACGATCGCACCGACAGTTCGTGAACGTTGCGCGCCACGGCAGGGTCGGCGATCAGGCGCACGCGCGTCGCGGCAAAGCCCGCACCCAGGAGCGCGATCGTCGCCGCTACATTGGCGTTCTGCGGATAGTCGCGCGCCGCGGCGCCCGCGTTGCCCTCGTAGAATACGTGCGCGGTCTCTAATGCAGCGAGATCAACCAGCCGTTCCGCCGGCGTTCCCGCCCAGGCCTTCGGCGGCTTGCGCGATGTGTAGAGCACGTCCTGAAGACCGGAGAGTTTCGCTGCCGCGAGAATATCAAGCCCGCCGACAGCGCCAGGACAAATGCGATAGCTTGCACCCGATTGCAGGACTGCGGCATCGAGCCCCGCGCGCAAGTCTTCGTCGGCCAGGACGCCGGCCGATGTCACCAGCAGATCCTTGCCGGCGGCCAGGATCTGCGCGCCGTGATCCTGCAGGGCCTTGTGCCCGGCAGCCTCGGCTACGAAATCCGGACGATGACCAAGAAACTCGTCCACGCTCCCGACAACAACGCGCTCCCCGGCAAGCCTCGCACCTAGCGACTCGAGCAAATCCTGCGCGCGCCCCGCTCCCCCCGCCCGCGCCAGGCACACGACAGCCTCAAGCGGCTGCGCAAGGTCACGGGCGAGTGCGTTCAGCGCCTGCCTGGCAATGGTGCCGTAGCCGATGATCCCAAGCTTCAACGCGCGCCTCCGGCCGCGCCTGCCGGCGGTCCGCCGAAGGCCTCCGCATAGGGACCGATGGCGGTCATATCGACTTCGATGAGCACCGGGCCGGGCTCGGACAGCGCCTTGTCGAAGGCGGCCTCGAAGGCTTCGATCTTGGTGATACGCACATGCGGCAGGCCCATGCTTTCCGCCAGCAGGCCGAAGTCGGGCGTATGCAGCCGGCAATAGGCCTGCCGGTTGGCATATTGCGCATCCTGGATATTGGCGATGACGCCATAGGCCTTGTCGTTCATCATCACGAAGACGGTGTCGCAGGCATTGTCGACCACGCTCGCCAGTTCGCCGATATTGACCATGGCGCCGCCGTCGCCGACCAGCGCCACCGTCTTCTTGCCCGGCGCCGCGAGCGTGGCGCCGACCGCCATGGCAATGCCCTGACCGATGCCGCCGCCAAGCGCATGCACACCCAGATGCGGCGCGGCAAGACGCACGTAGCGATTGCCGAAGGTCGAATTGCCGATGGTCACGTCGCGCACGAAGGGCAGCGCGCCTTTGTGAACCCGGTCGCGCAGCACGTCGGCCAGCACCGAATAGACGCCGAGGCCACGCGCGATGCCGTCTTCGCCCTTGACGCGGGCAGCCAGCACATCGGCGGCAAATTCCTCGTCGACACCGAGCGTCTGCGGCAACCGTTCCAGCAGACCCTCAAGCGCCAGCGCAGCGTCGCCGTGCACGAACAGATCGACCGGATAGTTGCGGCCGCCCTGACTGGCCTCGGCATCGATCTGCACCAGCGGCTTGCCAAGACGCAGCGCATTGTTGCGCGTCTCGTTGCCGCGCAGGCGCGAGCCAACGACGATCATCAGGTCGCAACGGTCATAGATGGCCTGCGCCTGCGGCGTCATGTTGAAGGCACCGAGATTGCGCGGATGGTCTTCCGCCACGGTGGCGCGGCCATTGGTGCTGGTGACGGCGCAAAAGCCACGTTCGACCAGCGCGGTCGCCGCCGCCTGGGCATTGCGCGAACCGCCACCCAGATACAGCATCGGTCGCTTGGCCTTCTTCACCAGGTCCGCCAGCGTATCGAGCTGTTGCGGATCGGGTGCGAGGCGCATCACCGGCGGCAGGCCGATGCGGAAGGGAATAGTTGCCGGCATGCGCTGCACGTCGACCGGAATTTCCAGGCTGACGGGGCCGCTTGGCGCCGACAGGGCAGCCGAAATCGCCGCCTGCACCAGCGGCACCGTGGCATTGGCATCCCAGAGCCGGTAATAGGCTTTCGAGACAGCCTTCAGCATGTCAGGCTGGCGCGGCACGTCGTGAATGGCGGCGCGGTCGCGGTCCATCCACGGCGTATCGATCTGCGTGGTGATGTGCAGCACGGGCGAGCCGGCCGTCAGCGCCTCGACCTGCGACCCAGCCGCATTGCCCGCGGCCGTTCCCGTGCTGGTGATGACGACGCCGAGAGATTTCGAAACACGGGCATAGGCATCCGCCATGTTCATGGCGCCGGCCTCGCCGCGCGCCGGAATGAACGTAATGATGCCCTGCCGCAGAATGGCGTCGAGGATGGGCATGTTGTGGATCGAGATGACCCCGAAGGCATATTTGACGCCGGCTTCCGCCAGCGTGCGGGCAATGAGGTCGCCGACCGGCTCTTCCCGGGTGGCGGTGGTTTGGACAGCGGTGGCGATGTTCATCGCATCCTCTCAAAGTCAGATGAAGCGGGAAACCCCGCCGGAAATTTCAAGCGCCGAGCCCGTGACGTAACTTGCA
>Ga0182744_1001610_pt1 | contig 19578 bp, 16 predicted proteins | sample eDN3rd30CKraftMG_FD_128525 | JGI IMG/M metagenome (GOLD analysis project Ga0182744, IMG submission 128525) | Enriched Miracle-Growth compost microbial communities from Emeryville, California, USA - eDNA 3rd pass 30_C Kraft MG (version 2) (version 2) ...
CAGGCCCTGACCGCTCACCAGGGTCTGGGGGGTGGCCTGCACGCCGCCGGGGGAGTAGACGGTCTGGGACTCGCCTTCGGTCACCATTGTGGAGAAACGGGCCTTGGTGGCCTTGTAGCCCACCGTATTCACGTTGCTGATGTTGTCGGCAAACATGCCGAGGGCGTTGCTGTTCGCCGCCAGGCCCGACACACCGGAATATAAAGCGCCATATACGCTCATCTTGAACTCCTATGGATGGATATCGTCACGTTTCGGGATTGTCCTTCTGGACTAGGCGCCTTGCGGATTTTCCGGGGCCGGATCTTGCGAGTCTTCGGTAACCTTCTTCAGCGTGCCCAGGGGCACGTCCACGCCGTTGACCACCAGCCAGTGCTGGCCGGCGACGGTCTCGATGCTGTCCACCTTGCCCTTGACCAGGATGGTGGTATCCACCGCGCTGTCGCCGTTCTTGGCGCTGATGCTTATGCTGTAGCCGCCGTCGGGCATGTCCTTGCCGTCGCTGGCGATGCCGTCCCAGGTGAAGGTGTGTTCGCCCTTCTTCAGGTCGTCGCCGCTCAGGCTCCTGGTGAAGACCACATCGCCGGCCTTGTCGTGGACGACGACCTTCGCCTCCTGGGAGTCGGTGCCGAGGATATAGGTCCACTCGGCGCGGCCGTCCTTGAGGCCGGCGGCATCGGTATCCATGGTCACCGTCTTGCCAAGGTAGCCGACCATGTTGCTGAAGCCCTCGGCGGTCTGCGCGGCGATCAGGGCTTCCAGGTTCTGGTTGGTCTGGATGGACTGTTCCACCTGGCTGTACTGCACGAGCTGCTGGGTGAACTGGTCCGCCTTCATGGGGTCCAGCGGGTTCTGGTTCTGGAGCTGCGTGGTCAAGAGGGTCAGGAACGTGTCGAAATTCGCGGAGAGCTTGCCCGAGGACTGGTCCGACCGGCTGGCATACTGGGTGCTTGATCCATTGACTGCATCGACTGTCATAGCGCGTCTTCCAATCCTAAATCGTTACGTCGAGGTGTCCGGCGTGGCCGCGCCGTGCGGGCTGGGCTGCCGCCATATCCATGATACTGTCCGTCTCGCCGCTGCCGGAGACGCCGCCATGGGAAGCGGCGGGCCTGTGGCCATCCTGCCCGGCGAACTGGCCGCCATCCTGTCTCAATGAGAAATTGAGGCTGCCGCTGTCCGGTTTCAGGCCGGCGTCCTGAAGGGCCTGGTGCAGGAGCCCGGCGTCGCGCTGCAGCATCTGCAGGGTCTCGGGCTTCTCCACATGCAGCATGGCATGCACGCTGCCGTCCTTGCCCACCTTCATGTCCACCCGCACGTCGCCCAGGAAGGCGGGGCTGAGCTGGATGACGAAGCGGTTGCCGCCGGCTTCCGCCGCCCGGCCCATATGGAGGGCCACCTGCGCGGGGGCCGGCTGATGGGCCATCGGCGCGCGGGACATGCTTGCCACCGACGAGCTGAGCTGGTCCAGCCCGCCCGGGCGGCCCATGGGGTTCAGCAGGTCGGTAAAGCCGTCAGCCGGTGCGTCGCCGGATGGCATGGCCGGAAGAGTGTTGGCGGCGAGGCCGGACAGCCGGGCGGTTGTCTCCCCTCCAGCCGGCCGTGCGCCGCCCGATGGCCCGCCCCGCTGGACGCTGGCATTGACCGCCTGGGCAAAGCCGTTGCTCTGGCCCTGGCCCGGAACCGGGGGCTGGCCCTGTGCGGCCGCCATGGCGCCGGCCGACGTGCCGGCGGACAGGAGATGCGGCCCGCCGGACATCGCGGTGGACGGCGCCGGCCGGGTGACCTGCACGGCGACGTCGCGGCCCATATGTCCGGCGAGGGCGTCGCTGATGGCGCGGGCAGCGGTATCGGCGGTCGCTGTGCCGCCGGGTGGGACGGTGTGGGCGGTGCGCGCTTGTGGCTGCGGTTGTGCCTGTGCCTGTGCCTGTGTCTGTGTCTGGGCCGGGGTCTGGCCCTGCGGCATTGGCTCGGGGAGTGGTGCCCGTGCCGGTGGCTGGGTCTGTGCCTGGCCTTGCCCGTTGGTCTGCGCCGCCGGTTGAGGCAGCGGGGTGCCAGGCGGGTTCGCAACGGTGCCGGGCTGGGACGGGCCGGTCTTGTCGACAGGTCCGCCTGCATCTGTCTGACTGGCGGGTGCCTGGCTGGCGGGACCCGTCTTGCCCGAGACAGCTGCCGTGGAGATGGGCGTGCCGGCGGATGTTGCCTGCAACTGGCGCAATGCCTCGACCAGGCGCGCCCGGTCCGCCGGGTTGAGGGCGGCGAGGATGTTCTCGGCCGTCTGGTTTGCGGGCGCGGGCTGGCCGGCGGGCATGGAGGATGATTGCGGCGGATTGACCGTGCCGGTTGACCCGTCGCCTGCCGCCTGGCCCGTGAGCATGGCCGGGGCCGGGGCCCCGGGGGCGGTCAGCAGAGCCAGCAGCGCCAGCATGGGATTGTCTGTGCCGTCCGTGCCGTCCTCCGTCTGGCCTTGCGGGGAGGCGGGCGCCGCGGCGGGCCGGGAGAGGGTGGTCACATCGATGCCGGCGGCCTTGAGGGATGCCATCAGCGCCTTGAGCGGATCGCCGCCCGGGGCGGCATCCCCCGCGGGCGCCTCCCCGTCCTTATATAGAGAGAGCAGGGCGGCGAGGGACGGTGCCGGCTTGCCGGGGGCGGCCGGGGCGCCAGCGGTGGGCGGCATGCTTCCCGAATTGCCATTGCCATTGGCGAGCGCCTGCATCAGCACGGCGAAACCGCCATCGCCGCCGCCCTGCGCCGCGCCGGCGGGCTGGCCGCCGGTGCCCTGGCCGCCCAACAGGGCGAGCAATTGCGCTGCCCCGCCGCCGGCGGTCATCATTGGCATGGTCATGTTGGTCGTGGCGTTCATGTCGTCCCGCAAAAGCGAATTCAGTCATCCCCTTCCAAGCAAATGGCGGGCCAATTTTGTATTTGAATATAAGTGACTGGAAATAAACGGATTTTATCAGGAGGTGCGGCGTATTGTGGTGGGCAGTTTTGGCCCGGTGCGGCAATTCTTGCTCCATGGCGCGACCGTGAAAGGCGGGTCCGGCAAACTGGCCCGCTCCTTGCATGAAGGGGGGTGAGATGATGTGCCGGGCCGCAGGGGTGGTTCGGTGATTGAATGGAACAGGTCGGACAGGAAATGCCTATTTCCAATATGTTAGAGGATGGTGGCCGCTGCCGGGTGGTGGCCCGGCCGGGTGCCGGAGCCCCGGAAGCGGGGCAGATTCTTCACATGCCCCGGCAATATCTGCCGACTGATCCGCATTCGGAGGGCCGGCCATGAGCCTTTCAGCCATCCTCAATACGGCGGCCAGCGCCCTGAGCGTGAACCAGCAGGCGCTCCGCACCACTTCGAACAACATCGCCAATGTGAATACGCCCGGCTATGTCCGCCAGCGGGTGGACCTGCAGGCCGCGGTGATCGGCACGCAGTCCAATGGTGTGGAGATTGCCGGCATCGCGCGCATGGCCGACCGCTTCCTGGAGGCCGCGTCCTGGTCCGCCGGGGCCGATTTCGCCAAGTATGACGCGCTCTCCACCTATTATGACCGGTTCGATACGCTGCTCGGCGATCCCAACGACAATGCCTCGATCCCCGGCAAGCTGGATCAGGTCTACAGCAGCCTGACCAGCCTGGCGCTGGAGCCGACCGCCGCCGGCAACCGCCAGGCGGCGCTGGCCGCCATCGAGTCCTTCAGCCGCACGGTCTCCGACATGGCGACGCAGATCCAGGACCTGCGCTCGGAAGTGAGCGGCCAGATCACCGACGCGGTGGGCGAGATCAACAGCGTGCTGGACCGCATCGCCAAGCTGAACCCGCAGATCGTCTCGGCGAAGGTGATGGGCAGCGACGCGGCGACGCTGGAAGAGCAGCGTTCCCAGGCGCTCCACGACCTGTCCAAGCTCATCGACATCCAGGTGAGCACCGGCGCCGATGGGGCGGTGCGCGTATCCACCACCAAGGGCATACCCCTGGTGGACATCGCCGCCCACCGGCTGGAGTACAACCCGCCCGGCACCGTCACCTCCGGCACGCAGTTCGATCCCATTAGCGTATATTCGGTCGATCCCAAGACGGGGGCAGTCTCCGCCGTCGGCCAGGCACTGGATTCCGGCTTGAGTTCGGGCGAGCTGCGCGGGCTGCTGGACATGCGCGATACCGTGTTGCCGGAATTCGGGCGGGAGCTCGGCAATTTCGCCCGGGCCGCCGTGGACGAATTCAACGCCGTGCATAACGCCAGCACGGCCTATCCCGCACCCAACAGCCTCACCGGCGCGCAAACCGGCTTTCTGGCCTCGGATGTGCAGGGCTTCACCGGCAAGGCGCAATTCGCCGTCACCGATGGGTCGGGTAATCTGGTGAACTCTGTCACCATCGATTTCGACAGCTACGGGCCGGGTGCAACGCTCGCCACGGTGATCGCCGATGTCAACGCGGGCCTGGGCGGTGCCGGCACGCTGGCCCTCACCGACGGGGTGATGAGCTTCAGCGCCGCCGATCCGGCCAATGGCGTGGTCATCGCCCAGGACGAGGCCGCTCCCAGCGAGCGGGGCGGGCGCGGCTTCTCGCATTTCTTCGGCATGAACGACCTGCTGACCTCGAGCACGCCGTCTCACTATGATACGGGCGTCACGGCGGGGCAGAACCATAACCTGGTGGCCGGCGGCACCCTCGATCTGAAGCTGCGCGCCCCGGATGGCGAGACCGTGGTGGATTATACCTACACGGTCGGCGGCACCACCTTCGGCGACATCGTGAACGGTCTCAACGCATCGCCGCTGGGCGGCTACATGACCTTCTCCCTCGGCAGCGACGGGCAGTTGGTGAGCACGCCCAAGGCCGGTGGCGAGGCATACCGGCTCTATGCCGGCAGCGACACCACCAACCGGGGCGGCACCGGCGTCACGCTCTCCCGCTTCTTCGGCATGGGCGAGGCCAATGCGGCGGATTCCGCCAGCAATGTCGGTCTTGCGAAGGCCATCGCCACCGACAATCGACGGCTGGCGCTGGGCCGTTTCGAGCCGACGGGCGATCCCGCCATCACGGTGGGCGACGGGCGCGGCGCGCAGATGATGGCGGACCTGCAGGCCAAGCAGGTGAGCTTCGGTGCGGTGGGCCAGCTCGACAGCATGCGGGTGACGCTGGGCCAGTATGGCGCGGCCTTCCTCTCCAACACCGCGCAGGCGGGCACCACCGCCCAGACGCGGCGGGGCGACGCCGAGGCACTGTCGGTCGCCGTGGACGAGAAGCTGAGCAACGCCACGGGCGTGAACCTGGATGAAGAATTGTCGAACCTGCTGATCTACCAGAATGCGTACAACGCCGCGGCGCGCATCATCACCACGGCGCAGCAGATGATGGACACGCTCATCGGCATGATGCGTTAAAAGGAGACGAAGAATGACCCGCGTATCGAGCTTCGGCCACAACCAGAGCATGCTCACCAACCTCCTGGCCAACCAGGCGAGGCTGGTGAGGTCGCAGGAGCAGATATCCAGCGGCAAGACGGCTGACAGCTACGCGGCGCTGGGCCGCGACATCTCCCCCCTGATGGGCGCCAAGACGGTGAAGAGCCAGACCGACACCTATCTCTCCACCACCAACGCCGTGCTGGACAAGCTCACCTTCAACGACCTCTATCTGGGCAATGTCTACGACCAGACCAGTTCCCTGAACGAAACGCTGATGAGCGGCCTCGCCAACCAGGAGTTCGCCTCCTTCGGGGATACCCTGGAGCAAACCTTCGATACCGTCGTCAACACGCTCAACACCAGCGTGGGCGGCGTTTACATCTTCGGCGGCACGCGCGCCGACACCAAGCCGGTGAGCGTCGAGAGCCTGGCCGACCTGGCGGCGCTGCCCTCGGTGGATGATGCCTTCCAGAACAGCGATGTGAAGCCCTCCGCCACGGTGGATGCGGGGGTGAGCGTGGAATACGGCATGCTGGCCGATGACGTGGGCCGCGAGGTCATGGCCTCGCTGAAGCGTCTGGCGGAATTCCAGGCCGGCCCCGACGGGCCGCTGGACGGGCCATTGACCGCCGCGCAACGCAGCTTCGTCGAAGGCGAGATCGGAAACATCCGGGACGCCATGGACAGCGTGACCCGCAGCCAGGTGGAAAACGGCATGCGCACCAATACCCTGACCGAGTTGCGCGACCGTCATGAATCGACCAACGTGGTGCTGGAGACCTTCATCTCCAACATCGAGGATGTGGACATGGCGGAGGCCATCACCCGCATGCAGCAGGGGCAGGTGGCGCTCCAGGGCTCGCTCAGCGTGCTGAGCCGCGTGTCCCAGCTCAGCCTTCTCGACTATATCTGATCCGCCGGCTCCGGCTTCGCTGGCGCTTCTGGCGGCGCTGCCGCTTCTGATTCCTCAGGGCTGATGTCCGGCTTTTCTGGTGGCGGCTCGGCCGGCGGTTTCGCCGCCGGCTTTGGCCGGCTGGTCATCTCCACCTCCTGGTCGAGCTGCCGCATGGCGTCGTGCACCTGGCGCATCAGGTCATCGCGCATGCGGAAGGCCTGGCGTGCCACACGGCCGACGGTGCGGGCCACCTCGGGCAGTTGGCTCGGCCCGAAGATGACCACACCAACCACCCCGATGACCAGCAGTTCACCGCCACTGATGCCGAACATGCCTCATCCTTCGGCCTGCTGGGGCGTGCCTTCGGCACCATGGCTCTTCGCGCCGCTGTTTGCCGGCCGCCGCTTGTGGCGGCTCGCCCAGTCGCCCAGGAAGAGCAGGATGGGTGCTGCGATGAAGATGGAGGACGATGTCGCGATCACCACGCCGAACACCATGGGCACGGCGAAGCTCTCCACCGCCGAGCCGCCGGCCATGGCCATGGGCAGCATGGCCAGGAAGGTGGTCATCGAGGTGAAGACGCAGCGTGCCAGGGTCTGGTTGATGCTCGTGTCGATGAGCTGGCGCAGACTCATGGACTTGTAGAGGCGCATGTTCTCTCGCATGCGGTCGTAGACCACCACCTTGTCGTTCACCGAATAGCCGATGATGGTCAGGAGCGCCGCGATGGCGGTGAGGTTGAAGTCCAGGCCGGCGAGGGCGAAGAAGCCGATGGTCTTGGTGGTGTCCAGCACCAGGGTGGCGATGGCGCCCACCGCGAAGAACCATTCGAACCGCCACCAGATGTAGATCAGCATGGCGATGCTGGCGAGGACGACGGCGAGGATGCCCGAGGTCGCCAGCTCGCCGCTCACCTTGGGGCCCACCACCTGCGTGCTCTGGATATCGACGCCGGGGTAGAGCTTGGTCAGTTCCGCCGTCACCGTATCGGCGGCGGCGGTCTGCGCCTTTTCGCCGCCCGGCTGGCGCTCGAGGCGGATGAGCACGTCCCGGTCGCTGCCGAACTGCTGCAGGGCGACCTCGCCAAGGCCGAGTTCGCCGAGAGATTTGCGCAGCTCCGCCAGGTCGGCCGGCTGGGCCATTTCCACGTTCATCTGGATGCCGCCCTTGAAGTCGATGCCGTAACTCAGGCCGGGCGTGAAGAACAGGATGATGGAGCCGACGGACAGCACGATGGAGACGCCGATGCCCATGAACCGCGCCTTCATGAAGGAGATGTTGGTGTTCTCCGGCACGAGCGGGAAGAGCGGCTTGATGACCAGCGGCTTGCGCGGCTGGCGGCGGACGATCTCCGTCATGATGACGCGCACCACGGTGACCGCCGTAAAGAGCGAGATGCCGATGCCGATGGCCATGGTGACGGCGAAGCCCTTCACCGGCCCCGACCCGAACATGAAGAGCAGCGATGTGGCGATCAGCGTCGTCACGTTGGAGTCGATGATGGTGGAATAGGCGTGCTTGAACCCGGAATCCAGGGCTTTCAGCGATGATACGCCTTTTCGCGCCTCCTCCCGTATTCGCTCGTTGATGAGCACGTTGGCGTCCACCGCCATGCCGACGCCGAGGATGATGCCGGCGATGCCGGGGAGTGTGAGCGTGGCGCCGAGCAGGCTGAGGGCGCCCAGGGTGAGGATCACGTTGAGGCCCAGCGCCAGGTTGGCGATGAGGCCCCAGCCACGATACAGCACCATGATGAAGACCACAACGAGGCCGAAACCGATGAGGCCGGTATAAATGCCCATGCGGATGGAATCGTTGCCGAGATCGGGGCCGACGGTGCGCTCCTCGACGACGGTCAGCGGGGCGGGCAGGGCGCCGGCCCGCAGCAGGGCGGAGAGCACCACCGTGTCCTCCACGCTGAAGCTGCCGCTGATCTGTCCCGAACCGCCGGTGATGGGCTCGCGGATGACCGGCGCGCTCAGCACCTTGCCGTCCAGCACGATGGCGAAGGGCTGGCCCACATTCTGCCGGGTGATTTCACCGAAGCGCCGGGCGCCCTCGCTGTCGAACGAGAAGTTGACCACCGGTTCCTGGGTGCGCGGATCGAAGCCGGCCTTGGCGTCGGTCAGCCGCTCGCCGCTCAGCGCCACGCGGTCGACCACGGGATAGCTGGTGTCGCCCTCGGCGGAGGGCATCATGGTGACGCCCGGCGGCAGCTGGCCGTTGGGGGCCGTGGTCGTCGAGAGCATGTGGAAGGTGAGCTGCGCCGTCGACCCCAGCAGCTCGCGCAGCCGGGCCGGGTCCTGCAGGCCGGGAAGCTGGACCAGAAGCCGGTCGGAGCCGACCCGCTGGATGGTGGGCTCGGAGACACCGACCTGGTCGACACGCCGGCGCACGATTTCCAGACTCTGCTCCACGGCGGAACTGATGCGGTCGCGCAGCCCGGCTTCGGTATAGGCGATGTGGACGTTGGTCGGCCCGCTGGTGGCGATGTCGAGGGACGGCTCGCCGCCGCCGAATGTCTGGCCGCCGACCGGGGTCGCCAGTTTCCTGAGAACCGGCAAGGCCGCGTCGCGGGCCGCAGCATCGGGGAAGTTGATCTCCAGCGCGTCATTCTGGACGCGCAGCACCCCGTAGCGCAGCCGCTCCTCGCGCATGGCGGAGAGGGCGTCTTCCCGCAATGTCTCCAGCCGGCTCTTGAGGAGGCCCTCACGGTCCACCTCCAGCACGAGGTGGGAGCCGCCCCTCAGGTCCAGCCCGAGGGTGACATGCTTGTGGGGCAGGAAGCCCGGCAGGGCATCGCGCTGGGCGGGGGTGAGGACGCTGGGAACGGCGGCGAGAATGCCGAACATGATGATGGCGGCATAGGTGATGATCTGCCATCGGGAATAGTGCATGGTCTTAAACTCCGGAAGCGGCAGGACCAGATGCTGACCGTTGAGGCCGCTCCATGGTGTGCCGGAACGTCTGACAAGGCAAGGGTGGCCCGCATGCGGGGGCCGGTGTCACGCCGCCAGCGGCGGTGCCCTTGGCTGGCTGGATGGGGATGGAACCTGCCGTGCCGCCCTCTCGGGGGTGGCCGGCCATGCCTGGGCGGCGATGCCGGCCGGATAGACCGGCGCCGGCGCCGGCAGTGCGTGCGGTGCCCCGCCACCGGACAGGAGCGGGGGCAGCTTGCCCCGGTCGGCCATCGCGGCCATGCGGACCATGTCGCGGATGGTGGGCAGGTCCTGCCGGACGTTGGGCGTGTCGGCCACGCCGACGGCGGGTGATGCCGCGGGCTCCGCCGGCCCGGCGGCGGCACCCGTATGCAGGAGAGCCGCCAGCGCCAGCAGCAGAACGGTCCGGCCCCAGCGCAGAGTGGCGCCGAGGGAGCGTCTGTCGGGCGGCGATGTCGCGATCCTGATCAAGGTGGCCGTGCTTTCGGTTTATCGGCGCCCATCATGACGATGAACGCCGCATTCAACAAGCGGTGATTCACGCAACGCCGCACCGGGCATTGCGTCACCCGGCGATTCGCCTATATATCGGCCCCATGAATGCATACGAACATCAGCCGGCGGCATCGGACATGGGGCGCATGCCCAATTCCCTGGGCTTTGCCAAGGCGGCGGCACAGACGCGCGTGGTCGTCGCCATGTCGGGCGGCGTCGATTCCTCCGTGGTGGCGGCGCTTCTCAAGCGCGAGGGTTACGATGTGGTGGGCATCACCCTGCAGCTCTACGATCACGGCGCGGCGGTGAAGAAGGCCGGCTCGTGCTGCGCGGGGCAGGATATCCACGATGCGCGGCGCGTGGCCGAGATGCTGGATATCCCCCATTACGTGCTGGATTACGAAAGCCGTTTCCGGGAGTCCGTGGTCGAGGATTTCGTCGAGACTTATCTGGCGGGCGCGACGCCGATCCCCTGTGTGCGCTGCAATCAGCGCGTCAAGTTCCACGATCTCCTGGCCACCGCTCGCCAGCTCGGCGCCGATTGCCTGGCGACGGGCCATTACGTGCGCCGTATCGAGGCGGCGGACGGGGCGGCATTGCTGGCCGGCGCCGATGGCAGCCGCGACCAGAGCTATTTCCTCTTCGCCACGACGCGCGAGCAGCTCGATTTCCTGCGCTTCCCGCTGGGTCATCTGAGCAAGGACGAAACCCGCGCCCTGGCCAGTGAGTTCGGCCTGCGGGTGGCCGCCAAGCCCGACAGCCAGGATATCTGCTTCGTGCCCGAGGGGCGCTATGTGGACGTGATCGAGAAGCTGCGCCCGGGGGCCGCCTCACCCGGCGACATCGTGCATGTGGACGGCACGGTGCTGGGCCGGCACGAGGGCATCATCGGCTTCACGGTGGGCCAGCGGCGGGGGCTGCATGTGGCGGCCGGCGAGCCGCTTTACGTGGTGAAGCTGGATGCCGCGGCGAACCGCGTCATCGTCGGCCCGCGGTCGGCCCTGGCCATCCGCACGCTCCGGCTCCATGAGGTCAACTGGATCGGCCCCGCCGTGCCGGCGGAGGGCCTGGGCGTCAACGCCCGGGTGCGCTCCACCCGGCCGCCGGCACCGGCCCGCCTGTGGCTGACGGCGGAAGGGGCGCGCGTGGCGTTCGACAACGGCGAGGAAGGCGTGGCCCCCGGCCAGGCCTGCGTGTTCTATGACGGCGAGCGCCTGCTGGGCGGCGGCTGGATCGCCGAGACCAACCCGGCCTGATTGCTTCTCGGCCATCCCCCTTTTATACGCAATTGCCTTCTCAGAACCGCATGTACCAGGTGATGGAGGCGGCGTGGGAGGACAGGGTGTCGCTGTGCCCGTAGTCGTAGCTCACGGAGAGGGTGGAGCTGCCGCTCACATAGGCGAGGGAAAGGCCGGCGGCCAGCGTGTCCTTGTCCATGGGATCGGTCACCAGGGTGAAGCTGTCGTCCGGGTCGGCGGTGAAGTGGCCGGTGGTCTCCAGGCCGTCCATGTGCAGGCTGTGGATCCAGCCGGTGTTGAGCTGCGCCTTGAAGTAGGAATCATCCTCCAGCTTGCTGTAGTAGGCGAGGGCCAGCCGGGCCGAGTTGCGCAGCGAGCTGAACGAGGAGGAGGAGACCGCCAGGTCCATGCCGCCGCCGCCCGTTTCCTCGTAGCTGTTCTGCTTCAGCTTCAGATAGCTGACGCTGTTGGACGGGGTGAGCAGGAAGGCGCCCAGCGGAATCTCGTAGCCGGCGCGCAGATTGCCGGAGAACTGGGTGCCGTGCCAGTGCGCACTGGAGGTGCGCTCGAATTCGCCGATCACCAGCTCGCGCTCGCTCTTGTAGCCGTTATAGGCCGCCGCCGCCAGGCCATGGATGAAGAAGGGGCCCGACGACCAGGCGCCATAGATATCCACCTGCGTCTGACTGACCGAGAGCGGCCGGCCGTTGGCCAGGTCCTTGTCCAGCGTGCTCCAGCCCTGGGTCAGGGCGATGCCCATGGTATCGAGCCCCAGCATCTCCTTGTCGTAGCCGAGGGCGAAGGAGATGGTGTGGCCGTCGAAGCCCGGATCGTTGACGGTTTCCGTCTTGTCGTAGAAGACGGCGGCTTCCTGCGCCCAGAAACCCGTGCGGTTGATGCGCGCGTCGGCCAGTTTGAGCGTGTCGCGCATGGCGTCCAGGCGGTTGGCGATCATGCCGAAGGCGAGGTCGTCATGGCGCAGCGCGGCAGCGGCCACGGCGCTGCCGTAGCCGGCCGGCTGCATCTGGCGGTAGGCGTCGTTGAAGCCCTCGGCGGAGGTGATGTTGCCGACCGCGGTGGCCAGCGCCTCGTCGCTGTTGAGGGCGGCGATGGAATGCTCGTAGAGGGTCGCCTCGTTGTCTGACAGGCCGAGGTCGGCCGCTGTCTTGCGCTTCAGGGTCAGGCCGGCCGAGGTGGCGGTCACGAACTGGCCCTCGATGGTGTAGAAATAGGGCAGGTCGGTGATGGCGATCAGATTGCCGGGGTCGGCCACCGTGAGGGCGCCCGCCGAGACCAGGGTCACGTCTCCCTGGTCCTCGATGATGTTGGTGAACACCGGCACCAGGCTCTTGCTGCCCGAGAACACGGCATTGCCGCTGACCGAGACGCTGGTGCGGCCGATGGCGGCGGGGACATAGAGCTTGGCGCCATCGGCGACGGTGAGGCTGCTGAGCTCCAGCGTGTCGCTGCCGGTGAGCCTGAAGGTGCTGCTGCCCTTCATATCGAGGCTGGCCGTGCCGCCGGTGGCCGCCATGGTGCCGGTGAAGGCGCCCTTGCCCGACAGGGTCATGCTGTTGGCGCCGGCGCCGAAATCCACGGCGCCGGTGACCGCGCCGCCGGTGATGCCCAGCCTGTCGGCACCGCCGCCGTAGAGGATGTCGCCGGTGATGGTGCCCGAGTTCACCACCGACGCACCGCTCGTGTTGGCGGAGAGGTCTATGGCGATGGTGCGGCCGGTGCCGCCATCGGCGATGGTCGGGGTGATGACGCCGCTGTTGGTGATGCTGGTCAGCCCGCCTGCGCGGTCCACGATGCCGTAGGCCGAGGTATCCTCGCCATTGGCCGTTGCCGTGATCTTGCCGCTGTTGGTGACGCTGGAAACGGATGCGCCTTCATCGACGAGGATGCCGTATGCATCGCCGCCCGGGCCGATGAGGTTGCCGTTCTGGTCGGTCGCGACGCCGATGGTGGCCTCGATGCTGCCGGCGTTGGTGATGGCCGGCACCTGGCCGCCCGCCCCGACCTCGATGGCGACGGCGTCGGCATCCACGGCGGCGGCGGTGATGCTGCCGGTGCTCCGGTTGAGGATACCGCCGGTGATGACGGCATCATGCGTCGTGCCGTTCACCGTGGCACCCTCGATGAGGATGGTGGAGGTGGCGGTGCCGGGATTCTGGCCGTTGGCCGATATCTTGCCCTCGTTGATGATGCCGAAGCCGGAGCTGTCGTAAGCGCCCACATTGGCATCGCCGTTCCCCGTGGGGGAGACCTTGACGGCGGGCGCCCCGCCGGTGGCGGCGATGGAGCCGGTCACCGTGGTGTAGGTGGCGTCCGGGTCGTCCGCGGTCTGGGTGATGTTGCCGTCGCCGTCGACATAGTGGAGGTCGTTCAGCAGACCCCCCTCCACCTGGCCGCCGATCTGCACCGTGGCGATGCCGGGTACGGCATCAATGATGTTGCCTTTGCGATCGACGGAGCGGGCGGTGCCGGTGGTCATGCTGCCCGAATTGGTGATGCCGCCGGTCACCAGGCCGTCCACGGAGAGGGCCGTACCCTCGCTCCCCGTGGCGGAAACCGGGCCGGTGGTGCTCAGATCACCGTCGAGGGTGCCGCTGACGGAGATGGCCGTGGAGCGGTCTCCCGCCGCGCCGACGCTCCGCAATGTCACGTCGCCCTGCATGGAGGAGCGCAGCGAGAAGCCGTAGGACTCCGTTCCCACGGCCGTCACGCTGGCGCTGTTGTCGCTCACGATATCGCCGACGAAGGTGCCGTCGCCATCGATCAGGATGGCGGTGTTGCCGCTGCCCGGATTGTCATCCTTGTCCAGTGCGCCGGCGTTTATCGTGCCGTTCTGGGTCAGGCCGCCGGTGATCGTCTGGCCGGCGCTGCCGGTGGCGATATGCAGGCCCGTGGCGTCGGACGTGGCCTTCGAGGTGATGGTGCCTTCATTGGTGATGCTGTTGCTGGAATCCAGCGTGGCGGCGGTGCCGCTCCCGACGCTGACCGTGACGCCGTCCTCGATGGAGACATCGGCGGCGGCGCCATTGTCGATGGTGGAGGTGGAGAAGGCGCTGTCCCGGTCATCCGAGATGGTGACCTCCTGCGCCAGCGCCGCCTGTGTTCCCAGTCCCAGGCCGAGCCCCAGGCCCATGACGGTCAGGATGGCGGTGGCGGTCTCCCGCCGCCGGGCGGGCGGGCTGTGGAAGGGAGCGGGGGCGGGACGGGCGGTGAGGGGCATTGCGCACTCCAGTTACGGTGGGGAGGGGCGCGCCGCGTGGCGCCGGAAGCGCCCCATGCAACCCTCCCCGGGCTGAATACAAAATGAACGCGGGGCACGCCCGGTCCGGGTCAGGTCTCGGGGCGCTGCCCCTCTTTGCGGGCGCGGTTGCGCCGCTTGGCGGCAATGATGTTGAGGGCTTCCACCGCCGCCGAGAAGGCGATGCCGAAATAGAGGTAGCCGCGCGGGAAGTGGAAATGGAAGCCGTCCGCCACCAGCGCCACGCCCACCGCCAGGAGGAAGGCCAGAGCCAGCATCTTGGTGGTCGGGTGCTCCTCGATGAAGCGGCCGAGGGCACCCGCCGCCACCATCATCACGATGATGGCGATGACCACGGCGGTGATCATGGCCGGCAGGTAGGTGGTCATGCCGATGGCGGTGATCACCGAATCGAGGGAGAACACCATGTCGAGGAGCATGATCTGGATGATGGCGGAAGTGAAGGAGACCGTCTTGACCTGCCGTTCATGCTCGGTGCCTTCGATGGACTGGTGGATTTCGACCGTCCCCTTGTAGAGGAGGAACACGCCGCCGCCGAGCAGGATGAGGTCGCGCCACGACGCTTCCCAGCCGAACAGGCTGAAGACCGGCTGGGTGAGGCCGACCATCCAGACCAGCATGGTCAGCATGGCGACGCGCAGCACGAGTGCGCCCGTCAGGCCGAGGCGGCGCGCCTTGGCGCGCTGGCCCTGTGGCAGGCGGCTGGCGACGATGGAGATGAAGATGACGTTGTCGACTCCGAGCACAATCTCCAGTGCCGTCAGCGTAACCAGGCTGGCCCAGAACTCGGGGTGGGCGATCCATTCCATAAAAAACTGTCCTCGGTCGAACTCATGGCATTGCGGTACGGGCGAAAATAACGTGTCGATCCCTCCCTGGGAAGGGCTGACATCCACCGCGGCCACTTGCCCCGGGGGGCGGCCTCGCCGATAGTGGGGATGAAGAGGAGCGGTATGAGCATCGACCTGCTGATATTCGACCTGGACGGCGTGCTGGTGGAAAGCGAGATGCTGGTGGCGCGCGTGCTGAGCGAACGGCTGGCCGGCATCGGCATCCAGGCGGACGCCGGCCTCATCATCCGCCGTTTTCATTACATGCCCTATCCCGCCATCACCAGCCGGCTGGCGGCCGAGCAGGGCGTGACCGTGCCCGAGGGCTTCGTCGAGACCCTGCCCGACGTTTATGCCGCCGCCCTCACCCGGGAGCTGACCGCCACGCCCGGCGCCCGCGAGACACTGGGGGCGCTGCGCCTTCCCAAATGCATCGCCTCCGGCAGCCGGCCCGAGGGCCTGCGCCGCAAGCTGGAGCTGGTGGGACTGCTGGAATTCTTCGATCCCTATCTCTTCAGCGCCTTCGACGTGCCCCGGCCCAAGCCGGCGCCCGATGTCTTCGACATGGCGGCGCGCTCCCTCGGGGTGGCGCCGGCGCGCTGCCTGGTGGTGGAGGACGCAGTGGTGGGCATCGAAGCGGCGCTGGCGGCCGGCATGCACGCCGTGGGCTATTGCGGCGGCGGCCACTGCCACGACGGCTGGGACGACAGGCTGCGCCAGGCGGGCGCCCACCAGGTGCTGGACGACCTCCGCCTGCTGCCCGCCTACCTGGACGGCCTGAACGCCGGCCCGGTGCGCGTCTTCCCCTGAAAGCCGCCCCGATCAGCTTGACAGCCTCACCCCCCACGCCTTATATGCATCGCGCGCGGATGGCATCATCCACACGCCTTGAGGCGGAGTAGCTCAGTTGGTTAGAGCAGCGGAATCATAATCCGCGTGTCGGGGGTTCGAGTCCCTCCTCCGCTACCAAGCCTTCTTATATCAATAAAATCAATTAGTTACGACAAGGCCGCCATCTTTTGTGGTACAGGTTTGTGTTACATGCTGTCTCGGTATTGGGCACGGGTTGGGGCCGCTGAGCACATGCGGATGCTGGAGGCCTCAAATGCGTCTCTCCGTGGTTCACTCGGAGATGCACAAAAACAGGGGATGGCAAGGGCATGAGCCCAGGGATTTCCCCTGCGGACATCCTGAGGTTTTACGCAGCGGATGCCCTGCGCTCACCGCTGTTGGCCTCTCAGTCTTCCCCGAACACCATCTCGAAGAGTTCAGGACAGTATGTCGCGCAGAGGAGTTTTCCCCAGTCGTGGCGGTCAAGCTGAAGGGCTTCGCCCCACTTCTGAGTGGCTGGAGACGGGACACGGGTTTTGCCCCGCTCAACCTCGGACACATGGGTATAGTAGGAGAGGCCGACCTGTGCGGCTAACTGCTGCTGCGTCAGGCCCAGGTGCTCCCGGCGTTGTCTCAGGTATTCTCCCAAGGCCCTCCGCCTCTGCGCGATCAGTGCGGCATGACGATTCTTACCCATTGCGGCGGCCTCCCAGTTCAAACAGGCAAGAGTAGATTTCCGGCTCATAGGCTCGGATCTCGATATTTCTGGTGGGAAGGTGCGGCGAAGCCAAGGTGTCTCTGTGTGGACTCTCGGGGCTTCTGACGATCAGGCGCTTCCCCTCAAGGCCGATAGCGGCTCAAAGGCATCTGGCGCGGGGGATAGCTACTCGCTCAGAACCTTGATGAGAAGCAAGAGGGTCAAGAGATAAAGTCCCCACGCCATCCATTTCGTCAACGCGAGGTCGGCCTTGATCTGGTCAAAGGGATCATCATGCTTGGCTCGAAACAGCTTGAACATCATGGTTTCTCCTCAGGATGGTGACGTGCCGACACCTTACGGCAATTTAGCGGAAAGCAGAAGGGCGGGAAGAGAGCTTATGCAGGGCCTCGCGCCATGACGCGCCGGACGCTCTGAGCGTACCATGCGCCACCTCTGGCGGTCTGGACGCCTCTTTGATTGAGCATCTTGGCGATGTCCCTCAGACTGGCTCCAGGTTGTTCCCTGCGGATATCCTCAATCTCCACCAGGACACCCTTGGCCCGGTCATCGGCGGCCCTTCTTGCCCCTCGGACGGCCTCAGCGTTGCCTCTGCCTCGAAGGTGCGTCGCGCCATTGGGGTTGCTCAGCTTGGTCCCCCGCGCCTTCGCAGTGGCCAGCGCTTCCTTGGTGCGCCTGGATATCATCTCGCGTTCATGCTGTGCCATCAGGGCCATGATGCCCACCGTAAGGGTATTCGCCTCGGGCATGTCGGCCGCGACAAACTCCACGCCACTGTCCCGGAGTGTCAGGAGGAAGGCGGCATTGCGTGACAGGCGGTCCAGCTTGGCAATCACCAGCCTTGCCCCTGTCACCTTTGCTTTGTGGATGGCCCTGGCCAACTCCGGGCGGTCATTCCTCTTGCCGGTCTCCACCTCGGTGAACTCGGAGAGCAACGTTGCGCCGCCTCCATTGATGAACTGCGAGATGGCCTTGCGTTGCGCCTCAAGGCCCAGGCCGGACCTCCCTTGTCGAGCGGTGGATACCCTGTAGTAAGCAACGTAGCGCATGTATCAAACTCCCAAACCAACATAAGGCAAATCCATCCCGACGATCTGAGGAGCGCCATCGGCAGTGTGCTGCAGGATGTGTTCCTGTTCTCCGGCACCATCCGCGAGAATATCGCGGTGGGCGGCACGGACGTAACCGACGAGGCCATATTGAAAGCCGCGCAGTTGAGCGGCACGCATGCCTTTGTCGGGCAGCTTCCGGCCGGCTATGACCAGTTGCTGAAGGACCGGGGCGAGGGGCTCTCCGGCGGGCAGCGGCAATCCATCGCGGTGGCCCGGGCGGTCGTCGGCTCGCCGGTCATCATGGCCATGGACGAACCGACCAGCGCCATGGACGCCGGCTCTGAGCAGCGCCTTCTGCGCCAACTGACGCCGTTCCTGGAAAACCGCAGTCTGTTGCTGGTGACGCACCGGCCATCCCTTCTGGCACTGGTCGACCGGGTGATGGTCATCGACGAGGGCCGCGTGGTGGCCGATGGTCCCAAGGCGGAGGTGCTGGCCCGCCTGCGCAAGGAGCCGGTCTCGTGAACCGGCGGCCGTCCGTCGCGGCGAATGCCGTTCTGCTGGTGATAACGGCGGTGGTGGTCACCTTCATCGCCTGGGCCTCCTTCACGGAGCTCGACCAGGTGACCCGGGGGCAGGGGCGTGTGGTGCCCTCCAGCCAGCTGCAGGTGATCCAGAACCTGGAGGGCGGCATCGTCAGTGAGATCCTCGTACGGCAGGGCGACCGGGTGCAGAAGGGCGATGTGCTGATGCGCCTCGACCGCACGCAGTTCGGAGCGGAGTTGGAAGCGAACCGCGAGCAGTATTGGCGGCTGGTGGCGCGTATTGTCCGTCTCAAGGCCGAGAGCCAGGGGGCGGAGCCGGTATTCCCCGAGGCCCTGCGCGAGGCGGCACCGGGGACCGTGGCATCGGAGACGACACTTTACCGCGCGCGGGTGACGGACCTGGGGGCGCAGGTGCAGGTCCTGGAATCGCAGCGCGACCAGCGCCAGCGCGAGCTGGAGGAAACGCTGGCGACCCGCAGCGAGGCGCAGCAGTCGGCGGCGCTGGCGCGCCAGGAGGTGGAGATGCTCGAGCCCCTGGTGGCGCGTGACATCCAGCCGCGCATCGACCTGGTGCGTGCCCGCCAGAAGGCCGTGGCGGCGGATGGGGATTACAGGCAGGCGGAGCTTGCCATCAGCCGGCTTCAGGAAGCGGTGAAGGAGGCGGAGCTGGAAATCGTCGCGGCGCGGGAAAGCGCCGAGCGCGACGCCGTGGAAAAGCTGGCCGAGGCCCAGAACGAGCTGGCGGCGCTGGGGGAAAGCCTGCCGGCCCTCGAGGACCGGGTGGCCCGCACGGAAGTGACGGCCCCCATCGACGGGATCGTGAACCGTGTGCTGGTGACCACCATCGGCGGCGTGGCCAAGCCCGGCATGCCGCTCATGGAGATCGTGCCCGTCGAGGACAGCCTGCTCGTCGAGGCGGACATCCGGCCGGAGGACATCGGCTTCATCCGGCCTGGGCTCAACGCCCGCGTCAAGCTGACGGCCTATGATTATGTCCGCTACGGGGCCCTGGATGGCATAGTGGAAACGGTGGGAGCCGACGCCGTGGTCAATGATGCCGATCAGAGGATTTATCGCATCCGTGTGCGGACCGCGGACAGCGTGCTCAGGGCAGGGGACGAGGTGCTGGCCATCATCCCCGGCATGGTCGCCGAGGTGGATGTGCTGAACGGCAAGCGCTCCATCATGAGCTATATCCTGACACCCATCGAACGAGGGTCCGAACGCGCCCTGCGGGAGCAGTAGAGGGAATCGGTTTCGGCCGGAGTCGTGGGTGCCGGCGGGCTTGGCAATGGGCGCCGGCGCTCCCTCCTGTCCAATGGGGATGTCGCCGTTCCAGCCAGGGG